>Ga0196901_1001332_pt1 | contig 12516 bp, 19 predicted proteins | sample CB_VirMetaG_FD_169099 | JGI IMG/M metagenome (GOLD analysis project Ga0196901, IMG submission 169099) | Freshwater to marine saline gradient viral communities from Chesapeake Bay - CB_1504_1 Viral MetaG (v3) (version 3) | ecosystem: Environmental > Aquatic > Marine > Coastal | place: USA... | reverse complement strand
AGTACCCCCGATAATGGTTACATTATCTGTGGCATTAAAAGCTGGGCCTCCAGCTGCGGGGTTAATCAAATTGTATGACCCGTCAAACCCGCCGCCTGTACCGCCCATGCCCATGATATACCCGTTAAGATTTATTTCGCAGCCTCCGCTAAAAGTGCCGCCCATATCCAAGGCGGCTGTAGCTGTATCATCAGACCAAATATAGACCCCAGAATTTATGGTTACGACTAATCTATCAGTCTCATTCCAACCATCCGTTATAGCATACGCATGGAGGTCTAACTTCAACTGATTAGTTGAAATTGTCATTTCATAATCTGGCACACTACTGGGTGCTGCCATTAATAATGTTTGGAAAGTTGATCCAGCCATATCATGTAAGCCCTGTCCCAGAGATTATCCACTCTGTAGATGTTACCTTCATTGCCGTTGCCACTCCGTTAGCAGCAAGTGTCCTGCTCCCCGTTGTGCCTGCCCCTGCGAGTCTCATAGTATCTGTCGTAATTGCTATAGTGATCACGCCAGCAGCATTCTGGTTAACAAAAGTAAGTGCAGTTCCTATAGGATACGCAACAGAAGAATTTGCAGGTATCGTCCATGTCCTCGCTGTGGTGTCGGCACTTGGATGGAATATATGTTTTTGTGCGTCCGCTAAAACCAAGGTGTATGCAGCACTCTTACTATTTTGGGGTACGTTAGAATGTAGATACGCATCATATGCTTGAAAGGCAGCATCAGCTGCGGCGATGGAGTAGAAGTCTGTTCCGGCTTCAAGGTCAAGGCTGGCAAGCATACCCGCTTTGGTATTCTTACGAATAAAGTTGTCTGTCGAAGAGTAGAAAGTATCGTCAGTGTTTCGTGTGGAGGCAGAGTGATTCATACTTGTGTAGAAACTATACACATATCTCGCGCCTATATATCCAGAAGCATCCCGCATAACAAGTTTGTTAGCGTTTGAGCCATCTGTAAGTAAGCTATTAGACGCGTCACCATCGACTAACACATCGGAATGACTAGTTTCTGATTGCAGAGCTGTGTCTGCTAATGCACCTTGAGCTGCTGTCGCAAGGTCCGAGCCAATTACAATTACTGACACAATAGCGTTGCCGGTGAGTGAGATCGCTGCGTCAGCGTTAGAACTTTCCAGTACTGACCGCGTAAGAGTAGTGCCGGAAGCAGTGTATGTCCCGGCTCCTATTTCCCAATCCGCGCCGTCCTCAATAAGATACCGAACTGTATTAGTGTCCGCGACACCTCCATCCGCAAACGACTGGAAGCCGCTTAACGCAGCCCCCAGTGTTATAGTTCCTGTGCCAGTTGTAGCTGTGGCAACTCGAACTCTGTTTGCGAGTATGTTCGCCATGGTTACGCATTACCGGCTGTAATAGTAAACGTGGATACAGTAACCGTCTGGCCCGATGCAATAGACACGTTATCCAACTCCATATCGCCGCCACCGCTTGTTGCTGTAACTGTCCCCTGAAGGTGGCATGTAGTGCCATCAGATGCATAAATGCGGAAGTGAGCTGCAGTACCTGTGGCATCAGCCGATGTATCTTCCCATGTGCCAGACTTTGCTTTAGTCCCACTGGACGCGGCAGCCATCCAGTCTGAGGGGAGAGTCATAGACACCAGCTCGGTGCCAGCGTTTGCATTTGCGCAATTCGCAGGTGCTGCTCCGGTGAAGATTTTCAACACCGCACTAACCCCGATTGTGGTTTCTAATGCGTCTAGTCTGTCGTCGCGTGCTGCGACAGAGTATTGAACGGCCATGGTAGTTCTCCTTTTAGGTTCTTAAACGAAACCGTAGTTTCTCGTAAACTGTGTGCGTCGATCCGCTCCCTAAGTCAACGACAATTTCCCCCTCATATGCGCCTGCGGCCAAACCGTCTAGCACATCCCCGGAGAAATCGAACTCAACTTTGCCATCGGAACCGTCAGTGACTTTAGTGCACGCTATCTCGGTTGGAGTAGCTGTACTCCCAGCTGCCTTAAAAAATACGGACACCGACGTAGTCTCTGCTGATAAGTCATAGACAGAGCTATCACTCTCGTCAGATATTGTAACTTCGATATTTGGTTTTGTATCTCCAGATACCAGTCTTATAACATCACCCATGCGAGCACCTATCCGAACGATTGCATTTGCGCAGTCAGGTTGCCGCGGCCTAAGCCGAGGTTTGCCTTTGCTCTGCGGGAAGCTATTTTAAACACAAGCTGCTTAGCATGATACTGAGCCAGCTCTCTATCAGTCCATGATTTATTTGGTAGTATGAGCGTTTCTTGCAGGACGTGGTGCACAATCAAATCCTCAAGCTCGTCAAAGAATATCTTATCCATCGCTGTGCTGTCAGGCTTTGGGCGTAATGTGAGGAACATCTTCACGTCATATGTTTTTTCTGCATCCGGCACAGGAGCCACAACAAAGTGATCAGGGTCTATCTGGCATAGGTGCTGAGGCGCAGACCTGTCAGTGGTAACTTCTGATGGCCACTTAGGGTAAGTAGCGTGCAACTCATCTTCAGTGAGCCAGCGTGCTTTAACACCTTCGATAGTACTGTGCATCACACCACAGACTTCTGCCCCCGTTGGGGTTTCATACTCATAGTCATAGATCCCAGCTGTTAGCGGGATAGAGGGCTGTTCGTAGCGCCATGCTTGTGTGCGCTCGCAAACAGCGATTGCGCTGCTGCGAATATATGGGAGCAAGGCTGGGTCAGGCATACCTGGAACAGACGGTGATATCCTTGGGATTAAAGATACGAAGGTACGATCAGCCATTATGGGAGTTCCTTCTTGTCAAGCCCGCCTTGCTCAAGGTCAGTCACCATACGTGACTCCATGTTAGCTTGCAGGGCTTGGGTAAATGATGTTTGGAATAGTGCCGCACGCTGAGCCAGAACGTGCTCGTCGTCTACTGACTGCGATAAGAACATAACACCGTCAATCACACAAGCTCGGTACGCATCTGGTAGCAACGCGACTTCTGTAACTGCGTCGTAGACTGGTGGGGTTTGAGCGTACTCGCCGATCAATATCTGGGATGCTGGGGCTTTAGGCCAGATGAAGAATTTGTTTTGGTGCCGTGGGTGGCGCATCCAGCTTGATGCTGCAGCTGCGGCGTCGTTCGGCCAGGCAGGGTATGTCTGATCCAAGACCTCGCGATTAGTCTCACGAACAGCTAGCCCGTCTTTCACACGGAATATCTCCATGAGGCGGATTGAGTCGGATGGCGCAGACTGTAATGTCTCACCGTCAGCGCATGGTATTTCACCAATGTACGAAAATAGATCAGGCCTTAGAACCGCCATACGGCTCAAGGTGTTGTTAGCAAACGCAAGTAGCTCTGCGTCACTGAAGCGTTGCAGAGCTGTGTCGGTACTAGTGTCTTGTGAAAGACGCCGCACTTCAGTAATAACGTCTCCCAGCAACATCTATTACAATCCTTTTGATGCCTCGGTTTGCAGCCCTGCTTTTGCTTTAGCTACTGGCTCATCCGGGATTTCTTTTGTCTCCAAGTTAACCCGCGCTTTGCGCTTCTTAGTACCCTTGGGTATGTGTCTCTCAGGGAACGCAACTTCTTCTGTTACGAGTTCCAAGAGTGGGTTGCTGCCAAATGCTACAGGGTTATGATTAAAAATCGTACCCTTAACCACATGACGGTAAAACATTTTTTGTTCTTTAGACATAGTCAGCTCCTCTAAACCTTATGCTACAGCAGCGGAGTATTACCCCCGCTGCTTCTGTTGTTAGTAGTTATTAGCTGCAATTAGCAACTACTGCCCATACGCGACACACCATCGCTGCAGGAACTGCAGTGAGAAGCGTGAGGTCGATGGTGTCAGCGGCAGCGTAGTACTTACCGTCAATGAGACCTGCTACAGCACCAGATGCCGACGCAACTGCGTTAGCATTGACGCCATCAAGATACCCATCGGGGTCTACGCCATCACCCATATCGAGTGTGCCTGTGACACCGCTTGCTGTAGTGATGTCAATACCTGCTGCAATAACAAACGTCTTTGCTGGGATTGCCAAGACCTCCATTACATCTGCTGCTGCAAGAGCTGTTGCACCGGCAGCAAGGCGCGCGGCGATAATTGCGGGGAAGTCCAGATCGACTGACATGAGGCTAACCCGATGTAGGCCTTTCTCATGGTAGCCTGCGGTGCCTTTGTTAAAGCCCAAAGTGTCTGTGTAAGTAGCCATAATCAATTTCTCCTAATGGCAAGTGTTGGGTAAAATGGGAGCCTAAGCTCCCACTGATTAGGCTGTGATAACGCCGCGGGCCAGAGCTTCTGGCTTAATCGTTTTGTAGCCGAACACCTGAAGTCCACGGATGATGTGGCCAAATGTTGTAGTTGACTGGATAGTCTCCATCTTTGTCATCTGTGACGCAAAAGTGAAGCCCATCTTATGACCAGCGATGATATCATACTCACTACCTGATTTTGGCAGGTTGTGGCTTGAGTAGATAGTGAACCGGTCGATTGCACCAACACGTCCGTTACGCATGATGGATGTACCATCGCCCGCTAAAGACGCATCTTTAAGGTCAGACTTCTTGATCAAGCCAACTGCTTTAGCAGGTAGTACCAAGAAACGATCACCTTCAGGAGCGTTAGCTTCGTCGAGCACTGTGCCCATATCCACGATGTAATCCAAGATGTTTGTCTTGGTCAACGCGACTGGAGTAGACGCAACACCTAAGTTGATGTTACCGGAGATACGGCCCGCTGTGCTGCCTTCATTGTAAGCTGAAACTTCAGTTACAATGTTTGCAAGAACCTGCGTGTCGATTGTGATCTTCATGCGCTCGGAAGCGTCACGGGACCAGGCATTCATCAGGTCGATATCTGACTGGACTTTATCCACGTCGTCTTCGATTGCTGAGAAATATTTACCTTTGTCAATCAACAGCTGGATTTTCGGGCTGTCTGGAGTCTGAACTTCGAGAGGCATACCCTTGACATAGTCATGGATTTCAAGAGTCGGCATGGTGCGGATATTAACCGTGTCGCCGTGATTCTTGATCGAGCCTTCGTAATCAGTGTTGGAAATAGAGGCCAGAACTGTGCCGTCGTAGAAGTGTTCTACGAGCTTGCCAGCCCAAATCTCAGGGATGAAATTTCCGGTGTACTGTGGGCCACCGGCGGATACTAGGTATGCCATTATGCAACTCCTTTAGGATTAACCACTTGATGCGACACGCTGCTGGGCAGCAAATATATCGCGTTCGATTTTATTGCGCTCGTCTTGCCGCGACTTATACACACCCTTCTGAACATCGCTGTAAAATTTAGAGATGTCTTCAGATGTATAAACCTTTGGCTCTTCACCAGTTGGCGCTGATTGGCTGCGCCCGCGTCCGGGGGACACTTGTTTTTCTAGTTCAGAAGCCGCAGACGGTTTGACTTGCTGTTGGGTTTGAACATTGGCGTTGGCATTAGTACCGATATTTTTCCATGATGAAAAGAAAGCTGCTACCCGCGCGGCGTTGCGCGCTTTTTGGGATGCCTCTAGCCCGCTCTGGCGAGTTGTGCCCATAAGTGGGTCAACTGTTAATAGCCATTCATGGAACGCTGGGTCTGAGTTGATTTCTTGCCAATCGGGTACAGCGGTTTCCAGGTCACTCCAAAACTGCTGCTCAGCAGTTTTATTCTGTGTCTGAGAAATACGCTGCACTTGTGGGATAACTGAGGTGTTCATGTTAGCAGCTAACTGCTGTATGCTGTTCTCCAATGTAGCTATGCGTGACGTAAGCGCGTGCACTTCTGCCGCTGCTACACGCCGCACCATATCAACAGTGTCGGCACCATACTCTTCGAGTTCCTCGTCAGACAGCACAGGTTTTGCACTGGGTGCCGGAGCAGCCGTTTGTGCTTCTTCCTGTAAAGACCCTAGGAGGGCTTCCATGTTTCTCATGCGGGCTGTTAGTTCCGCATTCTCAGTTTTCACACCCTCAACTTCGGAGTTATACATTCCTTGTAGAGTGCGATAGCGTTCAGTCATTGCTTTCAATTCATTGCCACTGTCATGTTCGCTCACAGGGGCAACTGGTACAGGTTGGGGTCTAGCCGCTGGCGTAGTCTCCTTTACCGGCTCGTCTGAACTTTTAGGCTTCGCTTCCTCAGCAGCTTTACCTGCCTCTGGCTCTTCGCCGTCTAGTTCTAAGTCAACAAAAAATTTTTCTGCCTGTGCGGATTGGTCTCTAACCTGCTTTGGTACTGCCATTTTACGCTCCTATTGGTATGCGTATAGTTGATGCGGCCTCTCACGACTGTGAGTTTACCCGCTAGTTTGTGCGGCCTCTTACTAGTGTAAGTTTACCCGCTATTTGCCGGAAACACTTTGATCGAATTTGTCTTTCAACTCCTTCAAAACCTGACACCGTCCCTGCTTTTGCATCAAGTCATCTTTAGCCAACGGTAAGTTGGTTAATTCGCTGTTATACCATTCGTCGATATAATTCAAGAAGTCTTTAGCTTCAGTCGCTACGCGCGCGCAAGCTGCCTTCTCTCTTGGTTCCATACGCCTCACGGTGTGACCCCCTTAGCTGAACGGTTCTGGACAGTGTTGCCCTCCATGCCACCCTTCGGGGCACCGGATGGGTCTAATTCCTGTGGCGCCGGCTGGTTAGCCTGTGCCTCAGCTGTAAGTCTACGAGTGACCCCAGCCTTTTCGCGGGATGGGACCACATCCTCTTCAGGCATATGCAACCCTTTAGTAATCTCACGTAGCAGAACAGCACGCCCCTCTGGACCCATGATCTCAGAGTCGATCGGATTAGCTGTTGCATTGAGGAACTCAAGGCGGCGAACATTCATAGTTTCTTTGGTCGCCAAGTTAATCGCGCCACGTGCAAGTATCTGCAGATCACCTTTGATCGACGGATCATCCACATACCGCATGTTGTAGACATACTGGCGTTGGAGCATCGGCTTTGTAACATCCGAGTCTATGTGCATAACAACCTGACGTATCGCTTTACCCGCTGACCCCATGAGCATTGACAGGCCAGACGATGTCCGACCCGCTCCCTGCACATTAAGATCACCGTATAGATACGCAGGTATGCCAGAGTGCTCGTCAGCCAAGCGGCTGAACTTATCATACACTGCCATTAGTGAATTGGCATTGTCTGTCGGCTGGTTGAACCTTACCGCAGGTGCTGACGATCCTACTGGGTCGTTTAGAACCTGCCAAATCTTCCATGGATATATGTTGGTGATATCTTCATTTTGCGGTAGCCGCTCAATATTCATCTCGACCTGCGGCCCAGACGCAATACCCATATTGTTCACCAGTGCGCGGGCTGCTGCGTTACACACGCCCTGTAAATCTTCGATAATCTCTGGGATGCCTTTACCCCAGAACGCGCCGGGGCATTTGATAAATGATGTTTTTGAATACGGCTTCTCACCAAGTGGGTCATAGTTCAACACCGCTTTGATGACGTAGTTGCCAACGATCCAAATGTTTGCGTCGTACTCAGTTGTCGGATCAGGCACGTCTTCTTCAGACATCCCCCACTCTTGCAACTGGGCACCGGAAACTTTGCCCCAATACTCTAGGGCATCGTACATTGGAGTCGGGCGAAGCTCAGTGTTAAACTTCCGCTCCTCAACTTCTTTAGACACAAATTCCCTTGGTGTTACCCATGATGTGGTTGGCCCCTCGCGGAGCACTGCCCGTATAGCTTCCTCATCATATCCTGGTACGCCAACCATAGCAGCCAACATCGTGCGTGTTAGCGGGTGGTGCTCAAAACAATACCCCTCAGCAATATTTGTTATGCCCGGTTCTGGGTAAAATCTAAACGGGTCAACCCGCCCGTATTCTGGGGCAATAACCTCTGAGGCTTCAGCCGTCATCGTGCCGTCTTCACCTGTCGTCCAGCCTAGAACCCGCTGCTTGCGGACAATCGGACCTTTGATAATAGCCGCCGGGAATGTAACCAGGTCAGAGATGAAGTCATTAAACGACTCATCCCAACCGCCTTGAGAAAACTGATCTTTGATCTTTGCCTTCATCCGGTCAGCAACATTCTGAGATTCTTGTAACATGCGGAACCGAGACTCTTGCTCGATCATCTCCATGATCTCGGACTGTTCCTGCGGGCTTAGCGCCCTACCCTCGTCCCCCATGACTTTCATCGCAAAGTCTTCGAAGATTGATTTGATCTCCGCTCTCCGGGTGTCGTCAAGATCTGGGATAGGTGTGGACTGTAGATCCCACGGTGGGGAACCAGTATCCAGAAGTATGTCCCGTAACCAGCTCTCTGCTGCGCGGCACTTCACTTCTGTAATCATCATGTAAACTTGAGACCCACCTTGCTTTTTTATTTCTGCGAGCTTGTTGGTATCATACTCGCCATTGCGCTGGCGCATGGCTTTCAACATGATCGTCTCGATGTTAGTCTTTGCCGCCTTAGCCGCCTCCCAACATACCTTCATATGTGCAGTAAGGCCTGTGAGCAACTCACTCGATTGCCGCTCTGCGAGCTTCGCATCTGCGACTTCTTTTTCCTGACGTGCTATGTCAGCGTTTGAAACAACACGGAGAAGTCCACCATTATTCATTGCAGCACCTTTAGCTTGACATGCAAATTTTGTGGGTAAAATACATGATTATGCGCAATGCGCAACAAAAAACCCTATTGCCGTGGGGAGCAATAGGGTTTCTGTAGTCCAACATAAGGAAACACAACCATGTGGGGTGGGCGTGTTATGCAAGTTCTATCATGTCCAGCCAGTCGATGCAACAGTAATTATTTCTCTTTTTTGCGGCATGTAAATACCACTATCAACGGTGCCAATGTGCAGCATCAGGTACTGCAACGCCTCTGCTATGTGGGAATGCTGGTTCTTATCAATCGCCCCGTCCTTCTTAAACCGATACCCGCCCATCATCGCTGCTTTCAACTTCATGCACCGTGGGTCTGCGAGGAACGCCGAGTCGCCGTCCACTTGCCGCATGAGATAATCATCCACAGCATTTATGCGTGCGGTGATCTTGTTTGTCTTAGCTGTGATTACCTTGAACCCCTCAGCTTTAATGATATCCACCGCACTACGCTCGTCAGTCTGCGCCCGCTGAATACCTGCCGGGTCAACAACTATGAGCACTGGTGCGCCGGGGAACCGCTCTGTCAACAGGGGCTTCAGCAACGTGCGGATAAACCTCTGGACACCCATGTCATAGCTAACACACTCGTCTAGGATCATAGCCCGACCGCGTGGGTCTTGCTGCCCTATCACTGCTGCAGGTGTCAGCCCTAAGTCCATACCTACCAGTATTGGCCGTACCCCGTTTATTGTCGGGGATAGTTTCTGTCTGGCTATGTGGTAGTCGGGCCTGAAGTATTTATATACCGGCTGGCCAGCTGAGCTGAGACCATACTCGCCGTCGATATACATACGGATATATTCTTCCGAGCGCCCGCGCGGATCATAATAGTCTTCCGGTAAGTTCTCGACATTCTCTGCGTAGGGGCTGCGCCCACTCGGCTGCCGGAACGAGTCCCAACCATTGTCGTTTGTGGTAACACCATCCTCCGGGTTTACCTTCTCCATCTGATAGTACCACCATGTGTCCATGGTTGGAGGGTTAGTGTCCCCCCACATTCCGTACCATGTTGGGCCACCATCTTTCTTCGATGGGAAACGGCCAACACGTTTAGACATCGCATCTACAATGTCAGGGTGGATATCACGACACTCGTTGAACCATGCGAAGGTCAGCTCCAGTGAGTTCAAGTTCGCCACATCATCGGCATCGTCCAACGCACGGAACATAATCTCGCACTGGACATCAGCGACGTTGAAGAAATATGTTTTGGTAGTCCGCATATATTTCCCGCACTCGCCGGGAGGGAACCAATCGAGGAAAGTCTTGATTGTCGTATCCTGAAGCTGACGTGCAGTCTCACGGACAACTGCTGCCCGCGAGTTGCGGATGCCGCGCGTATTAGGCTCTTGCTCTGATGCCCTGCGGATAACCTCGAACGAACAGGTCACTGATTTGCCCGACCCAACCGGACCCATCAACGTGCGCATCTTTGCATCCGACTGCATGAACAGCGCACCAGTTGTTGGTGGGGTGTAGTCGATCGTTATGCCTGACATGCTAGGCTCCTAATGTAACGTGTTAGACTCAGCGGAGTTGAAGCGGTAGCTGATATCCAGTCTAATCGCGTACCACTTCCCCAAGCTGGATGGTCCAGCAACACAAGCGGTTGCTTCATGGATCGTAGCCACCTGCACCCCCTGCTCGTCGTACCACGAAGTGATCGGTATAAGCTCCTGATTACTCAACAGTACCAACTCATCATCACCACGGACTAACTCCACGCCGGGTACCTTTGGGTCATTATCACTCATGGTCTATCACCTTCATGTTGTCTTCGCTGTTATCAGTGTTCGGCATGTGGATCACGATCTTCACACCGCCTGCCCCGCCGCCCATAGTGCCGAGGTCTTCCTCAGATTTAATTTCCAGTCCTGCCCACTTAACGGTGGCCTTGATGAGGTCAGCCTTCACTGAGGCTGGCACTCCCTGCTCATGGATCAAACTCCAACTTGTTGTCAGGAGATCGTCAGCTTGGGCACGCGCCTTCATGCGGAACGTAATCCCATCCTTCCCGATCTCCTCACGAAACTTCCCGACCTTAGCGCGGAACAGTGGGTCAGCATTTGCCAACTCAAGATCGAACTTCGTCATGCCATAGTCTTCGAGGATAGATGCCAGTGAGTCGCCAGACCCTGCCAGCTTCAGAGCAATCTCGAACGCAAAGCGATCTGTCCATACAGGGGAAGCAACCAAATCTTCATAGAGTACCGGATCATCCATCACGTGGTTTCCTGTTTAATAGTTGTGCTGAGACATACAACTGTCCGTGATACTTGGCAACCTCCATGTTCTCGAATGTGCCTATGTAGACGCGCCTGCCTTCCTCGGCATTGAACGTCCGCACCTGCACAGTCCCATGGGGTGTCACACGGTATTTCAGTTTCAAGTCTCCTGCGTTGCGCAGTACCCGATCGGCGCTGTCTAACTTGATAGCGCCGATCTTTGTTTTGAACGTCCCCAAATACTGTGTTGTCTGGGTGCGCTTGTCTTTTGTAACCGCCACCCAGTTCTGGGAACTCTTAGACCGGTAGACGGTGTGCATATCAGATTCCTATAAACGCGATGCCAACAGCACCGATGACAACCCCGACGAGGAACATCGAGCCGACCATAAAGTGGAGCTGGGTATTCTCATGCTTAAGCCGTGAGTTCTCACCCATCAAGCGGGTGTTGCTATCCCACATATCCCAGTTGGCTTTGGACCCTTGGTGGGCTATGTCTTTGAGCATCTCAACCTCGGATGACTTTATCCGGTCAGCAGTCAACAAGTCGTCAGCCAAATCTTTCAGTTGAGCCTTTGTCATTTTTGATATTGTAGTCATATCAATCTCCCTACTTTATTGGCTCTACCCAAGTGCTCACCGCATTCACTGTCTGCCGCGGCGGTGAGTGCTTAATACTATCCATCCAAAACTGGTGCTCGTTGAGCGAGTGAGATAGCTGGGTTATTGTTATCGCTTGATTAACAATCTGTTGATCCATCTCTCGCATCTTCGCATTTAGCAGCCGCGTGAAGTTCGCCAGTGGGGTATTACCCATGGACTTAAACTTCTCCTCCTGCTCATCCAGCAGTTTGTAAAACTCACAGATGTTATCACTCTCCATGATGGTCACTCCCCGCCTGCATATCTTCGCGGAATTTGTCAAGGGTACTGGTTATGTACTTATCCATATTCTCATCCGGATTAGCGTCCCTATAGCCCATACCAATCATCTCACCTATTGTGTAGGCAATAACACCAAGTGACTGCGGTGGTACTATCGCCCCGACCTCCAGTGTATTGTACTTCTGTGTTAGATCGAGAAACTCCTGCCGGAGGTTATACCCTGACCTGATCTCCTCAAGGCCTTCATCCGGGATGGCCTTACCCTCTGCCTCAATTTCTCTCCGGGCAGCTTCAAACAAATCATTGCCGTTCCCATGGACTACTTTCAACTTAGGCCTGCCAGCCTCCGGTATTTTATAGCCTGGTTCTGCCCAGCCTGATTTTTTCTTAGTCATGTGTTTGTCCTCCTGATGTTGTTAATACTGGTAGTGCTGCCTCAACACGTTGTGTGTACTCGATCATTGCCTGACAGTTGTGTATAGTCTGTACCAGTTCTGGTATGGCGCGTTCCCACGCTCCAGCTTTTAGGTGGCGCTTGGCCAGTGTCAGCGAATGAGCGATCGCCTTATGGGTAGGCTCCGGGTCACGGGGCGGTTCTACGACTATCATATTATTTTCCTCTCTGTTGGGTACGGGGTGTTTAATAACTGTGCTGGTTCGAATTGTCAAGTGATGTTTTTTGTTTTAACCTGACAAAAGTTATATGGCTGTGCTGTTTTGAAATTAGGGGTTTCGTAGTGAGCGGTTTACTACACATACGGGGGGTGAAAATTTCCAG
>Ga0196901_1001329_pt1 | contig 12523 bp, 19 predicted proteins | sample CB_VirMetaG_FD_169099 | JGI IMG/M metagenome (GOLD analysis project Ga0196901, IMG submission 169099) | Freshwater to marine saline gradient viral communities from Chesapeake Bay - CB_1504_1 Viral MetaG (v3) (version 3) | ecosystem: Environmental > Aquatic > Marine > Coastal | place: USA... | reverse complement strand
CTAGACATTTTTAAAATGCTCTCAGCAATGGATCGCAAGGATTACAATTTTTATGATAATCTAAGCGACGAAGAACGCAAAGGCTTTAGTGCCTTTCTTGCGTTAAAGTGGGGAGCAAGTGTAGAAGGTTCGCGTGAAATTCAACATTACTATCTAGCAGCAGCAAATCATTATTGTAATAAGCATTGGTTTGAAATTAGTAAACATCCAAAACTACAATGGTTAGAACTTTGCGCAGCAAGTCCAGGAATTGGGCCACAAAGACATAAATGGCTCGAGATGCAAAAGAAAGATAAAAAAGCTGATGAGAACGTTAAAAAGTTGACTAATTTATTTCCAAATGCTAAAGTAGACGATATTGAAGTATTAGCAAAACTTGTCACTAAACGAGAAGTAGATGACTACATTAAGCTCCACGGAACAGACTGAAATATATACCTGCCGATATTGCGAACGTGAATTTAAACGTGAAAGCAGTCTAGCAGTACACGTTTGTGAGCAGAAAAAGCGTTTCCAAGAAAAAGATGAGCGCGGAGTTCAAATTGGTTACCAAGCATACCTAAAGTTTTACGAATACACACAAGGATCAGCAAAGTTAAAAACATTTGAAGACTTTGCAGGTAGTCCTTATTATCGAGCATTTGTTAAGTTTGGACGTTATTGCGTATCTATTGGTGCTATCGATGTACCAAAGTTTATCGAGTATGTGGTTAAGAATAATAAGAAATTAGATCATTGGGCAAAAGATAGTGTTTATCAAGAATATTTAATGAATTTGTTAGTAACCGAACGTGCTGATCGTGCGCTGGTGCGAGCAATGGAATACAGTATTACTTGGGGCGAAGAAAATAACTCTAACCCACAAGATGTGATTCGTTTTAATAATTCAAATCGTGTATGCCAGTTAATTACTAAAGGTACACTTAGTCCTTGGGTAATATACAATTCATCAAGTGGAATGGATTTCTTAAGTAAACTAAACGAAGAACAACAGAAGATTATTTGGGAATACATTTACCCAGAAACATGGGAACGTATCTTTAGCAAGTATGTTGCTGATCAAGAATATGTTAAAGAAATGTTAAAGCAGGCAGGTTGGTAATGAGCGCAGATATTGACATTGATTTTGGAAACCGAGATGACATTTTAAGTTTGATTGAGCATACACCAGCACGACAACAGGATCGCAAGCACAACTCAGGCGTATATGTAACACCTATTCCAACAGATCCTGTATGTAATTGCGCAAGTATTGATTACAAGAGAGCAGAAGAGTTAGGATACTTTAAGATTGACTTCCTTAATGTTCATGTATACGAACACATTAAGGATCAAGCACACTATGATCTTCTAATGAGCACGGAACCACCGTGGCACAGATTACACGAAGAAGAGTTTGTTGGAAAGATTATACACATTAATAACTATGCTGATATATTAAAGAAATTAGATGTAAACACCATTCCACGTATGGCGATGTTCTTGGCTATGATTCGCCCAGGTAAGAAACATCTTATCGGTAAACCCTGGAAGGAAGTAGCAGAAACTATTTGGGATAAAACAGAAGAAGGCTACACATTTAAAAAATCACATGCGATTTCTTACGCACATCTTGTAGCATTGCATATGAACATCATTAATAAAATTGGTTAATATATGGTAGCATAACTTCGTTTGCCCAGCTGGTATGACACTCGTCGGTTGGATGCCAGGTGTTGTCAAGTTGGCTGCGCTCTTCGGCATAATTGCCTAAAAAGTTATTAACCCAATAATGTGTTCGATCTAAGTTCTGATACATAGGCGTATCTTTACAAAAGAACCCAATAGAATAATCGCCACCGTGTCCTGATTCTTTGTCGGGCATCCAGCAGTCAAAATAATTGGTGAATACATAGTTATATCTTTTGCTTTCGAGATAACCTTTTAGTTTAATAATTTCAAAAAGACTCTCATTGCAAAGACTTTGTGGATCACTAAATTTATAAGATCCTTTAAATGCTTCTCGAGTCTCGGAATTATCTAACCAACTTGCTGCAACACCGCCGCTGAACAGATAGTAGGTTTCTTGTTCTGTGGTTGACGCTAAGAAAGGGTAATCTTTTTTAAGCCAAAAATAATATTCACCTGAAATTAGTAAATCCTTGCGGCCAACACCTGACCACATAACTGCAACTAAGGTTTCATTTGGATCTAGGTTTGTTGATTCTAAATAATCGATTACACTAGATGAAATATAGTAGTTTCCAGCACCACCCGACGCTAGATTTTTATAAAAAGAAAATTCTTGTCCAACAACAGTTGCCCAAGTTTTTTTTGTATTTTGAGTATCAGAGGTAAATGAACATCCACCAGCAATAAAATTTTTAATCATTGATTCGTCTAACTAGTGTAATTGATTTACGCTTTTTGCGATTCTTTGTCAAGTCGGACAAACTTGTAACTTGTCCGGAAATAACTTCTAAATTTTTATTATTAAAAGTCTTTAAATAAGGCTTAAATATTTCCCAATCGCTTTTTAAGAAGATGTTAATAGGGATAGTATGATTACTTTCCCACCACCAAATCTCACCTAATTCTAAGAACATTCTTTTCAATTCTTCTTCAAGTATACTGCCAAAATCATACATGGTAGTTACAGAGGCATCTTGGTTCAATATAATACCAACGTGCTCGTTTTCCGCGTACCGAACTATTGACAAGAACGGGTATCTGTCTGTGATTTTTTCGAATAGCTCAGTATCCATAAATAGTATATAAAGGCTCCGTGGTTATGTATTCAACTTTAGCATATTTATATCAGCAAACTCAGGTGGTGTTGTTATTGGACAACAGCGGGGCCTATCATAATGTGAGGTGGAATCCTGTGTACAGCAAGAACCTAAAAGCCAGCAAAGGCGTTGATAACGTTATCCTATTTAGATTTTTAAATCAGGATCAAAAACCGGTAGATATTACAGGACTAACATTTACTTGTCGTGTAATGAGCAGAGATGGTACAGAACTATTATTTGCTCGAGATTTAGAAACAGTTAGTGCTACACGAGGACAGGCAAAACTTACTATTACATCAAACACACTAGATAACGTACAATCACAGTTAGCAAATTATAGTATTACAGTTGATAGATCAAGTTTAACCGAACCAGTATATGTTGATGATTCAGCAGGTGCTCGTGGAGTACTTTATATTGCTGATGCGGCTATGCCTGAGTTTCAAGAAAGTACCTCTGTTACTGTTGCTGCTAATCCTGGCGATAGCACAACAGTATATAGTTCAGAATGGTCGCCGGAACATTATCTGCAAACGATTCAATATAATTTAAATGCGTTTGAAGGTACTATTACCGTTGAATCAAGTTTAAACGGTGAAGCGCCTTGGTATGAATTAGAATCAATTCAATATGATTCGGGTGCAGTAACAGCAGCAAAATACATGAACGTAACGGGATTGTACGGCAAAATGCGTCTAAGTGTTGAGTACACACAAGGCAGCATTGACAGCATTATGGTACGGTAAATATAGATATGGCACAAATTACATCACAATTATTAGCATCACAACAAGTTCATCCAAGTGATAGCTCTACGCAAACTTACACAGGCGACGCTGTAAAAGCAAATGGCTACTATGGCAACGCAGACGGTAACCATACGGTACAGTTTAGTTTAACTGGCTTTATTGGTAAGGTGCGTATTGAAGCAACACTAGCAACTACGCCAACAGCAACAGATTGGTGTACGGTAGAACTTGGCAATTCAGTTACCGCAGCCAACATTACATATTTAGAATATGATACAGTAACAACCGCAAACGTTAGTTATAACTTTACAGGTAACTTTGTTTGGGTTAGAGCATATGTGTATGATTGGACAGATGGTACTGTCAATAGCATCAGGGTTAACTACTAGATACTAAATCAAGCAACAGATTACAATCTTTCATAATTATACATATGATTAAGAAACTTGTAGCATTTGGCTGCTCATGGACGTTTGGCGATGAATTAAATGATCCTAAGTTAGCACACGAAAAAGACAATCCTCGCTATTGGGATATGAATACTCCATATCGGTTAGCACATAACTGGCCAGGACTTATTGCTAATCATTATGGCTTAGAATATGAAAACCATGCGTTTCCCGGTGCAAGTTTAGTTAGTATACGCGAAGCAGCAACTTGGTATGTTAAGAATCATGATTTAACTGATAGTATGTTTGTAATTGGGCTAACTGAATCCTGGCGTTGGAGTTGGCATAATAATAAACATGATTCTGGTAAAGGGGATCCTGAATGGAATAGTCATGTAAACAGTTCATGGTTATTGTATGGTATGGGCAATTATAGTTCATCGTGGCAACAAACATTTCGGTCTTACATGGAAGACCAGCTTTGCGAAGAATTGCAGATTAAAAATAAAGATCAAACATTGCTTTTCTTTGACGGTATTGCTGCCCGTTATAACATTCCTGTAATACAATATAACATGTTAGAAACTTTACCAAACGAGATTACGGTACCGACACATATCTATCCAGCAGAAAATGCAAATCAAATGATTGTTGATACTGGATCACGTCCTCGTGATGTGTTTGCTCCAGGTAAACATCCTAATGAAAAAGGACATGAAATTATTTCAAAACGGTTGATTGATTACATTGATTCTGTTAAACTACTAGAGTGTTAAATGTACTATCTTATATCAATGGAAAACGCAAAACTAATAGTTCTGGTTGGACTAGTTTTGATGCTCCTTGTTGCATACACAATGGAGAAACTGCTGATCGCAAACAACGTGGCGGTTTTAAATTCTCAACAGATACAGATTGGAGCTATCACTGCTTCAACTGCGGCTATACTGCCAGTTTTACTCTCGGTTATCCAGTAAGTTTTAAGGCACAGCGTTTATTATCGTGGATGGGCGTTCCGGATATTGAAGTACAACGTTTAACGCTTGACAGTTTAAAACATAAAAATATTAACCAATTAATTCGTGAACGACAAGAAGAAGAAATACGAATTAATTTTCCGGAAGTACCACTACCAGAAACTGCACGATTAATTGACGATAACGATGTAGAATTATTAGCGTATTTGCGCAACAGAGGAGTTGATCCTTGGGCTTACCCTTATATGGTTGATGTAGAACAAACACGCCCGGGGATATTAATACCGTATACATATAATAACAAGATTGTTGGATGGACTACACGTTTCTTAGATGACCGTAAACCAAAATATCTAAACAACTGTTCAGCAGCAGGATATGTATTTGGCGTAGACTTGCAACACGACAACTGGCAGTTTGCAATTGTAGTCGAAGGACAGTTCGATGCATTAAGCATTGATGGAGTATCAGTAACAACAAATAGAATTAGTGATACACAAGCAGCAGTATTAAGAAAACTTAATAGAGAAATTGTTGTGGTACCGGATCAGGATAGCGCAGGATTAGCGTTAATTGATGACGCTGTTAAATATGGGTTTTCGGTAAGTATTCCGGATTGGGACGCAGACATTAAAGATGTTAACGATGCAGTAAAGCGTTATGGCAAATTGGCCACGCTAATAAGTATTATTAAGAACAAGAATTCAAGCAAAATTAAAATTGAATTAGATAAAAAAGTTTTAGCGAGAAAGATATGATACAAGAATCATTAGATAATGCAGTTGAAATAGTTCCGGGACTTTGGTCTGTGAATAATTTATTTGAGGAAAATGAATTAGACGAACTCTTTCAACGTATAGAAAACGAACCAGAAGAGAATTGGGGAGTGTGTCGGTTTGGAGCATATAATCAATCTAATAATTCTAGATTAGAACTTAAATGGATTACCGATGGAGTATTAGACGATATTTGGGTAAAATTAGATAGTTTAGATTATTCAAGATTTGGATTTAAATTTAGAACAGCTATCGTTTGGAAAGATTATGAAGGATATCGTATAAGTGAACATGCTGATAGCGAACATATAATTGGCTCAATGCAAATATATTTAAATAACGCACCGGAAAATCTCGGTACCGTCTTTGGTGAACATGCACTACCATTCATACCTAATACTGGATATATTATGGATAATATCTATAAACGATTACATAAAATGCCAAATGCAGTTCCAAAAGGAGTAACTAGGTATAGTTTATACGCTCTTTTCGATTACATGGAAGATAAAAATTGAAAGAATATACAGTAGACATACAAAAACTATTTCTAGAAATGATGCTGGCAGATGCACAGAGTTATGTGCGTGTGCAAAACATCTATAACGTAGACAACTTTGATCCAAGTTTACGTGAAGCAGCAACATTCATTAAAGAGCATAGTGACAAGTACAAGACTATGCCTGAGTTAGAACAACTTAATGCTGCGGTAGGTGCAAAACTAAAACCGATTCCGCCTGAGATGAAGGATGGACATTACGATTGGTTTATGGACGAGTTTGAAAAATTTACTAAGCGTCAAGAACTTGAGCGTGCTATTCTTAAATCTGCAGACATGCTGGAAAAGGGTAATTTTGATCCAGTTGAAAAACTAATCAAAGATGCTGTGCAAATTAGTTTGCACAAAGACATGGGAACGGACTACTTTGAAGATCCTCGCACACGTTTAATGAATATTAAGTCTAACAACGGACAGGTTAGTACAGGTTGGCTTAATTTAGATCGTGCGTTGTACGGCGGATTTAACAGAGGAGAACTACAGATTTTTGCCGGTGGTTCAGGTTCAGGCAAAAGTTTGTTTATGCAGAATCTAAGTGTGAACTGGGTAACTGCTGGACTTAACGGTGTATACATTTCACTAGAACTCTCTGAAGACTTGTGTTCAATGCGTATTGACTCAATGATGACAAATACATCAAGTAAAGAAGTGTTTAAAGACATTGATAACGTTGAGATGAAAGTTAAAATGATGCAGAAAAAATCTGGTAAGTTCCGTATTAAGTACATGCCAGCGCAGAGCACAGTAAATGATATTCGTAGTTACATTAAAGAACTACAAATTCAAACTGGTGTTACTGTAGACTTTTTGTGTATTGACTATTTGGACTTGTTAATGCCCGTAAGTGCTAAAGTTAGCCCAAGCGATTTGTTTGTTAAGGACAAATATGTCTCAGAAGAAATCCGTAACTTAGCAAAAGAATTAAATGTTGTGCTAGTAACAGCATCGCAGTTAAACCGTTCAGCAGTGGAAGAAATTGAATTTGACCACTCGCACATTTCGGGTGGTATTTCAAAGATTAACACAGCAGACAACGTGTTTGGTATTTTTACAAGCCGCGCAATGCGCGAACGTGGTCGCTATCAAATTCAATTAATGAAAACACGTTCAAGCTCGGGTGTAGGCAGCAAAGTAGACTTAGAGTTTGACATTAACACACTACGTATTTCAGACTGTGAGCAGTCTGAAGATTCTGCTATTCCGGGTACAGGAGGATTTAGCATGAATAATATTAAGCCTATAAGTAATGTAAGCAATAATGCGATTAATCCTAGTAAAAAGATTAATGCAGATGTTGACAGTAATAAACTTACTAGTCTCTTAAATAATATTAAAAATAACTCATGACTGAAGATATTAATTTTAAACTATATTTTTCTGCAGAATATGCAAAAGAACCGCCGCATATTGAAGTATATGTTAATGATGCAAAAAAATTTGCAGGCACCGTTGGTAATGAAATAATATCATTTAATCATAATTTAATATTAGGAACGAATCAATCTCTTCGCATAGTTAGATCTGGAAATTTAATAGATCCAACACAAATGTTAGTTCTAGAGCAAGTTGATATTGATGGTATTAATATTAGAAATATTGTTTGGAGCAGGAGTTACTATAGTCCAATCTATCCCAAACCATGGGCTACTCAACAACGTGAACAAGGTATTGAACTTGAGGAAAATGTAATTGGAGAAACATGGTTTGGTCACGACGGGACATGGACACTAGATTTTTCTAGTCCGTTTTATATGTATATGTTTAATTGGATGAAATAATGTATTCTAAAGATGACCTAACTGATCGCGCATATCCGATTGAGGACGAATTTCTACTAGGATTAAAAGCGCAATGGTATGAAAAACCACAAAAAATTGTTGAATATAAAGATTTCATTGGCCCGGCTGATGAATGGTTTAAAGACACAAAAATTAATAATCTTCAAGGATGGAATAAATTTCCAAATATTGATGTTATAATAGGTTGCACACATTATATTGACTCGTTTGTTATTAGACACGGGTGGAATAACCTACAGATCTTACCAGAGGAATATAGTTATTATACAATGATGGGGAAGATGCCAAATGAAGTAGGAAATTTACAGCCGGGAATTCCGCTAATTATCTCCCTTCCAAATTGGAAGTGGGGTGATATACGTCCAGAATGGAATGATGTTTTAAAGGAATGCGAAGAAAAAAATATCGACATTCACATTGATATGGCTTGGATGATTACAGCTCGCGATATTGATTTAGACTTTGATCATCCTAATATTAAATCTTTTGCAATGAGTTTGAGCAAATATGCATTGCAATGGAATCGCATTGGATTGCGATGGTCTAAACAAAGAACCGTTGATTCTATCACAATGTTTAATCATTATTATGGTGATGTTAATAGTTCATTAACGTCATGCGGAGCCTTTATGATTGACAATATTCCACGCGACTACGCTTGGAATACATACGGAGATAAACAAAAAGAAGTATGCGATGCATTAGACTTAATTCCTTCTAAAACAATCCATACTGCATATACTAAAGATAGCGACCGCCCAGTGGGAATTGCAAAACTTCTATTAAAATAATATGTGGCAAGTAAACAATCAACTTGATCGGTTGGATGTCTGCATTGTAGGAAAAGCACACAACCCGCAATATTACGATGATGATCTCGCCCAAAAAATTGCAGATGAAACTAATGAAGATTTAGACGCATTAGCAAGATTCTTAGAATCATTTAATGTAACAGTATTGCGACCTAATGACATTAATCATAATTTGTCTGCAATTGTAACACCTCGTGATTATCTTGGGATGATCGGCAATCGGTTGTTTGTTGAAACATATAATACTAATTGGAACGATATTCGTGGCAAAGATTGGCCTGAGAATGCTCCAATTAACGAATCTGAATGGAATAATCTTCCATTATTTGTTAAACAAGAATTAACCGATATCTTTAAGATTCATTCATTAACACAATTACATAAGTGCGAATTTTCAAATATTGCGCATATTGTAGATGCTGTATCTACAACAAATACTGTGATTAGAGATACAAAGATAGATACAGCGATGGTTTGTCGATTAGATAATGACTTAATTATTGGTACTTGGAACAACATTAATTATTTAGAATTAATCAAAAAATATTTTCCAGATTATAACATACATGTTGTTAATTCAGAAGGACATCTTGATGGTACTATAGCTGTAGTTCATGATAATTTGCTAATTGCTAGAGATGATACACCGGTTAATATTCCAGGTATGGAAGTATTTTATGTCAAACAAACTAAACATTCTGGTAACCCTGAAACGTACTTTGATGTTAATATGTTATTAATCGATAGAAATAATATTATTTGTCTAGAAGAAAATTTAGAGCTTTTCAAGAAACTTGAAGAATATAATATTACCCCTCATGTTCTAAAATTTAGGCATTCAAGATATTGGGATGCTGGCTTTCACTGTGTTACAAGCGACTTAAATAGAATAAATACGATATAGAAAGAGAACCGCGATGCAAAAACGCACACGAAGCATTCTTGAAGAATTAGAAAGTATGTATGTTGAGCGCGACCGCTCTCATTTAGTTGAAAGTCGTGCTAATAACGTAATTTCCAGTGCTATTAGACTAATGGAATTTATTGATTCTAATTATTCTGAAGAAGATGCTGAAATATTAAACCGTAAACTATTAAATGCTATTCGGGCGCGGGATCCAAGAAAATTTGAACGGAGTCTCAAACGTACCGATGAAGATTAATGATGTTATTTTAGAACAACGATTAGATGAAAGTTTTTGGGATAAACTCAAAAACTATATAAAATCTTTTGGTCAACAATTAGATTCAGGGATGACTATTGATCAAATTGAACGACGTGCTGAACAAGACCGTACTGTTAACTTGTTAATAAACGGATTTTTAGTACAATGGGATAATATGAGATATAGCTTGCAACAAGCATACGGAAAAGAAAAAGTATCACCGTCAATGTACGGAGAAATTTTAGAAAAATTAGCATATAATCAGATTGGTGCCAGTGTTACTTCTACAAAAGTAAGCTCTGCAATACAAACACTTTTAAGAAATGGTGATGATTTAAATAATAAATCTTCTCAGGATGCAGCGCATACTATTATTACTAGTGGAATAGCATCAAATATTAGCCCATCTCTAGGTGTAAAAGTTGACGTATTGAATAGAAAACTTTCTAAGGTTGCTTATGGAGGTGCAATACCAAATGGTGTCTCTAGAATTGAGGGATTAATTCTTCCAGTAATTGTTATGGCTTATCGCTATGAAACAGGCGGATTAAATGGACAGCGTCTAATTAAAGCAAATAATCAATGGTATGGCATGGGAGCATTAAAAAATCGATCTGCCGGTGAACAAGATTTTATTGATGATAGAACATTCGTCTTAGATAATAAAACGATGATAAAAAATCAACAACACGGAAATTTAGATATTATGGCTATGCAAAAGTTAGCATTACAAGATCCTATGCAAGCTAGAAAAACAGCAGTTATTTTAACAAATCCAACAACAATGGAATTTTCTGAGTTAGGATCTGAGGAAATTGAAATTTGGCGACGACAAACTCGTTATTAAGGTAAGTTTTTTTATCTTTTATATAAATAATATTAACAAACAAACATTAGGAGAATTATTATGCCAGGAGTAACTCGCGCACACGGTTATGCAGGTGCAGTTGAAACCGTAGGTCGTAACCTACTAGTAAAGAGCTTCGCTAAGGGTTCAGCAATGACTCAAGCTAACATGGACGCTTTAGTACAAAGCATTCAGCAACTAGCTACTATCGAAGTTGTTGGCGCTTTCACAGCAGCTTCTACAGCTACCGCTTATTTCATTATCAGCGGCGCTGAGTCTAGTGACTTTGCAGCAGGTTCTTACACAGCAACTGACGGCCAAGCATACACTATTGCAGACGTAACTGGTTTCACTCAGTAATTAATTACTGATAATAAACCTAAAAAGCCCAGTTTTATACTGGGCTTTTTTATTGGCATTAAATACGCTATGCAAAAAAGCCCTTTTATTGTTTACGAGTCGCCCGATGGCGGAAAAACTGTGTTTGCTAGGCATGTAGGTTCAATAGAACGTAGAGTTGTTAAACAAGGTGTTTATGAGGAATGGAACGGATTTGCGCTAAGGTATGATTGGGATGGGCTAGCAGAACGTCATCCAGCAATACTTGAAGAATTACAACGATTAAAAGTGTTGGTGGAATTATGCAACAAATAAAGATATGTACGTCATTCGACATAACTCCGACTGGTATTAATAGACCATATAAACAACAATCATTACCTGCTAAAATTGGTGGGAAAGATATTAATACAGTTGATGAATGGAATAAGTTTCGCCGGCAACAGAGCAACTGGGAAACAGTACTACAGGTGCTATTGTTTAGAACACAGCCGATGAAGCTATCCGATGTTGCATATGATAAAAAATGGTGCTTTACATTTGTTAATGAAACACAAGATGTGTTTTTATTAGATGGCGACTCTCTTGGTGCTCTTAAAAGGGATTTTGAAGGTACACCTATTATTGTTGGGCTAGACGAAAAAGAGAATATATTGCCATACATTCACACCTCGGGAAAAAATCAAAACATTTGGATTACAGAAATATGATTGATATTGATCGTGTTACACAAAAAATTAAACGTTTTTTTGAACGAGAATCTGTTCCTGCTATTGTACAAGACGGGACACAGTATCATGTGTTTGGAAAATATGTTATAAATCAAACAGATAACCATAGATATGATTTATATAAGCATGATCAGTATATAGACACAGTAGCGTCCAGTGCTGTTGCTATGAGTTGGTGTATCTTTGATAGCAAAAACGATTGGAAAAATTCGCATACGCTTATTGTTAACGATAAACGGGTACAAAATTATCGTTTTCAAATTGAAAATAGAAAACGTATATTAAAAACAGCGACAGATATTACAGACCGAGAATGGTTGTTGATTAGAATCAATGAAGATGTAGAACGTATGCGGGAAGCAAAACGCAATCTTGACAAAACTGTTAAATTGACTAAATACATTAAAATTAAGGGATTTAACGAAGATGAATCTAAATGATCTAGCACCAAAGCTCAATTCTAAGAAACTTTCTGAGCATTATACTTCTCAGTTTGGAAAGAAAGTTGATGTATCTCAGGTCAGTCACGACGCTGCTGTTCAAATGCTAAGCGAGACTCGCAAAAAGATTGCCGAGTTTAAAAGCAGTCGTGAAGGACATTATAGAGA
>Ga0196901_1001328_pt1 | contig 12532 bp, 12 predicted proteins | sample CB_VirMetaG_FD_169099 | JGI IMG/M metagenome (GOLD analysis project Ga0196901, IMG submission 169099) | Freshwater to marine saline gradient viral communities from Chesapeake Bay - CB_1504_1 Viral MetaG (v3) (version 3) | ecosystem: Environmental > Aquatic > Marine > Coastal | place: USA... | reverse complement strand
GTTAAGGTGATGTTTGAATATTTGAAGAAGACTTCAAACAGTATTAAAAAGTAATCTCAAATGAACAAATACGAACTGAGAGAGATCATCGAAGATGTAGTATTCGAAGTACTACGTGAACAGGAAGGTGAAGGAGCTGTCCTAGAAGATGCTACAGATGAAATTCTAGGCAAGTTTCCTACCCTTCATCGTACATTAGTAAGCCTAATGACGGATGATTTTCGTACGTTCGTTCAAGACGTTCAATGGGTTGCCCCCAAGCCGACTACATTCAAAGTACTTCTAAAGAATGGACAGATGTTCCATCTAAAATGGCTCGGTAAAGGGTTTGAAGCACAGATTGCAGGTAAGCGTTACTATATTGCAAAAGTAAACGACTTTCAACAGGCTCTAGATAAGCTTAACGATCTACTCAAATACGGACCTGTCAAAGGACCAGGAGAAGGAGGTGGAGCTGAAGGAGACGGCTTCGAAGCAGGCAGCGGCGGCGGAGGAGGTGGAGACTTCCCCGGCGAAGAAGGAGGAGGTGGAGACTTTGGAGGAGGGGAAGAGGGCGGTGAAGAAGCACCCGCAGAAGAACCCGGAGAAGCAGAAGTAGAGTTCGAAGAGCCCGGCGAATCCCCAGAAGAAGAGCTATAATGAATCTCTTAGATAAAATTATATTAGAGTGGGGGTACCGCTGTGAGAAAGGCTATCCTGATTTAAATAATGAGAAGGATTTAGCTGTATTCGAATCTTTGTTTGGAATTTCTTTCGATACCTTGAACGAAACGAATCTCTCCAGATCACAGCTTAAAAAGTATAACGCCAGAGTTTACCTTTTTGTAGATCAGTTTAAAGACCAGGAACCATTTGAACTTAAGAGAGGAGGTACGGTTAAGGCTCATACTCTGTTAGACGGTGGAAGCCAGTTCTCGGTAGATTCTGATAGGGATGAAATATTCAATTCTATCGTAAACGGAACTGGAGCTTTGATTTTGGTTGGAGAAGTCGACGGCAAAGAAGAGAAAGTAAGCACAGCTGATCTTAAAAAAACCGCAGACTACGGCGGCAAAGGAGCAGGATCCGGAACTAAATTAGAAGACGCAGCTCTAGCCGACCTTAGTTTAGAAATACAAAAAGCTAACGAAGGAAATCCTATCGATTTAACAGTAGGTGGGAAGATTTATACCGATATAGTAGGTGCAACTACGGTAAAAGGATTTCCTAAAGCAGATTTTACACTTGACAACTCTAATGGAGAACCTGTAATATTCCTCTCCCACAAAGCAGGTTCTACAGCCAAACACTTTCAGCAATACGGAGGACTTTCTGAATTTGCTGATCATCCAGAAGTTAAAGAATTTGTAGCTTCCGTAAAGGAAGAATTGGAGAATCCGGACCAAATGGTACCCGGGTCTGGTTTTAAAAAAGCAATAGAGTCGAAAGATCTAATTCAAAAAGCAGTATACGGTAAAGAATTTGAACCTGGAAGAAATTTCGGAGTAGATAACGTACAGGCACTAGTTCAGGGACCAGTTGAGATAAAAAAATCGGGGAATACCTACTTCCTAGATAGTAATCACACCGTACTTAACCCGGCTATCCCAGATGCAGGCTATTACCCAACTATGTACGCAACCTACAGAAAAAACAGGAATGGATTTGGAATTTCTGATATAAGGTTTGGAATATACCCTGCAGCTTTTAGACCTGGTGCTCTAGAAATAAGGTAATGAGTCAACAAGACATAAAAAAAGCGATAGCGCAAGAATTTCTTAAATGCGCTAACGATCCAGAGTACTTCATGAAGAAGTACTGTTATATCCAGCATCCTACCCGTGGTCGTATTCTATTCAACCTATACCCATTCCAGGGAAAGGTTCTGCATCTCTTCAAAGACCACCAGTATATAATTACTCTTAAGTCTAGACAGCTTGGTATATCTACTCTAGCAGCTGGGTATTCTCTTTGGTTAATGCTTTTCCACAAGGATAAGAACATTCTTGCTCTTGCTACTACTCAGGCTACAGCCAGAAACTTGGTAACAAAAGTACAATTTATGTATGATAATTTGCCAAAATGGCTTAAATTAAAGCATACAGAATACAACAAACTTAGCCTTAGACTTAAAAATGGATCTCGAATTAAAGCTGTATCTTCTAATTCTGACTCTGCACGATCTGAAGCAGTATCTCTCCTACTTATCGATGAGGCTGCTTTTATCGACAACATTGAAGAAACATTCGTTGCTGCACAACAGACCCTTGCTACAGGAGGTCAATGTCTGGCCCTTTCTACTCCTAATGGCGTAGGAAACTGGTTCCACCATACCTGGGAGAGAGCCGAAGTAAAAGAAAATAGCTTTCTACCCATAAGGCTTCCCTGGAACGTACACCCTGAAAGAGATCAATCCTGGAGAGATCAACAGGACTCGGACTTGGGAATTAGAATGGCTGCCCAGGAATGTGACTGCGACTTTCTATCGTCCGGTGACACTGTGTTCCTACCGGAGGATATGATACATTACGAAAGCACTCTAATTAGAGATCCTATAGAGAGAAGAGGGGTAGATGGTAATTTATGGATTTGGGAACAGGCCGATTATACTAAATCATATATGGTTGTTGCTGACGTAGCGAGAGGAGATTCTACCGACTACTCAGCCTTCCACGTGTTTGATATTGAAGAAGCCACACAGGTAGCAGAATATAAAGGAAAACTATCTCCAAAAGATTTCGGTAATGTTCTGGTGGCTATTGGATCAGAATTTAATGACGCCCTACTAGTAGTTGAAAATGCAAATATTGGGTGGGCTACTATAGAACAGATACTAGAAAGGGAGTATAGAAATCTCTACTACTCTCCAAGATCTGAACATGAAACTGTAGAGTCGTATATGTCCAAGTACGAAAACAATAGACTAGTGCCCGGCTTTACAATGTCTATGAGGACACGTCCTCTTGTTATTGCTAAGATGATGGAGTATATTAGAGAACGTTCCGTCACTATACTCTCCCAGAGGCTTCTCAATGAGATGAGAGTATTCATTTGGAAAAACGGCAAAGCACAAGCACAGACAAACTATAACGATGACCTTGTAATGTCTTTTGCTACCGGACTCTATGTAAGAGATACAGCATTAAGATTACGTCAACAGGGTATGGATTTAGCGAGAGCTCAACTCTCTTCGTTTTCTAGCCTAAATCAAAGAAATCCAACAGTTATGACAAGTGTTGGAAGACAACAAAATAATCCGTATATTGTAGAAACCGCCCATGGTACAGAAGATATCGGGTGGATACTTAAGTAGGACTATTTATATATAAAATTACCCATTAATGGCGGATCGATCACTATTCTCTAGGCTACAACGTCTCTTTTCGACCGATGTCGTTATCCGTAACGTAGGCGGTAACGAACTGAAAGTAGCAGATGTAAACCAGATTCAGACTACAGGCAAGTATCAGACCAATGCTCTGATCGACCGCTTTTCTCGCCTGTACATCTACAATAACAAGAACATCTTCAATCCTAACCTGAATTATCAGACCCTTAGGATTCAGCTCTACTCGGACTATGAAGCAATGGACACCGATCCGATTATTGCATCGGCTCTTGATATTATTGCAGACGAGGCTACTCTAAAAAATGATCAGAGAGAAGTTCTTTCTATCAAGTCTTCGGACGAAAACATTCAGAGAGTACTCTATAATCTTTTTTACGATGTTCTTAACATCGAGTTCAACCTCTGGTCTTGGACTCGCAACATGTGCAAGTACGGGGATTTCTTTCTCAAGCTAGAAATCTCTGAAAAATTTGGAGTATACAACGTTCTACCCTACACTGTCTACCACATGGTTAGACGAGAAGGTGAGGATCCAGGCGCACCTCAAAAAGTAACCTTTACGATCGACCCTGATGGTCTAGCATCACAGAACGATCCGAACTATATACCGAAATCCGACCAGAGAGTCATTCATCTCGATAACTACGAGGTAGCTCACTTCCGTCTTATCTCCGATACAAACTACCTACCGTATGGTCGTTCTTATCTAGAGCCTGCTAGAAAAGTATTCAAGCAGATGACTCTGATGGAAGATGCAATGTTGATTCATCGCATCATGAGATCGCCTGAAAAGCGTATGTTCTACATCAACGTAGGAAACATTCCTCCTGCAGAGGTTGAGCAGTTCATGCAGAAAACGATCAACACGATGAAGAAAACACCGTACGTTGATCAGCAAACCGGCCAGTACAATCTACGCTTTAACCTCCAAAACATGTTGGAGGATTTCTATATTCCCGTCCGCGGTAATGACACAACAACTCGTATAGATACTACCAAGGGACTGGACTACGATGGCATACAGGACGTAGAGTACCTTCGTGATAAGATGTTTGCTGCTCTTAAGATTCCTAAAGCATATTTTGGATATGAAGGAGATCTACAAGGTAAAGCAACCCTTGCAGCAGAAGACATTCGCTTTGCAAGAACGGTAGAGCGCATTCAGAAAATTATGGAGAGTGAGCTAACTAAGATTGCATTAGTTCACCTCTATTCTCAAGGATTTACAGGTGAATCCCTTACTAACTTTGAGATTCATCTAACCGGTCCTTCTATCATTTTTGAGCAGGAAAAAGTTGCTCTCATGAAAGAGAAGATTGATTTAGCATCTCAGATGATAGATTCTAAACTATTCTCTACCGATTATATCTACGACAATCTATTTGATATGTCAGAAGATACTTACAATGAAATGAGAGACCTAGTAAGAGAGGATCATAAGAGAATTTTCCGACTTCTACAGATAGAGAATGAAGGAAACGATCCTGCAGAAAGTGGACGCTCATACGGAACCCCACATGATCTGGCCTCTATGTATGGACGTAGAACAGACCCAGGTACTCGACTTCCTCTAGGATATGATGAAAAGGATCCCGGTGGACGTCCTAGAGAGAAAATGTCCATTTACGGAACACAGGATGATCCTTTAGGAGGAAGAGACAGATTAGGTAGACATGATATGCAAGGAGGATACCCAAGCGATAATGAAAATGTTAATGAAGCTACTAGAGCAGCAATAGTTTATCTTCAAAATAAGGATATCTTTGAAAGCAAGAAGTTGATTTTTGAAGCTGATAGAACTAAAGCTGAGGATGGACTCCTCGATGAATCTAATATTAAGGATTTAGAGGACTAGTACATATTTATTAGAGTAACACTATATTATGAAAATTAAACATTCAAAGTATCGCAATACAGGTCTAATCTTCGAATTGCTTGTTAAGCAAATCGCGGCCGATACTCTATCTAAGAAAGATTCCTCGGCTGTTAAGATCCTGAAAAAGTATTACTCTGGTAATTCATTTCTTGCCAAAGAGTATAAGCTCTATGAGTTTATAACCAAGAATACAGAGATTAAACAGAACAAAGCTGAGTCTATTGTTTCTACTATTCTAGAGGTTTCTAGAAAACTTGATAGAGCATCTCTGAAGAATCAGAAGTATGAGCTCATCAAGGACCTAAAAGAGAGCTACAACCTAAACGATTTCTTTTCTATCAAAGTAAGAGACTATAAAGCCTTAGCTGCTCTATACTGCCTAATGGAGGCACATAACTGCGACAGTTTGGTTGATCCGGACATTCTTGTTGAAAATAAGGTAACAGTTATGGAGCACCTAACCTCTAAGAACATCTCAGAAGATGATGCTAAGAATGCTTTGGTAGAGGAATTTTCGAAGTTTGATAAAGATTTACGACTTCTTACCTACAAGGTCCTTCTGGAAAAATTCAACAACAAGTACGCAGATCTTCTTCCGGAGCAGAAAAGAATTTTAAGAGAGTTCATTACATCCGTATCTTCCCAGACTAAACTTCGGAAGTTTATCAACGAAGAGCTTGAGAATATTAGAACAATAGTTGAGAATAGAAAAGAACTTGTAACAGACGATATTATTAGAATCAAACTAGAGGAGATTAGCAAGCTTATCAAGCCCCTTGATTCTAAAGATAAGATCACAGACGGCACACTTGTTGCATTGATGCAGTATTACGATCTTATCAACGAACTTAAGAGTTTATGAAAAAGAGTCAACTAGTAGCTATTGTAAAGGAAGTTCTAGAAGAGCTTTCATCGACAGGTACTGGTGCGACTTTTACACCGGGTACCGGTGCTCAATATGCAACGCCGTTTGCATTCAGTAAGAAAGGTTCCGGCAAAAATAAGGCTACTAAGTACGGCGAGAAGCTTGGCTACACAACAGTTAAGCGTAAGAAAAGACCTTTTAGCACAAAATTAATTGACTATCTAGATGAGGACACTGACTGAAAAATACAACGGCGTTTTAGAAGGAAGATATGCTAAAGCACAATTCCTCCGTGATGCAAGATTAGCTCACCCACAGTTCATTACTCAGTTCAATGGGTACGATGATGCTGTTTCTATCCTCAAAAATAGAGGTATGATCTCGGAAGCTAAGTCTAAGTTTATTCAACTAACCGTCACCGGAGATAAGGGCGCAACCGTAGCCAAGTACTTCCACCCAGTTGAGTGGCTTGATAGGGAAAAGCACCCAGGTGAATTAGGTCATTACCTTAATGCATGGGTGAAAAATATGACCCCTATGGAGGACGAATATGACTATGTAATCAGAATGTCTCAGGGGGTACAGCAGCCGGATGAAGATGCCGTTGAAATAACAGAGAAAGATCTTGAGGATGCTAAAAAAATTAAAGCTACTGTACAGCAACATGCTAGAGACTTACAGGCTCTCGGCAAGAAGTTAGGGTCTCATAAAAAAGCAGCTGCACAGCTTGGATTAGATCCGCATAAGTATAACCGAGGCATCGAAGTTAATGAAGCAGAGATCGAAGAAGTAAATGAAAATGTTTACAAAGATGTAGCCGAAAAGATCGATACGATCCTTCCAGACTCTGTTCGCAGGGGACTTGATTTCGAATTAGAAAAAGCCGGCTTCGACACTGTTAATATTAACTTTGACGAGGCTACTCGAATGAAGCACCTCAAAAAAGCTGTAGACAGACTATCTAAAGATCCTAATTACTACCTAAATCAACTTTCTGGAGATTCATCGAGAACCAAGAAGCATGATCGGGAAGTAGAAGTAGATCAGAAAGCTCTTTTTAAAGGAACTGTTGATCCGAAAGGCGGTAAAGCAGAGGGAAATACGGATACGTTTAACGCTATGAAAAAAGCTCAGCTCAGAGAAGCCGTTAAAGCTATGGTAGTTCAAGCTTTAGACGAAGGAACAGAGAAACTAGAAAAATACGTTACGGATACTCACGCTGCTGAATATGAAAGAATGTATCCGAAGTACAGAACGGGTGTAAAAGAGTTGATGAATGTTGTTTTAGATATCGAAAAAGCTTTTGTCACTCATAGAGAAAAAGTTGAAAAAGCTTTTGAGATGATTGGACATTTAAAAGCTCCTGGAGTTGCTAAATCGTTCGTTGCAGAACTAGTTGATGTTCTTAGAAAATATCAAAACATTCCTCTACCATCCACTCCTACAACGGCAATGGAGGTACCAATGGAGGAAGAAGAAAAACAATTAGCATAATGCAGACACTTATAGTAGACGTTACCTCATCTAGACCGACTCTTACAGAGAGTAAAAAGCGTCCAGGCGTATACGAAGTAACCGGCGTTATGCAGAGAGCAGAAGCCAAAAACCAGAACGGTAGAGTATATAAAAAGCCTATCCTTGAAAGAGAAGTAAACAACTATGTTGAAAACTTTGTTAAGGTAGGAAATGCTTACGGAGAATTAGATCACCCAGAATCTCCGATTATTTCTCTCAAAAATGCCTCTCATATTGTAAAAGAGCTTTGGTGGGAAGGAGATGACTTGATGGGCAAAGTTGAACTACTCAATACACCGGCAGGTAATATCGTAAAAGAGATTCTAAAGGCAGGACATGCTATCGGCATTTCTTCTAGAGGAACAGGTTCGGTCCAGCAGACAAATGAAGGTACATTAGAAGTGCAGCCCGATTTTGAACTCGTAGGATGGGATTTTGTTTCGAATCCATCCACACACGGCGCTTTTATGAACCCAGTGTCGTTGAACGAAGCTAAAGCTAAACCTTCTCCTTTTGCAAAACTAGACGATATCATTAACGATATTCTACGAGCTTAGTACCTATTCATATTACAACTTTCAAATAAAAAAATGGACAACTTCGATCTCAAAAAATTCCTAGTAGAGAATAGACTTACTAGAAACTCTCAGGAACTATCTGCAAAGGAAGTTGAAGAAGCTTCTAATTCAAGAAAGGTTGTCCCTGTAGTAGGACAGTACAGAGGGCTAGATGAGGTACATGTAATGAATATTGTAGAGCAGGATGGAGTAACTTTTGTTCAAGACGTTACACAGGGATACGCTTCAGGTGACAACAATATTAACTACTCAGATGAGGACGTAATTGCTGCTTTTAATTGCGACTTAGAGACGGCCATCAAAGAAGGAGAGAACTTTGGGGTCTGGGAATTCAAAGGCGGAAAACTATACGAAATAGATTCTGAGTTGATGGACAGTTTTTATGATGAGATGGAAACAAACTACGGTACTCCTGAAGAGGAAGTCTAAATTCTATAACTTTAAACAAACCTACAAGGTTTTGTAAGAGGCGATATATTTATATACAAATATATCGTCTTTTATTTTACGGTATTATAGCATTTCAAATCTTATTACGTTTCCAATAAACGTATCCGTTAATACACTTAACAATGGCAAATAGAGACCTTTTAAAAGAGGCTATTGCTGAAGCTAAGACGATTCGTGAATCTGCCATTGCTAACGCTAGACAAACTCTAGAAGAAGAAATCACTCCCCACCTTAGAGACATGTTGGCTGCCAAGCTCCAGGAAATGGAAGCTGAGGAAGCCGATGAAGTCGTTGAGGATGGTGTAGCTGAAGAAGTCAACGAAGAGGAAGATCTAGAAGAAGCAACAGAGGAAGAAGTAACCGAAGCTGAAGTTTCTGAAGAGGAACTAGCAGTAGCCGAGGCTGACGATGACTCAGAAGAATCTGAAGAGGAAGCTGAAGAAGCCGAAGGTGAAGGTGAGGAAGCCGGAGAAGAAGAAGTTGAAGTCAAAGACATGGAAGTCGAAGACTTGAAGAATCTAATTCGTGATATCCTTGCTCAGGAACTTGGTCATGAAGGCGAAGAAGAACTCGATGGTGTTGAAGGCGAATTGGACGTTGCCGATGATATGGTAGCAGCCGATGACGAAATCGACCTCAACGAACTTCTAGCCCAGCTTGAAGAAATGGCTAAAGAAGATGACATGGACGAAGCCAAGCATGAAGATGAAGATGCAATGGAAGAGGCCAAGCATGAAAAAGAAGATACGATGGAAGAATCTACTTCCGAACTAGAAGAAGCACTTGCAGCCGTAGAGCAGCTAAGAGCTGAACTTCAGGAAGTTAACCTTCTGAATTCTAAACTTCTTTACGTCAATAAAATCTTCAAAGCTCATAACCTTACAGAATCGCAGAAAGTAAATGTCATCACGGCATTTGACAAAGCTGAAACTGTCAAGGAAGTCAAGCTTGTATTTGAAACTGTTTCTGAGAACATAGTTTCTACGCCCGCTAAACAAACAGTAAAAGAGCATAAGTCGTTTGCATCGGCTCCTGCTGGTAACTCCACCAAAGGTGAAGTCATCAACGAGGTATCTGACGCAGTTCGTCGTATGCAGAAATTAGCTGGCATTATTTCTTAACACAACCCTTTAGATTATTCTAACAATGGAAGTAAAAAACTTACTTGAGAGTGCAAACACTTACAAGAGCATGGAGCATGAAGCTTCCCGCCTTGCTGAGAAGTGGAGCGCTTCCGGTCTGTTAGAGGGCATCTCTGATAAAAAAGAGCAGGGCACGATGGCCATGATTCTTGAAAATCAGGCTAAGCAGATCGTTGCTGAGCAGTCCTCGACAGGTACCGGTGGTTCTTTCTCCGCTGGTAACGGCGAGCAGTGGGCAGGCGTAGCCCTTCCTCTTGTACGCAAAGTCTTCGCTCAGATCGCAGCTAAAGACTTCGTTTCGGTTCAGCCTATGAACCTCCCATCCGGTCTGGTATTTTACCTAGACTTTAAGTACGGATCGAACCGTCAGCCATTCGCCTCCGGCAATAACATGTACGGTACGCTCGATACTCTTGATACAGATGCCAACGGCGGTCTTTACGGCGCCGGTCGCTTTGGATACACAATCAACTCGGCTTCGGCTACGGTTGCTGTTACCGGTGGTGCAGCTACCTCGGCTTCGATCGGCTACGAAGATGGTGTGAATCCTGGCGATTACCAGACATTTACTGTATCTCTTGCCGGTACCAACTTTGATTCGAAAGGTGTTCGTGCCTTCCGTCTCCTTTCTGGTTCGGTAGACGTTACATCCAACCCAGAATTCACGACAGTTTCTGGCAACAACGTAACATTCGTAGTTGCTGATTCTTCGCTACCAACAGGAGCTTCTACTCCTCTTTCTGGTTCGGTTGTATACCACAAACAGCCTGCTGACAACAGCCGCGGTGACTTCGAAGATGTACCAGCAGGTACTATCTCGATCCCTGAGGTTAATGTTGAGCTTAGAAGCGAAGCCGTTGTTGCTAAAACACGCAAGCTAAAAGCACAGTGGACTCCTGAATTCGCACAGGATCTCAACGCTTACCACAGCATCGACGCTGAGGCCGAGCTTACATCGATCCTATCCGAGTACATCTCGATGGAAATCGACCTTGAGATCCTAGACATGCTTATCCAGGATGCTCGCACGACTGAGAAATGGTCTGCCGAGAACAACAAAGTATGGACAGGAACAGCCTGGTCGACAGCAACTTCTGACTTCTACAATACGCAGGGTCAGTGGTTCCAGACACTTGGCACGAAAATCCAGAAAGTCTCGAACAAGATCCATCAGAAAACTCTTCGCGGTGGTGCTAACTTCGTTGTTGTATCCCCGAACGTTGCTACCATTCTTGAGTCGATCCCAGGCTATGCCGCGGATACAAACGGCGACAAGATGGACTTCGCAATGGGCGTACAGAAAGTCGGTCAGCTAAACAGCCGCTTCAGAGTTTACAAGAACCCATACATGACGGAGAATGTAATCCTCATGGGCTTCAGAGGCTCCCAGTTCCTCGAAACAGGAGCTGCATACTGCCCTTACATTCCGCTCATGATGACTCCTCTTGTGTACGATCCTAACACCTTCACACCACGTAAAGGTATCATGACTCGCTACGCCAAGAAGATGATTCGTCCGGAATTCTACGGAAAAGTATGGATCTCTGACGTTGAACTCGTCTAATCTCTAGCAGCCTAGAGAAAAGTCGCAAGACAAGAAAGGGGCCCGGCCTTGTGCCGGGTCCTCTTTTTTTGTCTATTTATAAAGGATATGGAACTTACATGGAAGCAGTTTAAAGAGAAAAGAGATATAAAGGACTTACCTCTAAATGAACAGGTAAGGCAGTTTAATTTCTACTTAGATGCTCTTTCCAACGAACTGTACAGACAAAATAAAGGTCCGACAACAGACCCTCCCGCATACGTACCTATCCCGGCTTTTAGTGGCTTTTTATTACAGGAAAACGGATTTTATATATTACAGGAAGACGGATCTAAAATTTATCTATAATGGCCGATAAGAGAATAACAGAATTAAACCTACACACAGCTGTTGCTCTCAGTGATCAACTTGCTATAGTTAATAGTAGCGAGACAAAAAGGACTGTAGTAGGGTCGATAGGAGAAGCAGTACGTAATATGGAAACTCCTTTGACGGCTTCCTCTATAGTTTCTTCCGGTGATATACTTCCCTCTTCAGCACAGACAGCTAATCTAGGATCAGTAGACAGACCTTTTGCCAGTATATTTGTACAATCCGGTTCTATAAGTATTGAGTCTGATACTCCCGGAGATCCTTCTGCAGTTATTTCTAACAGAGCTGGTAACCTAGAAGTATCAGTCGGCGGTATGTTACTTATAGAGCCCGATGCATCCTTTGTTGCACCAACTGGTTCTTTCTCTTACTTAAGTGGTAGTTTTTTTCATGTAGGAACTGCAGAACGCTTGGGGGATACAATTATAACAGGTTCAGTAGATATTACAGGTTCTCTAAACACAACGGGTTCATCCGTATTTGGTGGTGATGTAGATGTTCGAGGTGATTTATACCACAACGGAAATAAACAATATAACTACGGACAATTCTATTCATTACAAACTCAATCGGGTTCGGCTGATACGGCCTATGCAATGAAATATGAAGTATCAAATGGAACTAGTGGTGTATCTATTACAAATAACGCAAGTGGATTACCAACGAGAATAACACCAACCAATACTGGTGTATATAATATTCAATTCTTAACTCAATTAGGTAACACCGCAAATTCGGACATTACATTTGATATTTGGTTTAGAATAAATGAAGTAAATGTACCAAACTCTAATACAAAGTTTAGTTTGATTAGATCATTGGGAAGTGGATTATATGCAGTTGCTGCATCAAACTTTTTAACT
>Ga0196901_1001326_pt1 | contig 12537 bp, 19 predicted proteins | sample CB_VirMetaG_FD_169099 | JGI IMG/M metagenome (GOLD analysis project Ga0196901, IMG submission 169099) | Freshwater to marine saline gradient viral communities from Chesapeake Bay - CB_1504_1 Viral MetaG (v3) (version 3) | ecosystem: Environmental > Aquatic > Marine > Coastal | place: USA... | reverse complement strand
TTAGACACATGCTAAGGTGGTTAGAGTTAACGGATAGGGCAAGCACCTGTAGCACAAGCTTCGTCAGACAGATCATCTGTAGAGGCCAGGTTAGTCAAGTCTACTGGCATCAGTGTGTTAGCATACGCACGATAGACCTCTTCAGATACAACCTCCTGTGGCAGGTAGGCATAACCCAAATCTTCTGCTGTCTTAGTTGGGTCGTTACGGTAGATGAATGACACACCCACGTATGTATCCCAGTTGTCCAAGATCCAGTCGATGATAACAGGAACCTCACCAGTGTCGTAGCTGATAGTGACAGAACAGTTGTGGTCTACGTAGTGGTCCATCATCAACTTGTAACGATCAAGCTGGCCAATGGCTGACTCAAGGTTGACATGCTTACCATCTACTACATCGAACTTAACATCCTCGTATGCTACAGGGAATGTAACCAACACACTGTCAGATTCAAATGGCTTCTGAATAACTTTATAACCAGCTTCTATAAGCGTTGGAACTATTTCGTCATGCTTAGAGAACGTCACGTTGTTGAAGATATACTTACCTAGTGGTTTGTGTACACCCTCAGTAGTGTCCATGATCTTAGACAGTGTACCAGAAGGCTTGACTGTAGTGACCAGCTTAGCACGAGGCAAGCCTAGTTCATCAGCCATCGAGTTAGCACCCTTCTTAGCAGAAGAACGCAGAGCCTGTAGCATAGCCTCAATGTTGCTTGCACCTGTGTGGTGATCCAAGAACTTGACGATACCTGTAGCACCTACACCACAGAGACGTAGGAACTCGTTAAGCTCATGCCATGACCGTTGAAGCACACCGTCGTCTAGGTTCACACATGTCTGACGATAGTTAGCACGAGCTACGATCTCAACAGCTTCCTGTAGTCCACCGAAGTCAGTAAGGAACTTGCCCCAGTCAACCTCAACTAGGTTGCAAAAACTCTTATTTCCGAGCAGAATCTCGGCGCAAGGATTTACACCTTTAAAGTGTGGTGCACGTTTCTTTGCACTCTCTGCGTTAATAAACCCAGGCTCAGAACCACCAGCCTCAACCATCTTGTCGAAGATGTATGACAGTTCCCACTTGGTTGGTTTCTTGTGGAAGACGATAGAGTTGTTGGACTGCTGACGGTGCTCGTTATCATGTAACCAGAAGTCTTTCTTAGCTGAGATGAAGGCATCTACTTCAGGGTCAGACACTGGCATCAAAGCAATCTCAGCTGAACGACGAGAGGACAGTGTAGTACCCAAGTGGTTAAGCACATCAAGGATGTCGATACGTGTAAGCAACTGACCAGCACGATCATTCATCAAATCACAGATACGGTTGAAGGCAGACGATACAGTCTCATCACCTGAGCTAATCCAACCATAACCCTTGAGGCGTTCACCTGCTGCACGTACCTCAGTAAAGTCCAGTACCAATACATCTACAGCATCCTTCATAGCAAACAGTTTACCTGCTGACTTAGCCCAAGCCTCAGCACTATCACCAATCTTGAGGTGGTATGTCTTCTTGCCTTCCTCGTCTACAGATGTCCATGACTGGTTACTTGGACAACCCTTAGCTTCACCCAAGACTTTAGCAGAACGGATGATCTTAACGTCTAACTTCTTAGCAAAGCCATTGAGTGTGCCTACAACTGGCTCGAAGCCTACGCCACAACCCTGAAGCAGCAACCACATAGCATCTACGATATCATGTACAGTCTCAACACGACCAAAGGAACAGTTGAACTGGGATGCTTCACGTGTCTTGGATACATTTGTACCACCAAGCCACAGTGTACGACCTGACACAGTAGCCTTACGTTCCATCATGAGGGTGCGTAGCTTATCAAGCTCAACAATCTCTGACATGTCCAAGGAGTTACCCTTAGCACGTTCCCAGAGCCACTGCTGGTGCTCAACAACACGGTCAACTGTCTCAGACCATGATTCGAAGGTACCATCCTCTTTAGGACGGTTATACGTACGCCGTGTTACCACATTAGCACGTGTAGAAAACTCTTGATAGTTCTTCATTCTTTATCCTTAAAGTTGTTACTTTTCTTCGCAGAAGATGCCACAGTCAAAATCGTAGTCTTTCAGTGGTCTTCCTTTTGCATCTTTAGGTAGCTCATCTAGAAAGATGCGTTTACCTTTATAGTACGTTAGCTTTGTTCCGATCCTACGGGATTGCTTTAACCTTTCCTCGAATACGTCAGGGAAGGTTTCTCTTACTAAGTTCCAGTAGGTTGCAGAGGACGCCTTTACGCAACCAATACAGTTAGCATTTGGGTAGCCTAGTCGATAGATAGCAGGAAGCTCAACACCAGCATCTGCCAGTACGTTGAAACAATCCTGTTTAGTGTAGCCAACATCAATCAAGGGAGTTAGTAGTGTGTCTCGCTCAGTGAGCTTGAACTTGTCAGAGCGACCTTGCTCCTCAGATGTGAATCCAAGGACAGTGTAGTCAGGTTTGTTGACCTCTTCCCACTGTTGCCTAGCCTGTTTCTTTAGGATCATTGTGCAGGGTGCGCCCATAGGTCCTGAGATGTAGTTCCTGTCATCCCAGACCTCAACGCAACTATTACTTGGGTACTTAGAGTGAGATGCTAAGATTATCTCTTGTCCTAGCCAATCCTCAACATCCTTTAGGAAGCGTGTGTTATCCTCATGTTCTTCAGCTATTGGGTTGTTGATTATAGAGACCTTATTGTCAGCCCCATACTTATCTAGTGTTAGCTTGGCTGCTACCGCACTGGCAGCACCACAACTAAACCAAACTGCTATATGCTTTCCTGTCACGTGTCAGTTCCTTATCAAATAGCACCATGACGAGTAAGTAGGTATTGTTCTCTAAGCTCATACCAAGTCACTTAAGTCTGCTGGTTTGTAGTTAGGGCCCTTCAGGACCTTACCGTCCTCACGGTAGATGGGTTTACCGTCTTCACCTAACTTGCTCATGTTACTCTCATGGACTCGCTCGAAGGCTGCGTCGATAGGCAGTCCGTACGTTGCTGCGTAACCGTAAACTACGTACAAGATATCAGCTAACTCCTTAAGCAAGTTCTCTTTGTCGGTAGCGTTTGCAAACTCATCGACCTCCTCCATGATAAGCTTGAACCGCATAGACTCTAGGTCAACGTCGTACCCTTCGTCAAACATATGGGGTTGACTTAGAGGCTGTCCCATAGCGTAGGTGAAATCGGCAACCATATCAAAGTTTGAATAACTCATTACAACTCCTCCACTTCCATTGACTTAATGCTCACATCGTCAAGGTCATACATCGCATTTCTAATCATCTCATGAACAGACTCTAGTCGATCTGCTACACTAGCATCCCAGTAGAGGGAGCTAGAGTCTACTTTAATACGAATACTTACTTCGAATTCCATTGTATTCTCCTAGTCAAAGAGTGCAGTTATACCACACTGGGTTGGGTGTGTCAAGAGGGTAGAGAGGTGACTACTTGTCACCCCTAAGTCTTGCTTCAGTATCCTCATCCGTACTCCCGTCGCAGTGTCTGAAGACTAACAAACTGTGGTTCGTATACACCGTCGGAAACAGCTCTCTTGACGACCACACCTTTCCACCAATCGTTGTTTGCTTGACCAGCCCAATCTTCCTTAGCACCTTTGAAACACCCTGCGACCAACCCGATAGCGCCACCAGCACCTGCACCATCTTTAAAATACATATCACGCTTATGAGAATGACCAACAGTGCAAGACCTGTAGCGATTTTGTATAAGCCCATAAGCGTGGTGAACGCCAGACAGAGCGCGACCAAAGTTACCAGCCCCCACAAAGTGAGCGTAGTCCACACCATCGTAGTTATGGATCTTGGGCGCTCCATGCTCGTACTCGTGGTACTCGTCGAACCACTTGTTTGTTTGAAGATGTTTGAAACTAATGCCATACTTCTTACCCTCTAGTCTTGGATCAAAACCAATTGCTGTCTTGATGCGGTGTTCATGATTACCTTCGAAGCCATACCAAGTAGGTTTCTTACGCTTGTTCGCTTTGAAGTAATGGCGTAGTCGTTCTTGGGAGTCGTTGTAATGCTCGATGTCCTTCTCGTAGGACTGACTTACGATAGCCTCGGGCTTCCGTGTGTCGAAGCTATTGAGGGAGCGCATGTCAGCACCATCTCCTAGGTCTACAACGTAGTCAGGTTTGATGTCATACAAGAACTTACCTAACCATGTATAACGATCATTGCTTGTCTGGGGGTCACTGTGTCCACAGCTAAATACTACTGCTGTCTTATCCATCTTTACTTTCCTTCATCCAGTCTTCTGGAACTACTTTATCTGAGTATAAGAAGCCTTGGCTATCACACCAGTCAGCATAGGAACCTTTAGCACCTTTGTATAGCTTAGCTCGTGAGTTACTGAACACGAACCTAATGTCTAAGTCAGGGTACTGCTTCTTGATCTCTTTGTGTTTCCTGCGGTCTGCTGAAACGAACCGACCTTTGGTCTCAATGATGATACCGTTCTCAAGTACGAAGTCAGGCGTGTAGGTTCTAACCTTACTGTCTAACCACTTGATCTTCTCTTCTTCGTAGGTGAAGGTGATACCCCGTTCCTTGAGGTTCTCAGCCATCTCCTCCTCTAGGCCTGATCGGTACCCAGCAGCGAGAGCTCGTTGTCGTGTTGCACTTCGTCTCATGACCAGTCGTCCGACTCGTCTACCCGTAGTTCCTTGACTACTTTAGTCAGGTATACAGGACCGTGGCTGTATGCGTAGAGCTTAAGGCCAGGCCAGCAAGCTCGCTTGAACTCGCAATAGGAGCACTCCATCTTCAGCTTCATGTTAGGGGATGTCTTACTTTGTGGTTCATCCTCGAAGCCACGCTCAGGTGGTACCTTCTGTGCTACCATCTCCTTGATAGCCCTGATCTCTTCTTCCTTAGTCTTCATCTCCTCAGTCAGATCATAGACATCTAAGCAGATATGTCCATTCACCTTGTCAATCACTAGGAAGGCACCGTGTGTCTTATTTGTCACAAGTGGATCATCTTTAGCTGCATAGACATAGGAGGAGAGTTGAGAGATGTAACCGAAGGGATCCTGTTCTCGTAGATTACCTTCTTGGAACTTCTTGAAGGAGTAGGGAGATGCTGACTTAACGTCAACTGTCATACCGTCGATGACACAATCTCGGCTACCTTTGATACCGTGGGCCTCCATGCGATCCTGTTGGCCTACGACTGTGTGTCCTGCTTGCTGTGCGATACATAAAGCAAGCTCTTCAATCATGTCACCATAGAAGAACTTGAGCAGGGCGTTTGCACGTAAAGGTTGTGCTAACTCAGTCTGGTTGATCTTGTACCAGAGCTTACGGTTACAGGGTGTACCAAGGCCTGACATGGATAGGTAACCTCGAGGTTCCTGTGGTTTGTCAAAGCGGCTCTTAGCTAATGTAGCTACCGTGGAGGCCATGTTCTGACCGAGTAGGTAGTCCCACCCGTTGTTGCCGAGGATCACGTTCTCCATGTCCTCGACTAACGTTTCTATTGTCTTAGTCAATGTTGTTATTCCTTATAGAGTCGTGTCCCTTTAGTGGTGAGAGTGAAAAGGGAGCCACTGGGACTCCCTCTCTCCGTACTTAGAACGGAATATCTCCTGGACTCTTCTTAGCGGCTACGGGTGGGGCCTCTGCCTTCGGTGTGTCCTTGGTGTAGTCTCGTGGTTTGATACCTGCTGACTGACCTCCTGCACCTTCGAAGGCTACGTGGTCAATCACCTGCACTCCGTTGAGTCGGCAACCCTTGCCCATCTTGGTGTCGTAGACATCGACGAAGACCACACCAACCGTACCGTTGCCGATCAGCTCACCATCGTCCCACTCCGAACCATCTGGACCGAAGACCTTAGGTGGACCAGCTGCCCACTCTCGGTCAAACTTATCTTTCCAAGGGCGCTTGAACTTGACTCGATAGCCACCCTCTGATTCCTTTGCTTGTTTTCGGATACCAGCATCCTTCATTGCTTTCAATGTCTTGTCATCCATGATGAGGTCAACGGTTGTAGCACCATCTGTCTCAATGTCATACTCTCCGTTGTCACGGTTACCTTCGAAGAGCTTAGCCCACTCGAGTGTGCCTGTCAGTTCAATTGTCTTAGTAGCCATTATATATCTCCATAGCTAGTTGTTGTTGTAGAGTAATTGTAGCATAAGGTTTAGTGTGTGTCAAGGTACTTTAAAGCTCTTTGTAAGGCTTCTTTGGTATCACCCAACTGACCTAGTGCCTTGTTGCAAGTACCGCAGAGTAACCCGCGTACCTTACCCGAGTTGTGGCAGTGATCGACGCACCAGTACCCTCTGTTAGTCCCTTTGAAGTCGGACCCGCAGATACCGCACTTGCCACCTTGATCCTTCTCTATCTTATCGTAGTCAGCTGGTGTGATGTTGTAGTTTCTCTTCAGCCAACTGGTTCGGCGCTGGTTGTGAAACCTATCAGGGTCCTTAGCTTGTGTTGCTCGGTTAGCCTTATTCATGCAGTCCTTGCATCTACGGTTAAGGCCGTCCTTTGTACCAGTCTGCATACCAAAGGCGTCAGTCGGTAGTTGTTCTTTACAGCCTGAGCAGTTCTTCGTCATGGTAGTTATCCTTGTTGTTAGTGGGTCTGGCACCAGTTCTGACCTACAATGAACTGACCAGGGGTTGGTATCCTAAACCCTAGGTCTACTCCAGTCTGTAACATGGAGTCAGCTACGATCTGCCCTAATCGTTCGGCCTCCTCTTTAGTACCCTTGACTTCGACCTGTACCTCGTCGTGGATAAAGCCTACTAGCTTGAAGTTGATAAGCTCTGCTCGTGCCTTCGCGTGGAAGTTAATCAGTGTATGTTTCATCAGCACTGACTCACCTGATTGTAGGATACCAGCAAGTGTCTTGTGTTCGCTAGGTACCTTGACTTGTCTGCCATCGTAACCAATGAAGTAACCTCTCTGAGCGATGTGAGGTACTAACCTACGCTTCATAGCAGATAGACCGTCGATGTTTTGCTCGAAGCGCTTACGTGCAGCAGCTGCTTCATTCTGATTAACACCAAGGATACTTGCTGTCTTAGCAACACCAGCACCTAGTAACCAAGCGTAGATAAAAGTCTTGGCCATGTCACGGGTGCCGTGTGGAACGTCCAAAGCCTTCTTGTTCATGTTGTGGATGTCTGTTTCATTTTCCTTCTTTCCTTCCATGATAGCCTTGGCATACATATCAGCGTTGAAGTGTCGCCACATGTAGTCAGCTAAGACCCTGAGTTGAATGCCATCGGCATCGCAACCTACAAGCCAGCTACCGTCTGGTACATCCCAGCACTCTCGTAGGTGCTTGTCGTACTTGCTCTTGATCTCCTCTACTGCGTTACTGGGATCGCCCTGAAAGGCTGAGGCGATGTTAGCTGTGTTAGGTGCATTGTGTGCGCACCGTCCAGTCCAAGCACCGATGTTGTTGATAGTACCGTGTATCCTCCCGTCATCACATACTTGGTTAATCCACTCTACCAGAGAGCTTCTACGGCCCTCTAGAGTGAGCCATTGGGCTAGAGCCTTAGCACCACTAGGCGCTGTGTCAGGTAGCGTTGCTAGGTTGTCCTCACCGACTGTCCAGCCGTACCGCTGTAGGTCCTTCTTCTTCTCGTCGTAGAACTCTTGAGACATCTCAGGTACCTTCTTACCGTAAGGGTCTCCGACCTTGAGCCTCTCGAAGAGGAAGTGTGTCTTAGTCTTCTCGAAGGGTGTCCATCCAGCGTCCCACAGTACGTCTACACGATCCTTAGATGCACCTGGGTTGAAGTGTACGAAGTCGTGGCAGACTAGTTCATCACCTACACGCTGGGTCAGTGGGTACTTCGCCTTTGTTGTAAGGATGTTGGCGTATGGTTCACCGTTTGCCTTCTCCTTGTACTTGATTGAGTGAACAGGTAGTAGCTTAGGTGGGAAGTCTTCTTGGAACTGACGCTCTAGTTCTTCCTTCTGTTCGTTGACACCTTCTAGGAGGTGTTGAGCTAACTCCTTGTTGAAGTGGAAGCCGTGGTACTTGGTGCGTACCAGTTCGATCTGTAGGTCATGCTCGGCCCGTAGTGACTTGGACCAGTTAGGGTCGTACACGATGGGCTTGAAGTGATTGAACAGAGCCTCAGTAGTATCGAGGTCACCGTACCAGTAGTCGATCATCTCCTGATTGAAGTTAAGGAAGTCGGTGTAGTCTCCTTTGTGTACACCGAGACGTATACCCCAACTCTTGAGACTGTGTGGGCCAGCACCACCCTTGGGTATGTCGATGTCGTAATCAACTGTACGTGACACGATCAAGGTGTCGAGTACCTTACGTGGATCAAGGGGTTTGTCTAACCACCTGTTGAGTAGTGGTAGATCGTACTGGATGAAGTTATGGCCTACCATCTTGTCTAGCGAATGGTGCCACTCCGTAGCTGCCTTACATGCAACTGGATCACTGTCTATGTTCTCAAACTTGAAGACCTCTCCTGTATCTGCCATCTTGCCACCGACTAACCAACAACGATCAGGGTGCTCAATGGCATTCGTTTCTATGTCGCAGAATGCAATACGCATTGGCCCTCCTTTATGTTCCTAACTTGTAGTAGTCTAGCGTCAATAACTCCAGCTCATCCTCCAATCGTTCGATGGTGTCAGAGTCGGCTCCGTCTACTGCTGCTTGTACTATAAACGTTTCAAGCGTTGACATCTCGTACTCTAGTTGGTCACGCTTGTCGTTGTTGTCGTAAGTATGCATGTCTTCCTCCTCCTCGTCAAGTTCAAAGTAAGCAAAGGAATCCTGTAGGTGTTTTAGATCGTAGTCGTCGATGTCGTAGTCACTCTTCATTGTCGAAGTTCTCCTCTGCTAAGATGGTTGTACTAGGGTCGTAGTAAATGGAACCAGCCTTACCTAGTCGGCTGAAGGGTCGGTTCTTGTCTACGACAAAGTGTGTAGTGTTCCGCACGTCCTCGTCTTCACTCTCAGTGTCACGCTCTAGCTTCAAGCAGATGATTGCCTCTTCCTCGAGGGAACCAGCGTACTTGGTACGACCATCATCGTTCACCTGTGAGATGAATATGACACCAATGTCTAGCTCCTTAGCTAACTGAGCCATGCGGGAGCCGATCGAGGTAAGCAGTGAGGTAGCACCGTCTGCCCCGCCCTGTGAGAGGTACGCTAGGCGCTGTACGTGGTCGATGAAGACGTAGTCAACACCGTAGACTGTAGCAGCCATACGCACGTAGTCTAAGAGCTTCATGGGGTCATCATGTGACCTTAGCTCGAAGACAACAACACGATCATCAGCCATCTTCTGAGCTGCTGCAATGACTGCTTCCTCACTAACACTTGCTGACGCAGCATCCTCCTTGGTACGCACGTTGGTATTCAACTCGTAGGTAGCCATCGCACGGTAGGTAGTGGACCGCATCTCCTCCATGTGCATCAGTCCGATCTTAACGTCAGGGTCTTTGAGTAGACCACACTCGAAGAAGCGAACCATCTCAGTCTTACCGCCGCCTCGAGGTGCCTTAACGAATGTAAGACCACCCTTGACTAGACCTCTGATCTTATCGTCTAGGCCGCTGTGTCCTGTCGGTACGTAGCTGTAAGGGTTCTCTCGTAGGATCGTATCCTTGATGTCGTCATCACCCATATAGAAGTTGTCTGGGCTAAACCGCTGGGGCTTACGTGCTGACCACATCAGGTCGTCACTGTCACCAGCCATAAGGAACTCGTTAGCGTCCTTGTGTTTGGACATAGGCACATAGAAAAACCTATCAGGGAACAACTCATACATCTTCTCAGCTGCTGCTTTACCTGCTGCGTCTTGCTCACCAGCATACACAATCTCTTTGAAGGAGTTGATGTACTCGAAGTTCTTCTTGATGAAGCGCTCCGTGATGGTTGCAGATGGTAGAGACTTAACTGGGAATGTCTTACCTAGGATCTGATAGAGCGATGCAGCATCGAACTCACCCTCGGTAATGTAGAGTCGGTTAGAACTACCTGAGTTGAAGTCAGGTCCGAATAGATCGTCTAGGCTGGTGCGCTCCTTTAGCCAGAACTTCTTCTCATCGTATCCACGGTACTTAACATTGCTGGGCCACTTGAAGGCGTACCGCACTGGATCACCTTCAGTGTCTAACTGAAGCTGAATACCATACAGTTCGCAGACCTCAGGGCTAATACCTCGGATACCCTCATATACTCCTGAGGCTATCTCTCGTTGTGTCACTGGTGGTTTCCTTTCCTTTAAGGGGTAGTCATCTGCTACCCAACTAAATATTGACATCTTAGACATACCAGCCATAGGGTACGATCTTCCGCAAGAGTGGCAGCTTCCTACCTGTAGGTTAGGTTCCCAACTGAACGCATCGGAGGAGCCACAAGCCTCATAGGGACAGGGTTGATGGGCGTGGTTCGTCATAGTGGTTCCTCTCTGTTACGTTTGGCCTTAGTGTAATACGCTCCCTCAGGTAAGTCAATAGACATTAGGATGTCGGTGAGCTGTTGGTAGCTTAGTTCAAGCACCTGTCGTCGGTCGGTGTCTTCGATGTACTGAGCGATGAATACCGTAGTATCGTCTAGGATCACCTCAACGTCCTCGTAAGATGCTGTCTCATCTAGTGTTGTAATAATGGTACAGTCATAATCTATTTCTACGGTAAGCATCACTCTCTCCTTTACTTCTTGTAGATGGAGGCTTTCTCCATGTATTCAACAAAGTGTTCGAGGACATCTAAGTACACCTCAGTGTTTGTATCCCTGATCTTCTCAAAGTTCTCACGCATCGTCTCTACACTAACCGACTGTCGGATGTTGTCGGAGTATAAGTCACGCCACACCTCCTCAATGTAGCCGTACCGATCCTCTAGGTCAGCTACCTTAGCCTCAGCTTTCATTGCTCGTTCAGCCCACTCTTCCTTCGTTGCTGCATCTACTCTGTAGTCACTCATCACTTCTCTCCTTTAATCCCAAAGACTTTCAAAGTACTTTCCAAACAACCTGAACCCGTTGTTCATACGTTCTTGATGTACTTTCATTGCAGCACGGTCAACACGAAAGGTATCGTTGGGTCCATGTTTCATAACAGTGTAACCTTCTTCATCAGCATCTTCAAAGTAGAGGTCAGACTCACCACTGTAGTATTGCTCTTCCCAGTTATAATTCTTCTGGTGGAAGGCCCAGATCATTTCATTTAGCACCCAAGCCCACCGTTCATGGTGCGTGTCGTCAGTACCTCCAAGCCAGTTGCCGTGGATGTCCACGCTGTCAGACTTTGGTTTAAGGTCTGGCGGACAGTCATCCACATCTACGTAAGGTGCGCCATGCTTTGCTAGGGCTAGCTTTACAAGCATTGGTTCAATAATCATAGCAAGAGTGTGATCCATTGACCAAATATCATAGTCGTCTATCTGGATACATTCCTCTCGTTCACCAGTATCTGAGTATGGTCCAATATTAACTTTCATTTTGTTTCTCCTCTTGCTTTTTCAGTTCAGCCTCATACGCATCCCAAGCAGCACGAGCAGCATTCCAAGCATCCTGAGTGGCAGCATCCCAAGCATCATCAGCAGCAGCATAAGCAGCAGCACAAGCAGCTTCGGCAGCATCATGGGCAGCTTTTAGCTCTTCAAGTTTAGTCATTCTGTTTCTCCTCTTGCTTCTTCAGTTCAGCTTCATACGCATCCCAAGCATCATCATAAGCATCACTCAAAACATGCCAAGCAGCCTCAGCAACATCACGGGTAGCACGAGCAGCAGCACGAGCAACACCCTCAGCAGCATCATTAGCATCCTCAGCAGCATCCAGAGCAACATAAGCAGCATCACGGGCAGCTTTCAGGTCTTCAAGTTTAGTCATTTTGTTTCTTCTTTTGCTTCTCTAGCTCTGCCTCATAAGCATCATAAGCAGCATCATAAGCAGCATAAGCAGCATCATAAGCAGCATAAGCCGCAGCACGAGCAGCATCAGCCTCAGCAGCATCACGAGCAGCATCAGCAGCAGCATAAGCAGCATCAGCATAAGCAGCATAAGCATCAGCACGATCAGCCTCAGCAGCATCATAAGCAGCATAAGCAGCAGCATAAGGGGCAGCCTTCCAAGCAGCATCCCGAGCAGCAGCAGCACGAGCATCAGCAGCATCACTAGCATCAGCAGCAGCATCAGTAGCAGCACGAGCAGCATCCAAAGCAGCCTTTAGTTCTTCAAGTTTAGTCATTCTGTTTCTCCTTTTGCTTCTTTAGTTTAGCAGCATTAACAGCGTACCAAGCAGCATTAGCAGCATTATCAGCCGTGCAACTTTCTCAGCAGCACGAGCAGCACGAGCAGCATCACGAGCAGCATCACGGGCAGCCTTGAGTTCTTCAAGTTTAGTCATTTTGTTTCTCCAATCATCTGTTCATCAGGGTCGTCACGAATTGCTCAGTAGTATGACCCACAAGTCATATCAGTGGTTTATGATCTACAGACCATTAGAGCAGACCACGACACAGGGAATAGTTCAGACATCTTCTTGCTAATGTCATCTGCTACTA
>Ga0196901_1001323_pt1 | contig 12543 bp, 26 predicted proteins | sample CB_VirMetaG_FD_169099 | JGI IMG/M metagenome (GOLD analysis project Ga0196901, IMG submission 169099) | Freshwater to marine saline gradient viral communities from Chesapeake Bay - CB_1504_1 Viral MetaG (v3) (version 3) | ecosystem: Environmental > Aquatic > Marine > Coastal | place: USA... | reverse complement strand
GTCCAAGCTCGACCCAATCTGTTTACCCTCAGCTTCAAAAGGAATAACTTGGAATAGATAAAAAAATTAAAGGTGAGATTAGTTTCTCACCTTTTTTATTTACCAAGAAAATGTGTTTATGTCTAAATAAACCTGAGAGTGCCTTCTTAAAGGATCGTGCCCTACCTTTTTAATTGGTGTGATACTTTTGTGTGTAGCCCTTATAAACCCTCTCCACCCAAACTTAGTAGACATAACACCTCTATGCTCGTCACACTGCGTAAATCTATGCCATTTCCGAGCAGGTACTTTGCTAATTACTCCATTCTTTCTAAACTCTGTCAAAGGCTCGTCAGACAGCCATAAGTACATAGGGGAGTCAGGTGTAACTAAATCAAAATCCTGCTTATTATTTACCCTTGGAACATTATCATAGTGCCAATTAGGAATACAAGGAAACTGACTTGGCATCAGCATGTGAACCTTTACATCCCAAACATAATCTGAAGGAATATCTGGAAAAGTCTCCACTAACAAAGGCTTTAAATCTGGCATTAGTTCTATAAGCTGATCTACACTAGCTTGATGGACTCCGCAGTGTTGTTTACTCCAATCAATAGTTATCATATTTTTTATTTAATACTTACCAACTACACAAACCTCACTATACCCATTCTCTTCAGCTAACTCACTAAACTGCTCATACCAATCACCCTCTTCGTTACCAATCTGAGCAAATACCTCCTCTTCAAAGGCATTTAAAACCTCCTCACTAACTTCTCCATCCCCTCCAAAATCCTCAGCAAGAATTTGATCCCTGCTAACATTAAACCTATCTGCATAGGTATTGCCCCAAATTGATATGTCTACTCTGTTGTAATTAATGTCTGTTGTAATTGTAATCAGTTTCATAATTTCTTTCCTTTAAGTTTAAATTATACCCAAATCTACACTAATAAATTGTAAAGTCAAGTACAACAACCAAAAAGTTTAAAATTATTTTTTATGTTGTACTTAGTCTTCAACAGCACCTCTCTCTCACAACCATACCTCTTCAATTTCAAACCTGTCCAGAAGTACCAATCTCCACCACATAAGAAAGCTACAACATCTACCTTACCTACATACTTAGACATATCTCCAAATTTGTAAGTACCTACAGATCGCTCATTACTCCGCATCTTAACCTGTACCTTTAACAACTTCCCACTACCACCTTTCTCCACCACTAAATCATAAGGTTGATTATGCCCAAAAGGAATAGATACAGTAAGACCTCTGCTAACAAGTTCTGCCATCAACAAAGCCTCTGCACTATCCCCTTTGGTACTTGTGTCTTGGTTGTTCATTAAAACGGTAACTCTCCTTTATCCACTTCTCTCAACACAATGTAATGATAACCACTGACAGGGCGACCACCAACACGATAACTGGTCTTTTTCCAACCTGCCATACGTCCCAACTCAATGAAGAAAATGTTTTGCTTCATATTTTTAAGACTGTGCATCTTCCCGTCCTCCTCAAGCAACTTACAAGCTAATTCAAATAACTCACTCGATTGTCCTCTTCTGTAGCCCTTCTTACCTGTATCAGTAGGACTTGCTGGAATAAAGTAACTTTGGATAACCTCTTTCTCCAACGAAGTAGCACTATAAAGCACGTTGTTATCCTCATTAATTAACAAATCCTCCTTAGATAGTTCACAATTAAAGCCCTCTCTATAAAGACGATAAGCTTGTGCCCAGATTTTGTTTACGTCAATGTTGTACTTTCCTGTAAAGATATCCCCATAAGACCTATCAATATCAGCCACGTTAAAAATCAACCACCTAACATTTTCACTATCGGTAAGAAAATCTGTCCTGTTGGTTGTCCCAAAGAAAGACGCTCTTCTAGGCATATCCTCAAAGTTCTTAGCGTAAGGAAGTCTAATGTTGATGGTTAACTTACTCAAGGTAGCCTTCAACACATTAATATCCACCCTAGACAAATTAGCTAATTCGTCTATCATAATAATAAAGTTCTTAGATAGTACCGTTTGAGAATCCTTATCACTACCAATCGCCCCCTCATAATAATACTTTTTAAGGACAGGGGGAGTAAGTGTTCGCCAATAAGAGGTCTTACCAACAGATTGCTCTGAGCTGTACAAAACTAGAGCATGCTTATTAAAGTATTTTTCATCCAAGGCACACTTTACTGTTCTAACTAATGCCTTCTTCAAATTAGACCTCCACCTCATATTCTCCTTATCAGACCCCTCCACCTTTAAGTAAGATGCAAATTGGTCTATGTAATCAAACTTATCATCAGGAGCGAGTAAATTTGAGATAGAATTATAATAGCCTACAAATGGATCATAAACAGGTACTAATCTCCTATCAGACAGCATCCTAACAATCTCCCCATCACTGAGCATACCCTTCTTTTTAGCTGTTGATCGAATCATATCGTTATGAAGTTCACTGATCTCAAGCTCTACCCACTCAATAGATTCCTCCTCCTCACCATCCAATATAACAAGTTGTGCCCTCTCATACTTTGTACTCACGGCATTGAACCTCATAAAGTAGTTCTCCCTGAAGTGTACCTCATAATCAAGAAGTGTTAAATTTGTAGATCGGTAACTTATGGAAGGTATAAGTTTTGTCTCCATATACCTATCCATTTCCTTCATTGTTGTAACTAATTGATATTCGTTGTTCATATTTTATTAATTTCCTTACGTTTAAAGCGAGCTATATCATTCCCTTTTGAACCAAGCATCCTAAAAGTACAATTCCACACATCATACTTATAGAGTAATTCTCCGTCTCTTATTACTGCAATGGCTTTATTTTCACCTAGTGCATACCTTACTTCAATTGTGTCCATATCCTCTTATAAGTTTCGTTAAATGATAGCTTCTCTTTCTGGTAAGTTGATCTCACCCCTTTAGGAGCAAGATCAGCAGGTCTTATTAATTCTTTTTTCATATTAAATTAGTTTAAGTTCCTCAAGTAATCCTTTCTCTAGTGCTTCTTCTGAGGACTCATAAAAAGCAAAAGACTCTCTCTCAATAAAATCCTCAGAAGTTAAATAAGCAATTAAGTAGATTATTCTACCAAAGTCTTGATCGTAAACAGGTCTAGCCCATACATTTACACCATGAACCTCTCTCAAATATCTTTGAAGTAGTGCTTGAGTAGTAGCTTGATAAAGAAAGTCTTTTTGATTAAGATAACTTCCTAAATCGAGCCATGTAAGGTTACTATCCCTACTATCATAATACCACCCCCAATCTACGGCATTATTAAACCCCTTCTCCTTAGCCAATTTAGCTGTCTCGAAACTTATTAATTCATTTTTCATAAATTATCCACAATTTTTTTGTAAAACTTGATTTCTTTCTCGACAAATGTAGTAGGTTTTTTCTCCCTAAGCAAGTAATCCACATAATTTAATTTGTCAGCAATCAACAAATAGACCTGTTCCTTCACTTGCTCTACGTTACTACAGCTCAAAATATCATCATAACTAAATTTTTTAGTCACTACAAAATTACCTCTCTCAGCAGAATATGCCCTGTAGCTATCTCTTACACAACGTAGTACCTCTTTCCTCCAAACTTCAGGTCTTGCACTATTATGGTAATTTGACACAAGTTGACTGCTTAACCAACTCTCACTAATATCTGCCCTACAACACCACCTCGCCAATCCCAAAATCCAATCGTGCCTTGTTCCCCTACTACCAAAATCTCCACTGTACTCAATAAATTTAGATAGCACCTCCTCAAATTTGTCACTGTCGCTCAATCTATCTGATCCAATTACGAACCTCTTTACCAGTTCTCCCTTTTCCTTAATCTCGACATCAATAGGTAGGACAAGCTCTTTCGTATAATCCTGTAAAGTTTTCTCATCAAAAGTTAAACAGTTTGGATCATAGGATACGAAGCGAAGTCTATTCAAGTTCGGCAAGTAATCAAACTTGGACACCTTATCCAGCCCAGCCTCTTCCAAATCACTATAAACAGCGTGGTAAATCATCTTGAAGTGATCGTAATCCCTGAACTCCTTAATCTTGACCAATACACAATATCCCTTATCTCCACAACTCTTAGAGACGTGATAAAGGGAAGATTCTATAGGGGCAAGATAACCCATCAAAGTGTCCAAACTTCCCTCAAATTCATCAATATCTAAGGAGAGGATATTTGAGGGAGTAACTAAATTCTTGATCTCCTTTGTTGTCCCGAATACACCTCCTACAGTATAGCACGGTAAATTATCCTTTATGCTACTGTCCTTAGTTTTCCGATACTTACTGACCTGCTCTTTCCACTGTCCTGACTTAATCCCCTCCAAGATTGCCCTTAGATCGACAATATAATTGGGGGAGGGGACTTTCATGGTTTTATAAATCCCTACCTTGTACATATTAATAAAAGATATTTTAGGTGACAACTCATTATTTTCTGGCTCGTATTATTGAGGGTAGGACTATCCCACAGCTCAATTTCATCAAATATATTTTCCATGCCACAATACTACGGAAAAGATTTTAAATAAAAAATTTGTTTGTTAATTATTTTTTGATTAGGTTTGTGGTGTAAATTTAAAAGATAAAAATTATGAAAATTTTCAGATTAAGTCAAGGAGAAAATAATGGTTGGGATACCTATGATTCCTGCGTAGTATGTGCCTTAGACGAAAAGGATGCTATCACAATACACCCAAACGGAGATGAGTTTAAAGAAAAAGATACATGGGGCGGATGGGCGTTTCATATAAATAGGATTCAGTGTGAAGAGATAGGGGAAGCTAATGAGTATCAAGAGAGGGGAGTTATTTGCAGTTCCTTTAATGCGGGTTAATAAGGTTATATCCTGACAAGGTTAGTTAATTTGTAAGGGTATGACCTGAAAAAATAAAAAATAAAATATTTACCAAAACACTTGACATTAGCTTTAGCATTCACTATATTTGTCTCAATGATAACAATATATTACGAGGATGGGACGGTACAAGGTATCAAGCCATCGGAGCTATTTGAGTACAGTGCTCACAACGTAAAACTGCTAGTAAACGCAATAGCAGGGGCACACCAATACAAGTATTATGTAGACAGTGTAAAAGATAGGAGAGGTAACAGATGAAAGAATTAGCAATAAATTGGGCAGTAAATTTTGTACTCTACGCTATCATGGCTGGAATACTAGTAATGATCCAACCACTAGAACCTTTTGAGTACACACTAAGCTATTTAGAATTTTACTTTTTAGCTTGGGGAGTAAGATTAACAACTATAAAATATAAACACAAAAAGATAGATTAATATGAGCAACAGAAGAGAACAATTCGGAACAAGTGTACCTTCCCCTGTAGTGAGATACTATGAGTGGAAGAGCAACGAGAAAAAATTTGGTTACTACGACAAGGCTAAGGGAGAGAACGTGCTAGTATTCCCCCTTAAAGTAGCCGTACTAACCACTAGAGCTTGCGTTAGAGGATGGCATGACGCTACAGAGTCTTCAATCTACTCAAATGAGGTTAAGAATACAGCACAAGAACCTTTCAATGTTTACAGTTCTAAGCCAGACAAGAGTGGTAATACGCTAATTGCTTCAGGTATTTACAAAGAGATCAAGGTAAACTTAGGAGGAGGACACTATGAGAAATCAGTTTATGCTTACGAAGAGGGTGTTGGAGTAGTAAAGGTAAATTTCAAAGGAGCAGCTTTAATGGCATACTCTACCTTTGAGAAAGAATTTGGTAAGAAGACCTTTGATTTCATGCTTGAGGTAAGTGAGTTCTCAGAAGGTAAGAAAGGAAGCATTAAGTTCACTACTCCTACCTTTGCATTAGGTTCAGCTATTGACGCAGAACTTGATAAAAAAGTGAACGTAGCTTATGGAGAGGTTGAAGAATACTTTAACTCTAAGAACAAGAAGGACGAGCAACCAGAGGAACAAGCTCAAGATTATGGTATGCCAAGTTCAATGGGACAAGTTACAACAACGTCACAAGCCCCTGAGCCTGAGTATGCAGATGGTTTACCTTTCTAAACTTTAATTTTAACCGAAACCCCAACTACATAGGGACAGATTTTAACAGGTCTGTCCCTTTTTTATTATGGCAGCTAACAGAAAAGAGCAATTTGACGACATTAAGATGTCTATAAGTGAAGGAGTAGATTTGACACAATACACCTTCGAGGATTACAGAATTTATGAGGACAAAGAGGATGGAGATATTTATGCCTCAGTTACCACCGTTTTGGATGAGATTAAGAATGATAAATTTCTTGAGATGTGGAAAGAGAAGAATGGCTCTGAAGCAGTTAACCAAGTCCTTAAAAGAGCAAGTGAATCAGGAACAAAAGTCCACAATGCAATCGAAGCACTATGTGAGCAAAGAATGAACGGAGAAGAGCCTACCATTGAACTATTGGATGAGTTTGGAAGACTGGTTTATACGGAGATTGAGTGGCAAGGTGTTATGAGGTTCGTGGACTTTTTCAATAATTACGTGGACGAGGTAATTATGAATGAGAGTAGATTGAAGAGCAAAAAGCTAATGGTTGCAGGTACAGTTGATAACGTGTATGTGCTCAAAGATGGTCGTAAAATCATTGTGGATACCAAGTTCGCTAACAACCTCTCCGACAAGTACAGTGCTCAAACTTGGGCTTATCGGGAAATGTACGAGGAGATGTTTGGTGAAAGGATTGAATACCGAGCAAATCTTTGGTTGAAGGCAAAAACCCGAGGAGCAGATAAATCAGGTAAGAAAATCCAAGGAGATGGGTGGCAATTAGTATTTCACGAAGAGGATGAGAGAGATAAAACAGTATTTATGTCAGCTCATAGTCTCTTCTTTGACAGGTATCGCAACAAGCCTTTACTTCCACTAAACAGAATCTACCCAACTAAACTTACACTAATATGATTATCCTAGCATACATTACCTTTACGTTCTTAGTTGCCTTCATGCTTGTGGTCTACTCGGCAAAAACCTTTTGGGGTATTTATCAAGAGGAGGTTCGTTTGAATAGATACGTGGTTGTGAAGACTGCCCTAGATATTTATCCTTCTGAGGAAGAGGAGGGTGAGTATAGTGAGGATATCAGAAAGTTAATCTCAGGGACAGGGGCTACCAATAACGATAAGATTAAGAGAGCCACCACCCAGACAGCCATTGACCTAGAAGAGATTTTACTCCTCCAACAGTGGACTACCAGCAAGTTTGAAGATGATGAGGTTAAGAGTGATTGTACATTAATTACCTTTAAGTCAGGTGAACAGATTTTAGTTTTAGAGCAGTTGGCAACGATAGAGCAAATCTTAACAAGCTACTTAGGACTTAAAAGCATAGAAAACTTTAAAGCATGACAGAGCAAGAGAGAATTCAAAGCTACTTTAAGAAACCAATAAATAGAGCTACTAGAGAATTAGAATGGAGTGAAAGTCAGTTATCCATGAAGGTTTGTGAATATCTGAGAGAGTACCACCCGACAATACCATTTCAAGTGGATATGAGTGGTGAGAAGTTAACCAAAGCTGCTGCACAACGATCCTCAAAGGCAAGAGCAGGGCAGTATAAACAACCTGATTTGACACTATATGTTAAGAAAGGTAAATTTGGGACTTTGATGTTAGAACTTAAAAAACTTAGTGCACACCCTCTCAAACAAAACGGAGATCTGAAGAAGAACGAGCATATTGAACTACAGGCTAATTCGATCAAGTGGTTACGTCAATATGGTCAATGTGCTGATTTTGCAGTTGGTTATGAGGACACAATCAACAAGATTAATAAGTATTTGGTTGAGGGCGAGTTCGAGTATTTATTAAAATAAAGTGACTGATTATTAAGTATTTACAAACCCTAGATGATTTATTTCTTCTAGGGTTTGTTTTTTAAGTTTGGTTATGTTATGTTTGTGTATGGAAAATAAAAAATATAAACTAACAAAAGGCGAGTTCCTAAAATTTCACAGTGAATACTTTGGCGAAGAGGTGGACAATATAAAACAAATCGTGAGGGTAAGCTTCACAGGACAGGAGATTTTTGAATATCTGAATCAAGTATTGAGTATGTATGATGCTGTAGAGAGAAGTAAGTTATCTATTTGTTACAAAGAGGAGATTGGAAATAGTAGATGTGGGTATCAGTGTATAGAGTGTGGTAAAGGACAATAAAACAGTTAAAATGGAAAAACGAAAAACATACTTAGTCACCGATAGATTACTTCCCCACATAAGTTATGAAAAAATAACTTTAAGTGAAGTAAAACTTAGTAGGGTATCCACACTTGATTTGGAAACTACTGGGCTACACTACAGGCACAACAATATCATCTTTGTGATTTTAAGTAATCAAGAGATTAGTTATGTAGTGGATTATAACTTTGTGGATAAGGAACTGTTAAAAGACCTACTTTCTAAGGTAGATGTTTTCATAGGGCACAACCTCTCCTTTGACTTACCCTTCTTGATTCATAGAGGTCACAAGTTTGATACAGGTCAAGTGTTCGATACTATGGAGACTGAGCTTACTTTGGTCAAGGGTACTATGCACAGTGTCTCCTTAAAGAATACCTTAAAAAGAAGACTTGGTGTAGATGATCTGGACAAAGGTATTACCATTGAGTTTACCTATATGTCGCCAACTGCCCCTTACTTTGAGGATCGCCATGTAGAGTATGCCTACAAAGATGTGATTCACCTAGAGCATTTGAAGTTTGAACAGATGAAGCACATTAACAGGTTCAACCAAAGAGAGCTTGTAGAGATCAATAATAAGATGGTTGTAGTTGCCTCCTACATGAAGGTTACTGGTATGCCGTTGAACAAGGAGAAGTGGATGAAGCTTTACTATGCCAACCTAAAGAGATGTGACGAGCTTGAGTTAGAACTTGATGATGAACTTAACAAATTAGGACTTGTACAGAAACCTCGCATCAAACAAGCCTTTATCCAGACAGACTTATTTGGTTTAGGTGCTGATGTGATGAACGTCAATAAAGGACATATCAATTACAGTTCTCCTGACCAAATTAAGGAAATCTTTACCTACTTCAAACAGCCTATCCCAAAAGTAAACAAGAAAGTAAAGGGCAAGCAAGAGGAAAAGGATACAACAGGAACAAAAGAGCTTGAGGAGTACCTATTGAACAGACCTAAGAGTATATTGAAGAGCTTTTTGGAGAAGTTGATTGCCTACAGGACTTATTCAAAGCGAGTGAGTACCTATGGGAAGAAGTTTTTGGAAGAGCATTTATCCGAAGATGGTCGTATCCACCCAGATTTTAAGATCAACAGGACTGCTACAGGTAGAATGTCCTCAAACAATCCAAATGCCCAAAATATTCCTGCCCTAAAAGAGTACCGAGAATGTTTTGAAGCTGTGGAAAGTAACAACATTTATACCTGCGATTTGTCAAGTGCAGAGTTAAGGATATTGGCAAGTTTGGCAGATGATACGGTCTTGAAAGGGTTGTATGCCAACGGAGAAGATTTGCATAGTTACTTAGCTACTCCTGCATTTAGATACTTGACAGGTGACCCTAAATTTGTAGTATCCAAGAAAGAGAATGCTGAACTAAGGACATTAATGAAGACAGTAAACTTTGGAATAGTTTACGGTGCAAGTGGTTCAAAAATAGGTAAGGTGCTCAATGTATCAAAACAGAAAGGAGATAGGGTGTTAGAAATTATGAGTTTGACTATCCCTAAATCATTTGAGTTTTTGGAGAACCAAGCTTGGAAGGGACAAAATGTTGGAGTAGTTAAATTTGATAATGTTTGGAATCAGGTTAGGTATTTTGAACAAGTAGCTAAGGGGGAGGAGGTTAGCCGAGAAGCATTAGCTGCTATAGGTCGAGAAGCTAAAAATTGTGCTATCCAAGGTGTGAATTCACAACAGATAAAGCTTGCAGTAGTCAGAATTTTTGACTACATTAGAGCAAATAAGTTACACTCTAAGATAATAGCTGTTGTACATGATGAAGTAGTTATAGAGGTTGTACAAGGGGAGGAGAGCCATTGTGAGATGTATCGTACTATAATGAAGGAATCTGGTGACTATTTTCTTGAGGGAGTTAAAATGGAAGCAGAGGGTGGTTTAAATAAATGTTGGAGTAAATAAAATAGATAATTATGAAAAAGATTTATTACCTTGTCGACATGAACGACACAATATTGGAAGCCTCTTTTGAAAGTGGCTATTGGGAACAAGTAGGCATCAGTAACGTAGATGTACTAAAGCATTGTAATGGCTTAAAGGATCAACAGATTTTTGTTGGATTAAGTGAGGTAAGTTTTAAATTAAAAATGATATGAACAAGACAAAACACTACACACCACCAAAATTTAAGAAGAGGGATTTGGTGAATAGTCCAGCAGGAGAGGGTACTATAGAGCTTATTGTCTATCAAGGGGGTGGACATTTTTACAAAGTTAATGATAGTTTTTATGCAGAAGGAGAGATTACAGCAGTTGGAGGGTAAGGTTTACGAGGAGATTTATAGTAAAGTAAGCAGAGGATACATTAACAGAACCGCTTATCATTATTTATCTCCTCACGACTTGGTTGCAGATGCTTATATTAAGACAAAAAAATACTTTACAGAAAAAGAACTAGAGGTGACATATGACTTCTTTAAAGGATTATTTTGGAAGAATATAGTTAGGTTAAAGATGAGGTCAGTTAACAAGGCTTATAAAGAATACAGTAGCTATGTAAACAGAAACAGCTATGATGTAGAAGAAGATGGTAGGTCAGTTAATCCTAAAGAGTTTGAATACTTTGAGCTAAGTAAGTATCCTGTAACAGACTTAATAGATAAGGGTTATAATCAAGAAGAGGTTGCAAATATGCTTAGTGTTTCTACTAGAACAATCTCTAAGTATGCACACAGAGAAAGGGACGAGATCAAAGTATTTTTAACTTCCCCAGAAGATAAAAATTTAATAGTTTCAAACTCCCTAAAAAGTATTGTTGTCACAGATAGTAATGGTATCGAGAATACCTTTAGTACATTTGAACAGGCTGGGGAGTTTTTAGGAGTTAGTTGGAAAACAGTATCCAGAAAACTTAAAACAGCACAACCAATAAACAACCATAAAATTACACAAAAATGGAAACCCTACCGCTTGAATTTTGGCGCAACCTTCGAGAATTAAATGAGCTTACAACTATACTTGCCATTGAGTGTCCTGAGTATGAGGAGAGGGTAAGTATTTTAAAGTCAAGTCTCACAAAAGAAATTAAAAAAGGTTTGGAAATGTCAAAGGAGTTAGCTAAATTTGAAAATAAGTTTTGGACAAGAAATTAAATATGAACGAACTAGAAATTATTTATGTAAACCCCTTTGGAGAGATTATCCATGAGGGGGAGGTCTTAAAGATCAAAAGGGTGGTGGTAGAGTCCACAAGAAGTGAGAGTCAAATGAGAGAGCTGCTTGAGAATAATGAGATAGTTATTGAGAACGAGTGGTATGTGCTCTTTGAGAATGGTACTTTGATAGAGAAGAGTCGAAGTAAGGTTAGTAGCAGTAGTTATTTGGTAGGTTTTAAACATAAAAACATAAAAAATTGTTATGAGGTACTTTAAATTTGTAGGAAGTAAGTCAAGTGCTGAATGTTATACTACTAATACTCCAACTGTAGGTAGGATTTATGCAGAGGATACTAAAGTGGGTGGAGGTACAGTAAAAGGTTTTGCTGTAGATCACGCTTGGTATGGGTGTGAATGGCAAGAAGTAACTGAAAAAGAGTATTTAGGTCAAGATTATTACCAAGGAGATTCTGACACTTTAACAGTAACTATTGATACAGGGAATATCAAGCAAACTGATCACCTAGTAAATAAACCAGCACATTACAATCAGGGAGAGGTGGAATGTATTGAGGCTATTAAATCGGCAACAGTTAACAAGAAAGGGATTGAAGCTGTTTGTGTTGCCAATGTAATCAAGTATCTTTGGAGGTATGAGGATAAGGGAGGTGTACAAGATATTGAGAAGGCTAAGTGGTATTTAAATAAGCTGTTAAGTGAAAAAGTTAAAGATAGTAATTGAATTGGACGAGTTTGCTGAGGGAAAAGTTATTCTCTCAGCAACTCAATACCAAAGTGCGTTGTTTGAAATATACCACAACCTTTGGAGGACATGGAAGCACAACGAAGAACTTTTGACAATTGATACTTTAAGAGGTAGAATTGCAGAAGTATTGGATGAGTACAGTATAAATGTAGATGAATTAGTTTAAATAAAATTATTATGAAAAAGTTAAAGTATCAGGATTTAGAGTTAATTGTAGTGCTCTCGGTATCAGTTATAATTGAGGTAGCTATTATTTATAACATGGTTTTGGATAAAGTTTGGACTTGGTAATATGTTCTTAGTTATAAAGTTTTCAGACAATAGTTACCAGCTTTTTGCAAGTTATACAAGACTTAAAAAAATGATTGGTTTAGCGAAGGGGGTATCAAAGCCTCCATTAGGAAAGTGCCTAATAATTGAGGGGGCTTACGAGATTTGGAGTTTAGAAGTAGATGATAAAATAATGTAGTTATG
>Ga0196901_1001322_pt1 | contig 12545 bp, 13 predicted proteins | sample CB_VirMetaG_FD_169099 | JGI IMG/M metagenome (GOLD analysis project Ga0196901, IMG submission 169099) | Freshwater to marine saline gradient viral communities from Chesapeake Bay - CB_1504_1 Viral MetaG (v3) (version 3) | ecosystem: Environmental > Aquatic > Marine > Coastal | place: USA... | reverse complement strand
AACTTATGAATGAATTTATACTAACTACTGCAATTAAAAAGATGAGCCGTCTAAAGGCTCGTAAAAGAGTTGTACAGGGTGGAACGTCAGCTGGTAAAACATTTGGTATTCTGCCCTTGCTTATTGATAAAGCAATTAAAGAACCTAACTTGGAAGTTAGTGTAGTATCGGAATCAATACCACATTTAAGAAGGGGTGCATTAAAAGACTTCTTAAAGATTATGATTATGCTAAATAGGTACAGGGATAGTCAGTTTAACAAGTCCACTTTAAAGTACACATTTGGTAATGGTAGTTATATAGAATTTTTTAGTGTAGACCAACCAGACAAATTAAGAGGTGCAAGAAGGAACATTTTATATGTAAACGAAGCAAACAACATACCCTTTGACGCTTACAACCAATTAGCAATAAGAACAAGCGGTGACATATGGATTGACTACAACCCAACCAATGAGTTCTGGGCGCATAAACAAGTGCTGGTAGATGAAGATGCAGAACTTGAAGTGCTAACCTATAAAGACAATGAAGCGTTACCACAAACCATTGTAGACGAAATAGAAAAGGCTAAAGACAAAGCAAAGACCTCAACGTATTGGGAAAATTGGTGGAAGGTATATGGACTTGGACAGGTGGGTAGCTTAGAAGGTGTTTGCATTACCGATTGGCGTGAAATACAATTACCAACAGAAGCAAGGTTGCTTTGTTATGGAATGGATTGGGGTTACAGTAACGACCCAACAAGTTTGGTTGCACTATATAAATACAACAACGCTTACATATTTGATGAGGTGCTATATAAAAAAGGATTGCTTAATAGTGAAATAAGCAACACACTAAAGAGCTACGACATTAAAGAATTAATATACGCAGATAGTGCAGAACCAAAATCTATAGCCGAATTGCAATCTTATGGTCACCAGATATTGCCTGTGTCAAAAGGTAGGGATTCTATTGTATATGGAATAAACCTAATCAATCAAAATGAAGTCTATGTTACAAGCAGAAGTAAGAACCTTATAAACGAACTAAGGAATTACATTTGGCTAACAGACAAAGAAGGTAATAAGATGAATAAACCTATTGATGCTTATAACCACGCAATAGATGCAATGCGTTATGCACTTACTTCACAATTAGAAGACCCAAACAAGGGTGAATACCATATCTGGTAAAATGTTAAAGTTTTGTTAAAATTGTAAATAACTTGTTTATATCTAAAAAAGGATATACATTTACAAAGTAAAACAAAAACAAATAGAACTTATGACTTACAAAGAACTTCTAACAAAAGCAATAGATAATAATGGTAACTTTATAGTAGAGCCTAACGACAGAACTGAAATATGCGTTTCTTACACTACGTCTGAAATAAGGGTTAAGCAATACAGATTTAAAAATCAATTAACGCCAATAGCTACAAAATCATATTCTTGTTTGTATGGAACGTTTGGTATGCCGTCTATGGAAGATACATTTAACGAAATAATGAGAGAATTCATTTAATAAAACAGAATTAGGGGAGGGTTGCCATATGACAAGGCGTAAAAACATCCCTCCTAAATTCGCTTAAAAATATACATTATGAAAGATTATAAATACACATTAATCATAGCATTTTTACTATGCTTTATAGCAGTAAACTTTTTTGAAAGTGGAAACGAAACAATGGGTTTTCTTATGATACCCACAACAATGGGAACAATATTATTTGGTTACATATCTAATATATTAGAAGATGAATAAGATACAGTATTGTTGGGACAATGATATAAAAATATATCCTGTCCCTGTTCCAAGAAGCAATGGACACAAAAGACCTAACTGTAAAATAGAAATAGACTATCAAGGAAACAAAAGACAAGGCACAGAAATCTATAAACAAGATGCCAAGTTATACAATAAAATCACAGAATTATACAACGCATATTATGAAAAGTTAAGTTAGTTAGTTTGTTTATGTTTATTAGAAAGGGGTTACTTTATACAAGTGACCCTTTTTTTTGTTTTTAAGTTAAGTAAGCATTTATGAAAATAGAAGTAAACATACCAGAGAATTTAAACGACATTACACTTGGGCAATACCAAGAGTTCTTGAAGATAGAAGAACCCACAGAAGAAGATATTCTAAAGGTGTTTCTTGGTTTAGATTTAAAAGGGTTAGGTAAAATTAAAGCAGCTGACGTAGACAAATACGCTGCACATATTACAAGTCTATTTGAACAAGACCAACAACACGTTCTTAAATTTGATTTAAAGGGTGTACAGTTCGGTTTTATGCCAAGCCTTGATGAAATTACCTACGGGGAAAATAAAGACGTTACAGCTTACTTAAACGATTGGCAGACTATGCACAAAGCTATGTCGGTTTTATACAGACCAATCAAACAAAGGTTAGGTGCAAGGTACTTAATAGAAGACTACGAAGGAAGCCACAAGTATAGTGAAACAATGAAACAGATGCCACTTGGGGTTGTAATGGGTGCTATGGTTTTTTTTTACAATTTAACCAACGCATTGCTGAAAGCTATCCCGAATTATTTGGAGAAGGCGGTGGCGAAGGAACAGATGACAGGTCAAATTTCGGCAGAAAATGGGGAAGCTATCAAGAAATATACACGCTTGCTCAAGGAGACGTCAGAAGATTTGATGAGATTACAAACCTATCGCTCCATAGGTGTTTAATGTATTTAGCATTTGAAAAAGAGAAAGCAGAGTTTGAAAGCAGAATGATAAAAAGTAAATTTAAATAGATGCAAGGATTTTACAACATAACAACAAAGATTAAAGAAACATTAGCTTTAGATGACTTTGTTAATACGGTTACCTATGGGGACATATTTGAAATAGACCTAAACAAACAAGACATATTTCCTTTGTCACATTTTATTGTAAATAGCGCTACTTTAAACGGTAGCGTTTGGCAGTTTAGTATGAGTTTACTTTGTATGGACATAGTAGACGAAAGCAAAGAAGATGTAACAGACAAGTTTTTAGGTAACGATAACGAACAAGATGTTTTAAATACACAAATGGCAGTAATTAATAGACTGCTTGAATTATTAAGACGGGGTGATTTACACACAGAACTTTATCAATTAGAGGGTAGCCCAACAATAGAACCATTTGTAGATAGGTTTGACAATAAATTAGCTGGGTGGACATTAACATTTGATGTGTTAATACCTAACGGAATGACAATATGCTAAACAACGTAAAAGATAGTTTAAACAAGTTTGCTAAATATGTGGTTCAACAATCACGCAGCAACCTTACTAAAGGCAAAAAGAACGTATCTAAAAGCCTTTATAATTCTATTGATTATGATTTAACTGTAAGTCCTAATAGCTTTTCACTTAGCTTTATAATGGATGAATACGGAATGTATCAAGACAAGGGTGTAAGTGGAACTGAAAAGAAATACAACACACCTTTTAAATACACAAACAAAATGCCGCCCATTAAACCATTGGCAGATTGGGCGAAGTTTAAAAACATAAGATTAAGAGACGCAAAAGGGAAGTTTGCAAAAGGCAATTACAAGACCATAGGATTTTTAATATCAAGGTCAATATACAGAAAGGGAATTAAGCCTTCTTTGTTTTTTACAAAACCTTTTGAAAGGTCATTTAAGAATTTACCCGATGAGGTGGTTAAAGCCTTTGCTTTAGAAATAGAAAATTTATTAGATTTTACAACACAGAAATAAAATGGCAAATATATTATTAAGAAGTCCTTACTACCAATATGCAGTACAAGCAGGGTCAATATCCGCCAAGTTGGAATTGAGTATAAACGGAAATTTAGAATACACCATAGTTAAAGACAATGTAGGCACAAGCAATTTATTTGAAGTGTCTGAATTAGTTTCAGACTTTTTAGATGTTTCTTTTAGTGGAACTTACACAAGTCAAGTTGCGGTATTCTCTGGGGTAATTAATTTTTATAGCGGTGCAAATGCAACAGGAACTATTGTAAATCAAAACCCAATTCAATTTAGTCACATTGGTTTAGATGGTTATAGTACTTTTTTAGAAGGTAAAAATTACGCCATAGCAGACGAAACATTATTGCAAGCAAATACAACAATGTATGTACCCGAAGGTGTTGCGGGTGTTATACCTTACATAGACGAAGGCGAAATAGTTTACCAAGCCTTTAATGGTTCTGCAACTTCTGCAACCGTTGTAACTATTCCTGTAACTATAAAAAGAACTTGTGACCCTAAATACACACCTATAAAAGTAACCTTCTTAAACAAGTATGGTGCTTTACAAGACTTATGGTTTGACAAGAAAAGCGTAAACACATATACAAGTACTTCGGAGACATTCAGAAGAAATGTAATTGGAATTGACGGTTCTTATAGCACTTCAGCGCACCAAACATATAACACTAATTATTCAGCTACGGAATCTGTAACATTAAACACAGGGTTTGTAGATGAAGGAATGGATGAGGTTATAAACCAACTTACATTGTCACCTAAAATATGGGGAACAATAAACAGTCAAGTTGTGCCTTTAAGTATTAAGACTAAAAACCAAACAAGAAAAACAAAACTAAATGACAAACTAATAAACTACACTATTGACTTTGATTACGCTTTTGATTACATAAATAACATTAGATAAATGCAGACATTACAGGTTTACATAGGGGAAACAAGATTGGATTTATTTAGTGACGAATCAATTAATGTTACGCAATCAATTCAAAACATAAAAGATATTAGTAAAATCTTTACTGATTTCTCAAGGTCATTTACAGTTCCAGCTTCTAAAACTAACAACAAAATATTTAAACACTACAATAACAAAAACATTGTAGGTGGTTTTGATGCAAGAAAGAAAGTTGATGCAAGACTTGAAATAAACAACAAACCATTTAGAAGTGGTAAAATTAGGCTTGACGGTGTCAATCTAAAAGGCGGTGTAACGTCTTCTTATAAGATTACATTTATAGGTAATACGGTGAACCTTAAAGATATTGTTGCAGAAGAAAAATTAGAGACGCTTGATTGGTTAGACAACTTTACTTTAAATTATTCAGCAACACGGGTTAAAACTGCTTTACAAGAAGGAATTGGTTTTACTTTTAACGAACAAGTTTACCCGCAAGCAATAGTTGCGCCATTAATTACAAACACAACACGTTTGTTTTATGATAGCGTAGACACATACCAAGCATACCCTAACGAACAAGGCGGGAATTTATACGTACAACCTACATACGATGCAACAACACATAGTGGGGTTTACTATGAAGAACTTAAATATGCTATAAGGGTACACTTAATTGTAAAAGCCATAGAGCAAGAATATGGTTTGGTGTTTAGTACTGATTTCTTTAATGAAACAAACTTAGAATACTACAACCTTTATATGTGGTTGCACAGGGATAAAGGCAGGACTTTTGAAGGCGATGCAATTACAACATTAGCTGCACCTTTTGAAGAAGGTACAAGGTCAAGATTTAGATTGTTTCAAGACAAGCTAATTGTGTTCAATGCAGATGTAGGTTCAAAAATAAACTATACATTAAATGTAACGACAAACACACCAGCTACTTTTAAAGTTATTGTAAAAAAAGATGGTGCTACTTATAATTCAACGACTGTTGAAAATGGTACTACCGTTCAATTAAGTGGAATATTACAATCAAGTTCAACAGGGTATAAAGTTTATGTAGAAAGTGAAGACGTATTTACCTTTACTGCGACTTGGGATATATTAGACGTTTTTAATGGTGACGAACTAACAAGTTCAGCAACCAACGTACAAATGAATACCATTAGGGAATTTATTATTACAGAGAATACCCCTAATATGAAAATAATTGATTTCTTAAATGGATTGTTTAAGACTTTCAATTTAACCGCATACGAACAAGACGGAACAATATACATAGACACTTTAGATAGGTACTATGCCGCTTCAACAAATGTTTGGGAGTTAGACAGACACGTTGATTCTAAAGATGAGGTTGTAGACAATGCTTTGCCATTTCAAGAAATAGATTTTAAATACAAAGGAACTAATACATTTTTAGCAAAGAAACACACGAACGTATTTGCTCAAGAATGGGGTGAACTTAGATATACTTCAGAAGACGGTTTTAACGATGCTTCACCGAATGTTTATAGTGTAGAATTACCTTTTGAACATATGAAGTTTGAAAGGCTTTTAGACAACGCAGACAAGTCAAACACAAATGTAATGTATGGTTGGTTTGCAGATGACAAGGGGAGTTCTTATGTAGGTGAACCATTAATATTTTACCCTATACAAAATAGCGGCACAGATATACAGTTTTTAAATAACGAAAATTACGTAGATGCAAACAGTAGAACAATAATTGACACCTACTTTGTGCCTTCTAATAGTTTGTCTTTAGATTCAGCGGTTAGTACTTCTAACTTAAACTTTTACGCACAAGCAAACGAATACACATTTACACCAGCATTTACAGGAACTTTATTTGCTAAGTTTTACAGAACTTACATTAGAAATGTATTTGATGTAAGAAACAGACTAACAAAACTAACCGCAAAGCTACCTTTAAACTTCTTGCTTAAATTTCAACTAAACGACAAGATAAGATTTAGGGGTAATTACTATAAAATAAATTCAATTACTTCAGACCTTTTAACAGGTAAAGCTACACTTGAATTAATAAACCAATATGACTTTGTAGAAACTACTATAAACATAGAAGATGGTGGCGAAGGTGGTGGTGAATTAATTCCTGTACCAGAGGGTGATAAACCTTGTCCTACGGCAGACAGTACTTTTTGGACTGTTGATAGTACTGAAGTTACGGTTGATAGAGATTGTAGCGAACCAATACCAGAACCCGAACCAGAAATTACTTGCGAAACAAGAATGTTTGCTTCTTCTTCGGTTACAAGTTCGGACGGTTTGGCTTGCGCATTAACTAACACAAGAAGTTTATGGCACGATGGTTCATTTACATACCCACAAGTTGGCGATAGAATTTATGCAGATGCTAATTGTGAAACATTTATAGGCGATGGGTTTATTAAAGTAACAGACGAAGACACTACATTGCAAGTTGTAAGAACTGCGCCTAATTTGTTTTCTGTTGTTGTAGCTAAGTCAAGTTGTGTTACAGACTTTTTACCAACCGTTGTTACTAACCCTGCAAGTGCAAGCGAAACAACTGCAACCCTTTCTGGTGTAGTTACAAACGTAGGGCAACAACCTTACACAATAAGAGGGTTTTACTATATTTTAGGAACAGGTTCACCATTAAATGGAACAAGGGTTGAAGTAAGCGGAACGGATATAAACACATTTACGGCTAATATTACAGGACTAACAACAGGAGAAACATATTCGGTTGTTGCTTTTGCAACTAATAATGTAGGTACGGCTTACGGGAATATTGTTCAGTTCTTTACAAGTGATGCAACATCTGCTCCAAGCGTAACAACTGTTTCAAGCACAAGTGTATTAACTTCAAGTGCGGTTTTAAACGGAAACATCAACGATGTCGGAAGCCCTAACTACTTTGAAAAAGGATTCTATTGGGTAGAAGGTAGCGGTACGCCAACGGCTTCAGACAATATAGAATATGTAGGCGGTACAAATAGCGGTGCGTTTAGTGGTACGATTACAGGATTAAATTATTCTACTTTACACTCGTTTAGAGCGTTTGCAACAAATAGTGTTGGAACTGATTTGGGGGCGGTTTTACAATTTACTACAACTGCACCAACTTGTAATGGTGGTGTTTTAGAATTTATAAACGGTACTTTAACGGGTTACAATATGAGTTTACAAACAGCTACTTATCCTTATACCAACTGTTCAGAGGGATACATTATAGACCTTGACCTTTTCAACAATGACACGGTATGGACTTCTACAAGTCAAGTTACTGACATAAGTATTTTTAGAAGTACTCAAAATGTAACAAGCGAGTTTATAATAACAAAGACTTTAGGGACTGACAATAGGATGGTGATAAGATTAATAAGTTCTACGCCAAGCCTTTTTGATAACCCATTTAAAACATACACAATTAATGTAACCGCACCAGCGGCAGTAACATACCAAACCGATATTACAGTTACACAAAGCGTAGATAATTCAAGTTTAGTAGTTACAAATTCAACGGGTACGGTTGTTGCACCTAATTCACACACAGTTGTGGCAGGTGAAGGCAAGGCTTATTCATTTACTTACACATACACGGCAGATAGTGGATATTCATTTACAGGAATAGGTAACATTCAAAATGCAGTTGGTAACGGTGTTAATGTTGTAATTGATTCTTACACGGCTTCTACTATAACGGTAATAATAAGCGGGGTAATTGGTTCAAGTGACCAAACGGCTACGGCATCTTGGAATGGTAACGCAATAGCACAACCCGCAACAAGTGCAACACTACAATATAGAATTGGCACAAGCGGAGACTTTTTTGACATACCCGTAGGTGGTATTGAAGTAGATAGCCAACAAATTATTCAAATTGAAGTAGTTGCAGACGGTGGTTATTATGTAGGATTAAGCAACAACAACGCAATAGCAAGTGTTACACCAATAACGGTTTACGGTGGCGGTACACAAATACACACTTTAACTTCACAAACTTTCACAGGTGGTGAAGGGTTATTAAAAACAAGTTTTAGAGTTTATCCAACGGCTTCTGTAAGTTCAATAGCTTCGGCAGTATTATTTTATCAAGGTTCAATATGATACTAATTAAATTACTCAATTTAGATGACTTCTATGGTACAGATGAAACCATAGAGGTCGCAAAAGGAAAATACAAGTTAGCCCAAACGGTTAAAGAAGGAATTAAACAAATTAAAAGAGCAAGAAATGATTAAGGAAGTTATTGAAATAGACGTAAGAACCAAAGAAGGCAAAGCCCAATTAAAGGAATTGCAGAGTGGTGTTAAAGACGTTGGCACAACTTCAAAAGAAACTTCTAAAGAAGTAGGGGCTATTGGTAATGCTGCTGACAAAGCCACAGGGGGTGCAATAAGCGGTTTTAAGGCACTTAAAGGAACAGTTACAGGTGCAATAAAGCAATTTGGTGTTCTTAGGTTAGCGGTAGCTGCAACAGGAATAGGCGCATTGGTTTTAGCTATCACGGCAGTAGGTAAAGCGTTTACAAGTTCAGAAGAAGGACAAAATAAGTTTGCTAAAATAATGGGTGTTATAGGTGCAATTACAGGCAACCTTGTAGACCTATTGGCTGACTTGGGAGAAAAGTTAATATCTGTATTTGAGAATCCTAAACAAGCCTTAAAAGACTTTGGTAATTTAATCAAAGATAATATACAAACCAGATTTGAAGGGCTTACTGAATTAATACCCCAACTTGGTAAAGCCATTAATCTTTTATTTAAAGGTGAATTTAGCGAAGCTGGGAAGGTAGCTGGTAATGCAGTTGCAAAAGTTGCTTTAGGCGTAGACGATTTAAGCGGTAAAATACAAGGAGCAATAGACAAAACAAAAGAGTTTATTGCAGAGAATATAAACGAATCTAAAATAGCCGCACAAATAGCAGACCAAAGAGCGGCTGCTGACAAACAAGAACGTGCTTTATTAACTGAAAGAGCAGAGGCTAACAGAAAGATTGCGGAACTTAGGGAAAAAGCAGCAGACAAAGAAAACGTACAAGTAGAAGAAAGGATTGCGGCATTAATTGAGGCTGGTAGAATAAATGAAGAAATAACTTTAAAAGAAATTGAGGCTGCACGATTAAGGTTTGAAGCTAAGAAAGCAGAAAACGCTTTATCTAAAAGCACAAAAGAAGACCTTGACGAACAAGCGCAATTAGAGGCAAGATTAATTGATTTAGAAACCGCAAGGCTACAAAAACAAAAGTCTTTAACCGCTGAAGTAACAACGGCAAGAAGGGAAGCCTTAGCAGAACAAAAAGCAATAGAAGCTGAAGCTGCGGCAGAACAAAAAACCAAAGATGCTGAAAAAGAGGCGGCAGATAAAGTTAAAAAAGAAAAACAAGCTGAAGAAGCTAAAAAAGAACTTGACGAAAAGAAAAGAATTGCGGCTGAAGAAATTGCACTTGAACAACAAGTAACACAAGCAAAAGCCCAAGCCTTAGATGCTATTATTGGATTAACAAATAAAGAAAGCGGAATAGGTAAAGCTGCTTTTATAGCTAAACAAATATTAGCCGCAAAAGAAATGGTTTCTACGGCTAAAGATACGCTTGGAAAAATTACCTTAAAGTCTTCAGAAGCTACGGTTGCTACTGCTGCGGGTGCTGCTGAAACTGCTAAAATAGGTTTTCCGCAAAACATACCTTTCTTAATTGGATATGCTGCCCAAGCGGTTGGTATTATAGGCGCAATTAAGTCTGCGGTTAGTGCCGCAAAAGGTTCTATTGGTGCTGCGGGTGCGGGTGGTTCTACACCTAACATTCAAACACCAAGAATAGGCGGTGCGGCGTCGCCTTCATTTAATATTGTAGGTCAAGGCGGTACAAACCAATTAGCTGAATCAATAGGTAACCAAGAAAAACAACCTATCAAGGCTTATGTTGTATCTGGTGAGGTTACAACCGCACAATCAATGGAACGAAACATTGTTGAAAGTGCATCAATTTAAACAAAATAAACAAATAATTGTTTTTAAATAAAATAATAATGAATATAATAGAACTCATATTAGACGAAAACGACGAAATGAATGGTATTGAAGCCATTAGCGTAGTTGAAAATCCAGCAATAGAAGAAGATTTTGTTGCCTTAAAGTCTGAAGAACTTAAACTTGCAGAAGTAGACAAGGAAAAACGTATCCTTATGGGTGCTGCTTTAATACCTAATAAGCCAATTTACAGGCGTAATGGTGAACAGGAGTTTTATATATTCTTTTCAAAAGACACCGTGTTAAAAGCAAGCCAATTGTATTTAAAAAAAGGGCGTCAAGGTGAAGCTACTTTAGAACACCAAGAGAAAATAACAGGTTTAACCGTTGTTGAAAGTTGGTTAATAGAAGACGAAGTACACGACAAGTCACGCAAGTATGGTTTAAATATGCCTATTGGAACTTGGATGGTTAGTATGAAAGTAGACAATGACGAAATATGGAACGACTATGTAAAGACAGGCAAGGTAAAAGGATTTAGTATAGAAGGCTACTTTGCAGACAAATTAGAAATGCCACAAGACAAAGGTCTTAAAGACAAATTAAGTGCAGAAGACAAAGAAGCTGAAGAACTAATTGACAAGATTATTGAGGTGTTACAAGCCAAAACAGAATTAGAATCTTATAGTGACTACCCATCGGGTGCAAAAAACAATGCAAAGCGTGCTTTAAAATGGGTAGAAGAAAACGGATGGGGTTCTTGTGGTGAAGCAACAGGAAAAGCCAGAGCGAACCAATTAGCAAAAGGTGAGCCTATTAGTAGAGATACTATTGCAAGAATGGCAAGTTTTAAAAGACACCAACAACATAAAGACGTTCCTTACTCTGAAGGTTGCGGTGGTTTAATGTGGGATGCTTGGGGCGGTTCTGCGGGTGTAAATTGGGCAATAAGTAAACTAAAAGAAATAGATGGTTAAAAATACTTCATACAAGGTACACGCTGGAACGACAACAGACGCTGAAAGATTAACTTACAACATTGAAGAAGGTGCATATGTAACAACCGAATCTGGTGTTTGGACTGTTTACAATAATGCTTGGGTTAAAGTTTACCCACAGGCAGGTGAAGGTACAGGAATAGGCTGGACAAGATACGATGACACACAATACACTTCTTTAAACAAATTAAACCTTGTTGATGGAGTAGAAATAAACCTACCTAATAACGCAGTAAACGCTTACAGAAGCTATGCAGGAATAGACTATTATAATGGAACAAGAATATTAGCGGACAACTTAAACGACGTTTATGTTTTAACGGTAGCTTTTAAATGTAGTGCTGCAAATGCAAACCAAACATATTTAAGAATACAATTAGACGCTGAAAATGGTACGCCTTATGAAAGGGTTGGTGTAGATGTTAGTTTTCCAAAGGGTAACGACATAGAACACGAATTTCACCAAGTATTTCAATACTATGCAGACCAAAACTTTGTAGACAATGGTTCTTTATTAAAATTAACACCAACAGGCGGAACTGCTAAAGTATGGGATATAATATATTTCATACAAAAAACGCAATCTTATGCTTAACATTTTAAAACAAATATTTATGGCTAAAAAAACAAAAAGTAAAACAAGCCCAAAGGGCGGAAACAGGGGTTGCTTATGCGACAACGGAACTTATTCAAAAGAATGTTGCAATGGTGATTTGCAAAATCAAGGTATTGGTAGCACAATTCAAGGCGCTGAAAGTACTGTAACAAACATTGATGGAACAAGAACAAAATCCAACCAAAGAGGTTAAAACATTGTTCAAAAATATAACAAAAATTAATATAAATTGTTTTAATAATAAATAACCCTTATGAGTGCAAAAACGCAAATTAACAAAATCAAGACTTTGCTTGGACTTGAAATAAAGTTAGAGCAAATGAAACTTGAAAACGGTACTAT
>Ga0196901_1001321_pt1 | contig 12548 bp, 13 predicted proteins | sample CB_VirMetaG_FD_169099 | JGI IMG/M metagenome (GOLD analysis project Ga0196901, IMG submission 169099) | Freshwater to marine saline gradient viral communities from Chesapeake Bay - CB_1504_1 Viral MetaG (v3) (version 3) | ecosystem: Environmental > Aquatic > Marine > Coastal | place: USA... | reverse complement strand
TTCCAGATGACACCACGAGGTAGGACTGCACCCCCACCGCTCTCTGTGTGGTCGTGGGCCTGTGCTGCTCTCCATCCACGACCGGGAGCGGGTGCGCCTGTCAGAGCTTCATAGGCTCCGTTTGCGCTGGTACGCAGCGACGAGAGAACAGTAAACACTCCTTCTCTTCCGATCTGGATACTTCTCTGCGTCAGTGCTCTCCATCCTGAAAAAACCAGATTGCTCATGGCATCCCCAATGCGTTTTGGCCTGTGCCTATGGTTCCGTGGTCAATGTCCTCGTACATCACGAACTGGTCACAATAGAGCACGTCAGATGCCGAACCATTGCGCCGAAGCACCTCAATGTCAAAGCCACACCAGCCATCCGAAGCAGGGACAAGGGTAATGTCCATCCACTGAATGTGTTGGCTCGTGCTCGTAGAGATGACGGTCTGTGTCTGGCTGTAGCGACCGGAGACAATGTTTTTGACGCGCACGTCCCACTCGACACTTGAAGCGGTGGGTGTCCAGTTCAGTAGAAGTCGGACGTTGAGATAGGGCGGGCTTGAGGGTGTGCCTGTTCCGGTGGAGTCCCACCCCGCAGAGATGTAAGTCCTGAACAACTCCGCCGCTGTGTTCGTGGTGCGCTGGTAGGTCGATGACCAGTGTTCATCGAAAGATACCCACGACGAAGCCGAAGAGGGAGAGGCGTAGTAGACAGAAGAGTTGTCGGCTCTGTAGGCATTGTAACAGACGTGACGGGCAAGCGGTCGGCCTCCCTGGTATCCGCTGACTGTGCTGTCTGTGTGGTCATGCCCTTGAATCCGCTGACTACTTGCACCCGGTGCTCTCTTGTCAAAGATACCTTCAAAGAGAGCGTTGCCAAAAGCATAGGCGCGGGTGTGTGTTTCCGCATCACCGGATTCGTCTGCATCCAACAGAGCATCATTGAGGGCTGTGAAAAATCGCTTGATCATTGCGTTGCATCCAGTCTCTGACCGCTGCGAGTGGTACAGATCCCGTCAATCTCCCAGACGTGCAGGCTGTAGATTTTGAGGCGAGGAGTGTTGTTGCTGTCGTAGGTAGCCGCACGAGCAACGGGCATGAACTGTGAAAAGCTGCGACCGGGAGCCAGTGGGAATCGAATCAGTGCAAAGGTCTTGTTCTCGCTCTCTGATGCTGCATAGGTCTGTGGTAGCAGGTTTGTTGCCGGGTTGTTGGCAGCAGAAAAGCCTCGCGTCTCGTTGCTGCGCTCGTAGACATCGAACTCGAAGTCCGAGTTTTGAGCAGAGTACAGGACCCTCGCCACAAGATAGGCATTGCGGTTGAGTCCCTGAGAAGTCGGCACACGTCCGATCTTGTCAGAGCTACCGGTCAGAAAAAAGCTCGTGGTTGCAGAGGAGGGTTGATAGTCAAAGATCGCAGTCTCTCCACCGTCTGCACCCCAGACCATCCCACGACAGAGAGCACCACCGCCACCAGCACCACCCGCAGACCCACCAGCACTTGCGGGCTGTGCGTGATTGTGCCCCCAGTACGTCCGACCAGTTGCGCCGGGAGCCGTGGCAGACCACAGCGATTCATAGAGCGCATTCAGTGCAGCCAATGTGTCAGAATAGGGAGTTTCATAGATGGCGGTCCCGAACTTGACCGCATCGTAGGCGAGTCTTCGGAATCGTGTCACAATGCTCATTCATCGCCCCCACAGGAAGGGATCGTCATTACCAGAGCCAAGCGTCTCGTTGGTGTCTGCAATCCACATGAATCGGTCTTGACGTTCTGCGGAGTTGCTCCCACCTCCTGTTGTGTCCCACGTATCCAAGCGCACAATGTCACCCGCTGCCAACCATCCCGGCACAGCATCCAGAGTCAGGGTGCGTGTCGCATAGTCCACGCTGCTGACCGTTGCGCTTGCGGTTGTTGGTGTGGCACTCGTCAGTGTAGAGGCGTCAATCAGTTGCACCTTGTCGTTCTCGTAGAAGTAGTGAACAGGCTCTGTGCCATCTTCGCCACTGATCGGAGACAAGGGCACGTCTCCTGTTGTGCTGGCGGTCAGGTCGCTGTTGCTGTTGGGTTCCACTGTGACCTGTAGACTCGTGATGCCACTGACGAGAGCAGCGGGAGCGATTCGGCAGAGCTGCGGGGTAGTTCGACGCAGAAGCAGTGTCAACTCCACGGTCGCCCGGTCATCTTGTGGCTGTACTTCCAGGATCTCAAAGGTGTCAGAGGAGGAGAAGCCCGTTGTGCCTTCCATGTCTGGCAGATGGTCAACGGTCAGTTGCACAAGGTCGCCGGGTTCATAGTCCCGATCAAGATCAAGCAGGACTGTGCAGGCAACGAGCGGATAGGGGTCTTTTCGCTCAAGCAGTATCGCCTCAAGCATCGCTGTCAACTCACCCACGCCACCAATGTAGACAATGCCCTTGTCATCCAGACCGGGCAGGGGTCGATTGCCGTAGAACTTGAAAGATTCGGAATCCACCACCGTCTCGGAGTACAGGCTTTGTCCGTCAATGTTGTAGTTGGCTTCAATCTTTGCAAGATTGGCAATCCGTGAGCCGTCCAGCGTCAACTGCGGGATCTGTCCGTTGTCCGAAGAGATGACGAGTTGGTTGTTGTTGACGGTTGTTGCTGCGGTCTGCGGATACAGGTCACTCCTGCGCTTGCACTTCAATGTCCCATCTGATTGCCACACAAACACACTGTAGGTGGTGACGGCGAAGTGGGTGAGGTATTGCATCAGGTCAAGCGGTTCTGTCAGCAGGTAGCGGCGAAAGGTGGTGCGTGAGCGGACATCCTCAAAGCTGTTGGTATCCACCAGCGAAGAATCCAGACCAAGCCCCCATCCCTCTGGAAGTATATCGTACTGGTCAGACTGGTTGCCATCCACAGAGAACAGAAAGGCAAAAAGCAGGTCCACCTGGTCGCCCTGAATCACCCGCACTTCCTGCACGTCTGCGCCTTCTTCGTGCTTGGTGGGCAGGGTTCCAAACATTCCGCGCTGCTCAATGGTGAGCCTCTGCTTGTAACGGTTGATCAGCTTGTCACCGGGAGCGAGGCTTGTGGTGTCTCCGGTGTGCGTGATGGTGTCGAGTCCGTTGGAAGGGTAATTCTCTCGAACGTGAAGCACCCGAACACCGGGCAGGGTGATGACTCCAAGCGCGTCTACAAAGTCCACAAGGTCGCCCTGCTTGATGCGGTTCGGTCGCTTACAGACCACCTCATAGACTTGTGTGGGGATGGCGTTGACTTCCTGAAAGTAGACATCCTGCGCTGTGCCTGACTTGATCTTGATCAGTTCGTTGTCAATGCGAACGTAAGGACGCTGGCTGTCCATATAGATGGCTTGCTGGAAAAAGCGGTTGTCTTTGTTTGCGAACTCTACAAACATCTCAAGCACACCATTAGGCCCGATCTCAGTTTGCAGTGTACCTTTTGCAAAGTTCGGGCTTGCAATCTGTGCGTCGTTGATCAACTTCTGTGGGCTGACGAGCGTGAGAGTGGTGGCGGCTCCCTCGTTTTCTACGGATTCAAGGTAGCCTGTCCAGCGGAGAGTGTTGATTGCGCTGTCTGCGTAGGCTTGCCAGTACATCCAGACTTGACGACCGAGCAGGAAGGGATTGTAGCTGTAGACGGTTCCTGTACTTGCGTGGGCGACAGGGCTGGTTCTGTAGTACCCGCGTGTGCAGTTCTGAAATTGTGTGGAGGTTTTGGTGTCGTACAGGATGGCCTCACGACCAACCCAGATGACACCGGACGAGTCAAAGCCCGTGGTGTCAAGAACAGTCACGGTTGTAGAAGACTCGTTCAAGTCTCCATCAAGTGCAGTGGTCGTGCCGCCTTTGAGGTGTTGCAGAGCAAAGGAGAGGTCTGAGACGGTGAAGTTTGCCCCGCCGAGTTGTGAGACTCCGGTGTCGGGGTCTACCGTGCTGGCGAGTCCCGGAGACACGCCAAGCACCACCTCGCGCCGAGCCTGGTTTGCGGTCGGGGTCAAAAGCTCTGAATTAACCAGAGCCTGAGCGCAGCCTTCGATCTCAATCAATATGCCTCTGTGTTCGCTCATGTCTTTGCCCGCGTCATTTGAATCTCACCGGACCATCGACGGATCGAGGGGTTGCGGTCAGTGAAGCCGGAGTTTCGAGCGGAGTCTTCTGCCAACTGATAGACGCGATACTCTGCAATCGTGCGCTGCTTGTAGAAACGAAAAGGGCGGGCACGGTTGGTGCGCCAGAAGTTGATCGACCATTGTGTGCGGTTGTCGTCTGTCAGGTCACCGAGGAAGATGCGACGTGTGGCGTTGAATCCTCCACCAAGGAAGTCGTTGGTGTCTTCGTAGACCGGGCTGAAGTCATAGGCTTTGACTGTGCCACCTTCCGACTTGGAGATGCTGACCGCAGCGTCAAATGGGTCTTCTGAGTCCTGATACACCGGACGGTCTGGCGAGAAGTAGCCCGCCACCGGTATATCACCCTCATGCTCGTCAGCTACGGTCGTGATGGGTTCCTTTGGGAAGCCGATGTGCTCCGGCCCGTACTGGTCATTGGTGTAGGCTGCTCCGTTGGAGTCTTCGCTGCCACCTGACCAGATAGCACCCACAAGAGCAGTGGTGTTTCTAATCGAAAATGCTCCCGTTGAGGAAATGGTGACTTTGCCCGTCTCAACCGAAAAGGTTCCGGTGTAGGTATAAGACGAACCAGACGCTGCACTCTCGGTGGTCATCTTCGAGGCGATGTGAGAGATCAATTCGTCAGGGTACTGCAAGCCGTCAAGCGTGATGGTTGCATTGAGATCCGTGACGCCTTCGCGCCAGTAAATCTCGTTATTGTTTGACGTGATGTTGATTTGTCCCACGAATGCAGGTGGCTTGCTGAGTGCCATTCTTTCGCCTCTTTGTCTCGTCCTTGAGTTCTTTTTTGTATTTCTCGGACAAGTAAGGGTTTACCACGTTTATCTGTGTCATCCAAGAGCACCAATGATCCGCTTGTTTTTGTTGAACCACTTAGCAAACTCCCTGCGCTGTTGTGGGTCTGTCTTCTGCCACGGGTTCGAGACGACAGTAATGAAGACCTCGCGCTTTGACTCTGCTCTTTGTGAGTCGTTGCCGAGGCTCTGCTGGAACGAAGGGGCAGGGCTTCGGGCTGCGCTTGAGGCTCCACCCGACCCTGCGGCAGATGGCGAGTCTGCAATACTGGACAGCGCACCAATCGCACCGGATAGGGCAAGAAGACCGCCAGCCGCAGCAATCGTCGGGATACCCTGCACAGCGTTACCGGATGCAAGATAGGTTGCACCGATAGAAGCGAAGGTCAGGCCAAAGTTGCGAGCGATACCCGCCAAAAGCTCAATAAAGCCCTTACCTAGATCCGCTCCAAGATCCACATCTTGCACGCCTGCAATGAACCTTGTAAAGCCTTCTCCGAGCCGAACCAAAGACGAGCCGACCGTTTCAGCAAATGCCGTTGCGCTTTGTGCGAGCGTCCTACCTAACTTGACGGCCGGCGGAATGCTCTTGTTGATTGCATCCGAAAAAGCCTGCTGGAAAGCTCCGGCTGTGGTCAATTGCTGCATTTGTGCGGTATTGATTTGTGACTGCAGGCTGATTTCTTTCTGCTTGTTTGCAATCATCATCTTCTGCGATGCGATTTGCTTTTTTAGAATTGACGAGTCCAGCTTGTCGCGTGTTGTGGCGAACTGGATGATCTTCTTGTTGAGGTCGATACGAGCCTGAGCAAGTTCAAAGTTGAGTTGTTTCAGTTTCTGAGCACCCGCAACTCGCACTTGATCGCCTTGGGTCAGCTTACCCTGAAGGGTCGCAAGCTCCATCTGCTTTTGCTTCAAAGAGTCAAGAGCTTGGTTCTCTTGAATGGCAAGCTCCAGCTTACGCTTTGCAGGCGCAGTCACAAGGGCCTCCAGCTCTGCCCTTTCTTTCATCAGTGCAATCAGAGGCTTCTGCTGTTTGGCGATTTGGTTGTATTGCTTCTGGGTCTGTCGAACGTTGGCGAGAACCTGACGAGCTTGACCGAGTGCCAACTTGTCGAGCAGTGAAAGCTTTCCTTTTTGCTTCTGCTGCTTTTCGACAAGCCCCTGAATCGCAACCATCTGCGTGATCTCGACCATGCGAAGCTGGTTCTGACTGGTCTTGACATCGGTCAGGTAGTCATTTTGTGCAGCCGCCACCTCTGCCAGCTTCTTGCTTGTTTCCGAGATGGCAAGCCCCGCTTGCAGTTGGCGTGTGATGGTCTTCTGGTTGCGTAGAAACTCGTTCTGGTCGCCTTTCCCTGCCTTGCGGATGGTATTGAGCAGGATCGCAACCTTGGCTTGACGGTCAGAGAGCTGCCCGCTTTGCCGTTGTAGCAGCACTTGCTCAAGGGTGAGCTTGTTGGTCCCCTGGATCTCACGAGCAAACTGACTCGCCAGAATGCGAAGCTGTTCCGGGGTGTCTTTCATGGCAGCGATCACACCGGAGATTGTGCCACCAATCGAAGAGATGTTGTTGAGTGCGAACTGCTGGAAGTTTCTCAGTTGAGTACGGGCTTGACTCTGGAAGTCTTTGAGTTCCTGGATTCGGTCGGCTCGTGCCTGCTGGTTTCTCTTGCGGTTCTGTTTGCGGACTGCATCAAGTGTTTTGTTTACCTGTGATGCTGTCTTGGCAACCTGCTTGACTTCCTTTTTTGCAGTGTCACCGATCTGCTTTTGCTGTTCTTTGCCAAGCTCCACCATCTTTTTCAGTGACGACTCAAGGCCACCAATCACACCAACGCTCGCCAGCTTGCCGAGCACCGGGATCTGACGAAACAGACCAAGCACCTTGAGGACTGCCTGAGCAAAAGACTGCACGGTCTTGCCGGAGAATGCTTTGGCGACAGACTCACGCAGCACCTTTGTGTTCTGCACAAGAGTTGCAAAGGCTCGCAGCATGTCCTTGAAGAAGCCGACCGCCACAGGAACCAGTGTCTTGAGGTCCTTGGACATCTTGAGAAGTTCGGGTGTCAACTGCTTGAGCATTGCCATCCCCGCATCCTGTATTCCCACTTTCAACTGTGTGAAGGGGTCAGCCTGCGTCATGGCGTCGAAGTTGCCCTTGATGCTCTTTGTCTCTTTGGTCAGCAGGGTCAGGGCTGCGCGGGCACGATCTGAGGCACGAGGGACACCGTTGGTCATGGTTTTGACCGTGTTGTCGAGTGCCGTGTTCATGTCGAGATTAAGAGCGGCAGAGAGCTTGTCTACACCGTCACCTGTACGAACCATCTCAAGAGCAGTTTGCAGGGAGACGTTGCCGAGTACCTGGATCTTTTTGGCGAGGTCGGTAGCTCGTGCAATGTCCTTGTCTGTGAAGCCTACCTGCCGAAACTTGGCGATCTCCTGCAAAGACTCCATCTGTGTCAGGATGCCGCCCACCTGCTTCTGAAACTTCTGTGCATCTTTGAGTTGAGCACCGAAGAAGGAGGCTCGTTGTAGTTCTTTGGATTGTTTGACGGAAGCGGAGATGGCTTTCTGGACACCGACCACTGCCGCAGCCGTAGCAGCCGCAGCAATAGCCGTGCCCTTGAAGGCCAGAGAAGCAGCGTTCTTGAAGGTAGCGACATCACGGACAGCGTCTTTGGTATCGACAACAATCTTTGTGACCATCTCTGCAAATTGGGACATTTATCTAGCCGCCTTTCTATCGGCCTCTGCCTGTCTCTTGCGGTCGTAGGCTTCGGCCTCTGTGCGACATTGTGCCGCGTAGTCAATGGCCTTCCTGTACAGAGATGACTGTTGCGAGAGTCCACCGGGCCTTGGTAGGTGTCCGGCTTCAAACGCTCGGAAGAGAGAAGCGACCTGTTGCACCGCCGGGTCTTTCATCAAGGCCAGCGGGCAACGGTCAGTTGTCTCCCCAACAAGGTCGTAAATCAGACGGTCATCTCGTCCGGGTCGTGTTGGCTCCGTGCTCCGGTCACAGCCCCACTCTCGTCGGACATCGGGATCTCCACAGAGTCGGCAGTCGTTTCCGTATTTGTGCCATCGCTGGAGGACTCTCCAGAAAGCAAGGGATCGAATGCCGAGCCTGAGACGTTTCCCAGTTCGTCCATCTGCACACAGAGCTTGCCGATCTCCGAGAGGATGACATCGGGAAGGCACTGCTGTGCTTCTTCGGTGAGGATGTGAGTGTCTGCGGCGAAGGGTTCACGACAGGGCGAAGGCCATCCGTCAAGATTGAACGCATCGTGAATACAGAGAAGGGCGAGCTTCGGCTGCGCGAGGGAACTACCCAGCGAAGCCCGCAACCCCGGAGAAAGCTGCTCACTGCCAGCAAACAGCATTTCCCCATTGGCATCGACGCTGATTCCAGCCAGATCGAACGCCACCAGTTGATCGACCTGGCGCGGGGGAATCAGTTCGATTTTGATGAACTCGTGACCTTCTTTCTTGACCAGCTTGTGACGCAGACCGAGAGGATCGGCTTTGTAGTCGGAGCGAGTCAGTCCATTGGACTCAGTGGCAGCCCAGTCGATTGCAGGATCGAAGGAGGACACAAAGAAGATCGGTTCAGAATTGAGGACAGAAGAAAAGAAAGCAGCCATTGTATTTCCCTCAGATGGCTAGTGGTTTTCAGAGACGAATGATCTCCGGCTTGGTGCTCGTGGTCGCGTCTTGATCGTCCACGAAGCCGAAGGTCACATCGTAGTATTCCATGCCGTTGACACTGGTGTAAGAGGCGGGGTCTTGAATCTGTGCGTTCCCTGCAACGCCCACGGTGTTGCCCTGTGGAGCGGAAGAGGAAGACGACCAGACCGCAATCAGGTTCGCCTGTGTGCCGAGTGCTTCGGTATCGGTTTTGAGGTTTTCGCTCTGGTTTCTCAAGTTGGCCTGCAAGGTGGCAGCCCGTGACGTGATGAACGCCGCTTGATTTTCCAGAGTGTCACGAGTCAGTTCTGCACCCTGCCCGGTGGCGTAGTTCATGGAGTTCGCCCCGAACTCGGTAGAGCCGTGGAAAAACTCGCCAATGATGAACTTGATGGGGTTGCTGGTAGACCACGGAATGATCGAATCCAGAGAGCGCGGGTCTGTGACAGAGAAGGCTTCTCCGGTCACTTCGACGCTCATGGTCACTTTTTCTCCAAAGGTCCCAGAGATCCCGGCAGTGATCACGCCACCGTTGACCTGTCGCCACTGGTCATCGACGAGAACGAAGAAGGTTCCCGAAGGGTGTCCGGTGTCGTAGGGGGTGAATCGCTCGGAGCCGTAGACAACAGTGGTGTCTTCGGGTGCTGCGGACAGAGCCGGGGCGACTTCGATGTTGTCGGGAGTGGATGCAGTATCCACAGCCTCGACACGGCGAACTTCTCCGCCAATCATCACGTAGTCACCGACAGAAAAGCCCGCTGCACTGGTGACATCCACCACAGTTGTTGAAGATCCCGACCCGCTGACCGTCGTTCCAGAGACGGTCGAGCGCGTTCCAATCAGACGAAGGAGTTGGCTGTAACGGTCGCGCACTGCTGACGCTCCGTTACCCAGAGGCTCCTCAAGGCCGATGATCTCCGCATCAAAGCTGAAGGTTGCGACTTCCAGACCTTTCAGGCTCGAAGCCGGGTCAAGGGTCTGACGGTGCAGGTCGTCACGGGTGATATTCTCGGTTCCGATGTTTGGAGTCACGTTCGATGCAGCCAGAGACGCCATCACATAGAAGGTGTCACCGCTGCTCGGTGTCGTGGTCATCGAGGCCGAGGTGGTAAGGGTGAGAACGTCCGCACTCCATGCAGTATCCGAGATGGTGTACACCTCGCCTGCCATCGTGCCGGACGCAAAGTAGACTTTCAGACCGTTGTACAGATCCGCCCACAAAGAAGCAGAGCCGCCTTCGGGATACAGCGCAGCCACGCCAGAACCAGCGGCGACGGTAATGGTCGTGCCTGATCCTCCGGTGGCTTCGAGCGAATACGAGGGCAAGCCCTGATTCAACTCCGGGCAGAATCCCACAAGCCCGATATTGGTTCGTTTGAAGTTGGTAGCCATTCAAGCTACTCCTTTTTACTTCGCGCACCCTGAACGACAGGAGGCGACGGAGGCAGCACAGACACGGGCACAAACTCCGAAGGGATCGGAGGCGGAGTGAGAGGGGTCACATCATCTTGGAACAATGTGTCAATCTCAAACTTTGCAGGGCCTGGTTGAACAGGCAAGCTCTCCGGCTTTGGGGCCTGCGGCTTGCGGTGTCGCTTGCGGTCGTTGGGTCCTCGGTTGGTCATTTGTCAGATCCTGTAAGTAAGAGTCCAGATTTGCGACCAGATAATCTTTCGATCCACCTGTGTCACTGTGGGGCGCTCGTCCGTTCGCAGGTAAACCACATTTGCATCCTGCAACATCAGCAACGCTTCTCCCACTGCCTGCGCGATCACTTGGAGTTCAGACTGGTCATCGTTGCGATCTGTCTGAAGCTCTGCGCCCAATTGTACTGAGAGCCTGCAATCTGCTCTTTCCTGTCCGGCTGGCTGGATGCCGTGCTCGTCCGGTCGTCCGTCCGCCTCAATGCCGAGGTAATAGGAACGATCAAAGTTGGACCACACAGCATCATTCAAGCCATTGCGGAGCGGGGTCGGAGTCTCCACCAGTGCAGGCGAAGACGATCCGGCAATTGCGCTCTTGATGGCAGTGACAGCAGCCGCAAAACTCATCGAAACAACTCCACAGCAGTCAATGAGTAGTTATCCTCACTGTCTGCAAGTTCGTTGTCGTCATCGACATCCACCGCAATATCAGACAAGGCTACATTCAGACTTTCGAGTCCTCGCTTCTCAAAGTAGTCTGCGTGAAGGCCATCGACAGAACCGACCGCGAACTCTGCGACATCCCGCAAAAACTCCGCCACCGTCAAGTCAAGATGACAGTCAAAGAACTTCTGGGGATAGAACGCTCGTCCGGGGTTGGCCTGGAAAGCTCTACGCAGCTCCTGCTCAATCCGTCTCCATGCCTTCATCCGCCATACGGTAAAGACCGTGACACCAGAGGGAAGAAGATTGGCAAGGCGAGGGTGACGCGCAGTCACATCACTGTCGAGCAGTTGAGATTCAAGACGACGGATCACTACATCAAAGTGCGTGTCCTGTGTCTTGGTTCCACCGCTGTAGGTGAATGTCCACCGCGCTCTGTAACCGTTGTCGATAGGGAAGGTGGAGGTGTCCCATTGCTGAGAATAGGACACGACAGGAGAGGCCGACACATCCGCAGCCGTAGCCGCCACCAGTTCGCCGCCGCCTGTATCATGGATAGCCACGGTGGCACTGGTCACGGTCAACGGCTCACCCGAAGCATTCAGAGCCACCACGGAGATGGACTCTGTGGCATCCTGCACAACAACGGGCCTGACTCTGCGGTGTGTGGACATCAGCTAGCCTTCTTTGTCTTTTTGGACTCAGTGTACTCGCGCACCTTGCCCTTGCCAGAGCCGACAGCCTTCGGCCCGAACTTGATGAACAACTGGATAGCTTCACGGGCAGACATACGCGGGTATCTCCCCGGCTCGTATGTCTCGTAGGTGCGCTGTCCATAGTCGTCGTAGCCCTGACCCAGTTTCACCTCTTCGAGCACTTCCACATTGAATTTGCGGTTGCTTGCTCGGATACCCTCACGGGAATCTCCAAGGAGGAGCTTGGTCACGTAGACATAGACTGTTTCAGGCAGAAAGGGATCAAAGAGATCGGTCATGGTCAAGGTTGGCAACCACTGCTTGCAGGCTTCTCGCGCCTGTGTGTCAGTGTGCATCTTAAACCATTGCGGTCGTTGATCCGGCTTCAGTTCGGCAAGTGGATTGGTGGTGGCGAGCATCTGGACTCCCTCAAGTCAGAATGTGGTCTATTCGTCAGAGACGAGGATCAGGATGGTAAAGGTCACACCGGAAAGGTCGGTGGTTGCAGTGACCTGGGTTCCGCCACTGACGTAGGCCACGATCTTCTCGAAGTTCGCGTCAAAGGTGGCAGAGTAGCCTGCATCGTTCCCGATCCACGCGCCTTTGATCTTTGCAGTATCAATCTCGAAGTCAAAAGCGACTTCAGCAGTAAATCCACCGGTTGCGTAACTGGCAGGGCCAGCGATCTCGCCGACCATCGGCTTGAGTGCCGCGGGCCAGGCCTTTTCGCCGTAGCTGTCGGCGTTGAAATTGACAGTGATAGCCATTGTATAGGCTCCCTTGGTTTGTTTTGTTCACACAATGCCACAAAAGCAGAATGAATGCCAATTAGAAGGTTGTCTTGAGGTTCATCAAAACACCGTGCTTCTTCGGATTCATCGCACCGAAACGACCGTAGTTTTTCAGAACGAGCAAACGCTTGTCCTTTCCGGTCGGCTCGTGGTCGATGCCGATGGGCATTCCATAAGCCTGAGTGCTGCTTGCGTCGATTCCTGCCTGCGGTGCGCCAGTGAAGTTCACGAACTCAAGGAACAGGTCGTTGACGTCCACAAACCAGATCTCGTCGTTTCCGCGACCACTGGCGTTCATGGTGTTGATCACGACAACGGGAATCCCCTGGTACGCGGGCAGAACGTGAGACTGTCCATTGGCTCCACCGGGATAGGTGATGCCAGAGG
>Ga0196901_1001320_pt1 | contig 12549 bp, 8 predicted proteins | sample CB_VirMetaG_FD_169099 | JGI IMG/M metagenome (GOLD analysis project Ga0196901, IMG submission 169099) | Freshwater to marine saline gradient viral communities from Chesapeake Bay - CB_1504_1 Viral MetaG (v3) (version 3) | ecosystem: Environmental > Aquatic > Marine > Coastal | place: USA... | reverse complement strand
GAGGCGGGCCGTGAGGTTGAGGATGTACTAGGTCAAATCGGTGTTTGGATGGGTAAGGTCAGCGAGCTTAACGCGCTTGACAATAAAAAGCCCAGTATCTTTAAGCGCATTGGTAGCGGCAAGTCGGTCGAGCAGGAGGCAATGGAGCAACTCCAGCGCCGTGAGGCTGTTCGCAAGCAGCACCTAGAAATGATGTCGATGGTCAAGCTACGGTACGGGCCGCAGGCTTTTGAAGACCTAATGGTCATGCAACGTCAGATCAAACTTAAACGTGAGCGTGAGTTGATCCATCAGGCGCAGCGACGTAAGGATGTTGTTATGTACGCACTGCTTGTGATTGTTTTTAGTCTTGGCATTTGGGCTATTTGGGGCATGATTGCCACGGCTATCGAGTGGAAGCAAAACGGAATATGACCGAAGAATTTAAACAAGCCGACCTCAATGGTGATGGTGTCTTAACACCTGACGAGTTTCAGCTAGAACTGAAACGCAAACGTTTGGAAATTGAAGACGCTGACGCACAACGTGACCAACAGCGCAAGATGGTGTGGTGGGTGCTGGCTGGTATGCTGGGCTACCCCTTATTTGTTGTTGCCGCTAGCTTACTGGGATTAGACAAAGCGTCGGACATTCTTGGTGCTATGGCGACTATTTATTTTCCGAGTACTAGTTTAATTCTGGCCAGTTTCTTTGGGGCTGCTGCTTACCAAGCTAGAAAGGACAAGTGATGCTACAAGCCTTAATTGGTCCCGTTACGGGACTACTAGACAAGTTCATTGAGGACAAGGATCAGAAAAATGCGCTTGCACACGAAATTGCAACCATGTCTGAACGCCACGCGCAACAGCTTGCAATGGCTCAGATTGAAGTCAACAAGGCAGAAGCTGCTTCAGGCTCTGTTTTTAAAGGCGGATGGCGACCTTTCATTGGGTGGGTTTGCGGTTTTGCTTTTGCTTATCATTTTATTCTTCAGCCCATTCTTCTCTTCGGGACAGCTGCTGCCGGAGTTTCTCTTCCACCTCTTCCTGAGTTTGATATGAGCCAGATGATGCCCGTGTTGCTGGGTATGTTGGGTTTGGGAGGTCTTCGCACCTACGAGAAGAAAACAGGGGTAGCCAAATGAAAGGTAAAGAGTAAATGCTATGGATACCGGTCGCCTTCGTATGTCTGGTGAGCGGAAACTGTACCTTTCACTACGCTTACGTTGAACGGTACCTATATGAGTGCGAAGCGGTTAACCGCAAGGCAGTAACAAAAATGCAAGCTGACTCTGCCGTTCAAGCCTACGATGTAACCTGTGTTCAGGTTTTGCTAAAGGAAAGTGGAAATGCGACTAACGAAGAACTTCAGCCTAGCGGAAATGACAAAGAGCGATACAGCCTTACGCCTAGATTTGGACAATATCCCCGGTGAAGAAGAGATTGCCAACCTGACCGCCCTATGCGAAAATGTGCTACAGCCGGTGCGAGACTATTATGGGATGGGCGTCAAAGTTAATTCGGGCTTCCGCCACCCTGATGTGAACGCCAAAGTTGGGGGGTCAAAAACCTCGGATCACTGCAAAGGTATGGCGGCGGATATTGAAATCCCCGGTATTGCTAACGCAGATTTAGCGCAATGGATTGTGGACAACATGAACTTCCGTCAAGTTATCCTCGAATTCTATACCCCCGGTATCCCAGATTCGGGGTGGGTGCACGTCAGCTACAACCCTGCCGACAACAAAAAGCAGGTGCTTACCGCTACCAAAAAAGACGGGAAAACTGTATATTTGCCCGGACTTGTTGCATAAGAGCATGCCATGCCTTTACAGAAACTCTTACTAAAACCCGGTGTCAACCGAGAAAACACCCGCTATACCAGCGAAGGTGGTTGGTACGACTGCGATAAAGTACGTTTCCGTCAGGGCACACCCGAGAAGATTGGTGGTTGGGCGCAGCAATCTAGTAACAGATTTCTTGGGGTATGCCGCGCCTTATTAAACTGGGCTAGCCTTTCTAGCGCAGACCTTATGGGCGTTGGTACCAACCTAAAATATTACGTAGAACGTGGCTCTGCTTTCTTTGATGTAACTCCTATACGTGAAACGACAGCGGCTGGCGATGTAACTTTTGCTGCTGTAAACGGCTCTGCGACTATTACTGTGACGGATACTGCACACGGGGCCATAGCCAATGATTTTGTTACTTTTAGTGGTGCCGTCAGCCTTGGTGGGAATATAACCGCTGATGTCTTAAACCAAGAATATCAGATCGTTAGCGTAGCAGATGCTAACACGTACACAATTACAGCCACAGCCACAGCAAACGCTTCGGATACAGGTAACGGTGGCGCTGCTGTGGTGGGCGCATACCAGCTTAATACTGGCCCTGATCAACAACTACCGCTAAACGGCTGGGGGGCAGCAGCTTGGGGCTTTGAGCCTTGGGGCGAGTCTAGTTCTACGACTTCTTTGCGTCTTTGGAACCATGCCAATTTTGGTGAAGATCTAATTTACGGACCACGCGGTGGTGGCGTTTATTATTTGGATTACAGCGCAGGCTTGTCTAACCGTGGCGTAGCTTTAGCGGATTTAGCTGGCGCGTCTAATGCGCCTACTGTGCATAACAAATTGCTTGTTTCCGACATATCTCGGTTCGTGATTTGTTTTGGTGTTAACCCTCTGGGATCGAGTATTTTAGATCCTATGCTTATTCGGTGGTCTGACCAAGAAAATGCTGCCAACTGGACGCCTTCGGCAACAAACCAAGCCGGGGATTTAAGGTTGTCGTCGGGCAGCGAGATTGTTACAGCTGTTCAGCAACGCCAAGAAGTGTTGGTATGGACTAATGATGCCCTGTATTCGTTACAGTATTTAGGGCCGCCCTATGTCTGGGGCGCGCAGTCTCTTGGTGAGAACATTTCTATTATTGGCCCGAATGCCGTAGCCAGTGCGGCAAACGTAACTTACTGGATGGGGCATGGTAAGTTCTACCGTTATGATGGTCGCGTTCAGACCATGCGCTGCGATTTGCGCCAGTTTATTTTCCAAAACGCTGATGATGGCCTGACAATAGACTTGACGCAGAATGAGCAGGTTTATGCCAGCACTGTAGAGGCGTTTAACGAAGTCTGGTGGTTCTATTGCTCTAAGGCTAGGCCGACGGGTTCTTCGCCTGACCGGTATGTGGTATACAACTACGCCGAGGATATTTGGTATTACGGCAGCATGGAGCGCACGGCTTGGTTTGATAGTAGGTTACGTGACCGCCCAATCGCTACATACGCTAACCGTCTTGTTGAGCACGAATTTGGGGTGGATGACGTCGCTACTGGCACACCCACGGCTATAAATGCTTACATAGCGTCTACTGAGATAGACATAGGTGATGGGCATAACTTTGCTTTTATTTATCGTGTTTTGCCGGATGTAACTTTCCGTGGATCTACCACTGTTTCTCCAACTGCAGTGATGACATTGCAGCCTATGCAGAACTCTGGCTCTGGGTATAACAACCCAGCTTCTGTAGCCGGTAGCGCCTCTGCATCTATAACGCGTACCGCCACGGTGCCAATTGAACAATTTACGGGACAGGTATATACCCGTGTCAGAGGCCGTCAGATATCTATCAAAATGGAGTCTACGGAATTAGGAACCACGTGGCAGCTTGGTGCACCACGTATTGATATTAAACCTGATGGACGGCGGTAATGGCAAACGTTATTACCTCAGAACAAATACTTGCAAGGGCTGTTGCACCGCGTTTGCCGTCGGCTCCCAACGAGTACGACCGTCTGTTTCTAGAGCAGCATAATAATATACTGCGCCTGTATTTCAACCAGCTAGATAATATTCTGGGGCAGTTGCAGTGGAATAAGCCAATCGCCTATCTGGATTTTGATACAACTGTTACGCCTGCTGTCCATCAAACAGGCCGACTCGATTGGGACTCAGATGACGCAACGCTTGAACTCGACATGGAGTACGGAGTTGTCCAACAGATCGGGCAAGAGACCTACGCCCGCGTAAGTAACAATACTGGTTCTACCATTCCCAACGGCACGGTTGTCGGCTTTGCTGGAGCAACAGATGCCTCCCTAAGAGTAACGCCCTACCTTGCAGACGGCGCATCGCCTACGATATATATTTTGGGCGTGATGACCCACGACCTGCCTGACTCTGGGTTAAAAGGCTACTGCACGGTATTTGGCTTTGTGCGGGATTTAGACACTACCGGCACGCCATACGGTGAGACTTGGGTACAGGGGGATGTTCTCTATGCCTCACCCTCCACTGCTGGCGGTTTTACTAAGGTCAAGCCCACTGCTCCGGACAACGTCATCATCATGGCGGCTGTTACGGCTGTTAGCGCTACAGAAGGGGTCATTTTTGTCCGTCCTACTATTCTCCAGCAGACGTATTACGGCACGTTTAATCTGACTACCGATTACAGCCCACCACTTGCTGATACGGCCTACCCCGTTGTGTTTAACAATACTCAGTCTGCTAACGGCGTGGCGTTGGGTACTCCTGCTTCTAGGGTCGTTGTGGTCGAGTCAGGGTTTTACAACATATCAGCAACGCTTCAGTACACCAGCTCAAACGCGTCATCAAAGAACGTCTACAGTTGGATTCGCAAGAACGGTGTAGATATAGTGCAATCATCTCGTATTTTGAGCCTTAGCGGAAGCGGCGTGTATAGCCCCGTGCTGATTTCAGAATCGGTGTCGCTGGCGGCAAACGACTATATCGAGATTGTGATGGCTTCAACAGATACAGCCGTGTCTTTGATCGCGGCCCCCGCTACTGCGTTTGCCCCCGGTTCTCCCGCCGTCAGCTTGGTGGTTGAGCAGATACAGCAATAACTTCCCATTTGTACTTTGACACACTAAAATAAAAGCACTATGAGCACTATGAACTTGAGCTTACACCCCATCGCCGAAGCCGTCCGGTCCCAAGGCCGGAACGGTGATTCCATGCTTGTTCACATGACCCCCGGCGAGGTCGCTGCACTCCAACGCATGGCCGAAGCAAACGGTGGTACGTTGACGATTAACCCTGAGACTGGACAGCCCGAAGCGTTTTTCCTAGCCGCTTTGCTACCAGCCCTTGCTGGCGCTGCGATGCCGGGTATTGCCGCCGCTACTGGAATTGCTGCTCTAGCTAACCCCCTTACTTCTAGTCTTTTAATTGGCGGTTTGACGGGTGCGCTGACTGGAGATATGAGGCAAGGTCTAATGGCTGGCCTTGGTGCTTATGGTGGCTTTGGTCTTGGCGAGTCTTTGATGGGTGCAGGGGCTCCCGCCGCCGCCGCTCAAACCGCTCAAACCGCTGCCGCTCAAACCGCTCAGGCCGCTCAGGCCGCTCAAAACGCCGCCGCTCAGGCCGCTAAAACCGCTGCCACTCCGGGTGTTACTCAAGCCATTTCCGGCCCCGTTAGCGCTTCCGCTGCAACGCCAATACTTCCATTTGGCTCAGAAAATGTAGCCGCAGCTCAACAATTAGGTATAAATGCTATGCCTAACGTTTACGGGGCAGCTCCTGCCGCTGCTCCCCAAGTCGCATCTATTCAACCCGTTCCTTCATCCGCACCTATTCAACCTGTTCCCGTTATGACTCCAAATATCCCTAGTGCGCCGGGTTTTGGTCCAAACCCTGTTGCTGCCGCTGTCCAAACACCTCCCAGTATGATGGAGGCTATCCGTAGTGGTTCAGGCACCGTTTCTGGCAGCGATGTTTTGAATCAAATGAGTCAGGGAGCTAAAAATATATACGACACCAAAGGCGGTATTGGAAACTTCGCTAAGGAGAATTTCTCGAATATAAGTATGGCTGCAGCCCCTATGATGGTTGAGCAAGAATCCGACATACCTAGAGATAACTTACAGTATTACTACCCAGAATTTAGACGTTTACCCGGTGGCGGAGTTTACTACGGTAAACGCGCAGAGCGACGTATAGCAAAAGGGGGTAGCATTCCCGGGTATCAATATGGCGGTATTCCTGCCATGACACCTCGTGGGATTGAAAGTTTAGACAGCTCAGCAGGAAAACCGCAGGCTACTGAAGGTCAGCGCAGCATGGCAAGGATGATGCCGACTGCATTAAGTTTGGCTGGCATGAATCCTTTAGCTGCCACGATTGCTGGAGTTGCCAGTACATTGGCTATGGAACGCAATAACCCAGCGTTAGCTGGAAGCGTTACTAACGGTATCCTCCCTGCACTGATGGGTGGGTATCAAAATCCCGCACCGGTGGTTGGTATGAACGATATGCGTGTAGTTACCCCCGGTGGTCCCGGGCAAGCGCCTGTAGTGGTGACAAGTGATTCTTCAACCGGCGGATTTGCACCTTCGAACCAAGGCGATACATCGTCTGGCGGTGGGTATGGTACGTTTAACGGTGGCGCTTCTATGGCTGCTGGCGGTATCGCTGCTATGAGTTACAAACGTGGTGGTCTTAAGGAAGACTCGTTTATTATTCCCGCCGACGTGCTCGCAGCTTTGGGTAACGGTAGCAACAATGCCGGATTGATGGCTCTGAACAAAATGCTTGCCAAAGTTGGCGCTCCAAGTGCTGAGAAGATTGACGGCCCCGGAGATGGCATGAGTGACTCCATCCCTACTTCTATTGAAGGTAAACAGCCCGCACGAGTGGCTAAGGATGAGGCTTATGTCCCCACTGAGGCAGTTCGCCGACTAGGTGATGGCGACGTTAAAAAGGGCGCTAAAAAGTTGTATAACTTGATGGCCCGTGTGCGTAAAGCTGCTCACGGAAATGATAAGCAGCAGCGTAGGGTAAACCCTGACAAAGTAGCGCGTGCCTAACTATTAGGGCTAGGGATAACTAAGCATGCAATACGAAGGTAAATTAGAGTGGTTTGGTGGAAACCAAGACGCGCTCAATATGTACCGCATGTTTATTGATTTGTCGCACACTTGGGATGATCTTGTTGACAAAGACAAAGACGTATCAGAAGACGCTATTAATTACGCATTTGCTATTGCATTGGTTTATTTACCGGCTAACCCTTTTTACCAAAAAATACAAAGCCAAATACTACCGATGTGGTTAACAGTAATTAGCTCGTATCAAACTGCAAACAAGTTTGAAAAGGAAAAAGACGAGCATGGATTAGAGATCGCGCATACGCTTAGGTATGCTGCAGGTAGCATAATAGCGTACGCTATTCATGTTTGTGTTGGCCCAGAAGAAGCCAAAAAATATCTGCCCGAAATGTGGAAATCTGTTGTAGTAGAGCGGTTTGATAATTACCGCATGGAGCACACAAATGGTAATGATTGTCAATAAATTTAACGGCTACTCTCCCGACGGCCGACGTCTTTACTACATAGGTGGCGGGGGTGGTGGATCGTCAACTCAAGTAGTTGATGTGCCTGAATGGGCTAAGCCTTACGCTAAAGATGTTCTGGCAAGGTCATCAGCAATGACAATGCCGGGAGAAGAAGGGGTTTCTGAAGCGCCAAAATACGGAGGTCAACGTGTTGCCGGGTTACAGCCTCTTGGAGTTTTCGCTAAAGACGCCGCTGCTGGTTTGACTATCGCTCCTCAATTAGGTGCTGCCACTACGATGGCTCAAGGTGCTGGGCAGTATGGGATGGGAGCTGAACAGGCCTATCGTAACCTTTCTGCTGGCGATATTTCTGGCCTCAGAGGCGCAGGCGCACAGCTAGGACAGCAGTTGCAGCCCGGAATTCAATACGGCATGGGTGCTGGGGAAAGGCTTGAGGGAAAACTTGACCCTGCTTTACAGGCTTCGCTAAGAGCTGGCGAAAGATTAGAGGGGATAATTGCTCCCGGCGTCCAAGCCGCTATGGGTGCTGGACAACGATTTGAGGGCAGAATAGATCCGGCTTTACAAGCCGCCTTGGGCGCTGGCACTGCCTACGGTCAAATGGCTACTGACCCCGGCTCTATGCAAGCGTACATGTCCCCGTACATGCAAAACGTGGTGGACATCGAGAAGCGCGAAGCGCAGCGCCAAGCCGATATTGCTGCAACGGGTCGAGGCGCTCAGGCTGTTCGTGCCGGGGCTTTTGGTGGTTCACGTCAAGCTATTTTAGAAGCCGAGGCACAACGTAACTTACAACAGCAACTGGGTGATATTCAATCCCGTGGTCTACAGTCGGCGTTTGAGAGGGCACAACAAGCTCAGCAATTCGGCGCTGATGTGGGTCTTCGTGGTATCGGTCAGGGTTTACAAGCACAACAGGCTGCTGCTCAACTAGGATTAAGCGGTATTGGTCAAGGGTTGCAAGCACAGCAAGCTGCTGCCCAACTCGGCTTAAGTGGTCTGGGTCAAGGTCTACAAGCTCAACAAGCTGCGGCTCAATTGGGTCTTAGCGGTGTTGGTCAGAGTATGCAGGCGCAACAAGCTGCTGCTGATTTGGGGTTACGTGGTACTCAAGCCGCTTTGGCGGGTACTCAGTTTGGCTCTACTTTGGGTATGCAGGGTGCTCAATTGGCTAATCAAGCCGCTCAGAATTTAGGGCAACTAGGTGCTACTCAGTTTGGCCAGCAGAAAGACATTATCGGTATTCAAAGCCAGTTGGGTAAAGACGAGCAAGCGCTTGAGCAAGCTCGAATGGACGTTGCATATCAAGACTGGGTAGACGAACAAAAGTATCCGTATCAACAGCTTGGCTTTATGGCCGACATGCTGCGTGGTGTGCCGGTTGGTCAAACAGCTACGACAATTGGACCGGCACCAAGTCCTGTATCCCAAGCGCTTGGTCTTGCGGGTACGGCGTATTACGGCTCTAAGGCTTTTGGTGTTCCCGGTAGGGCAGAAGGTGGTTTGGTTCCCGGTTACGCTAGCGGTGGTATTTCTAGTTTGAACCCTATTCAACGTGACGTAGCACTTAGCAAGCCCGGCATGGATAGTCCACAACTGCAGGGCCTTATGGGCCTCGCTGATATTTCTCAGATTGCCAAACTCCAAGTAGAAGAGAAGCTGCAACAAAACGCAAAACTGCGTAGAGCCGCTGAAATGGCGCAAGCAGCTCAACAGCCCCAGCCACAAACCTCTGTGGCGCAAGAAGCTCTTATGGAGATGGGCCTCGGTGGTTTAGACGTGCCAGAAGATATGGTCTCCGCTGCAGGTGGTGGGATTATTGGGTACGCAGAAGGCACCGATGAGGAAGGTGTTCAGACTGGAAGTCCGTTTAGAAGGGCTGTAGAGGGGTTTGGGGATACCCAACTTGGTAAAGGTCTAAAGACCGCCGGGCTAATGCCTAACGTAGACGAAGAGTCCAAGATATTAGCGCTACGTACAGCACTTGTGCAAAAGTACTTTGAGTCAGCGGGCATACCCGGCGCGTTTGAAAATCAATCTGATGAAGAGCGTCGAAGAGCTACTGAAATTCTAAATAATTTAGACAGTATGTCTATCAAAGAAATGGAACAAGCGTTATACGACGCTACTCCGGCGACGACTGCTTCAGTGGCTCAACAAAGTGCTTCACAAGCTCCCGATGATACAAGACCCGTTTTAGCTTCTGTGCCAGAAAGCGGTACTGTATTGACTGAAGCGCAACGCAAAAACCTACAAAATAGCGAAAACGTCAGGTATAGCACGGTTCCACCTCAGACACCTACGCAAGAAGAAAAGGATGAGGCCGCTTTGATAGCGGCGGAACGAGCTGGTAAAGCACCGGGGACAGACTACGGTCGTCCACAATATACAACGGGCAATGCGCCTACATTCGTTAGCCCAGTAACTCCTAAGAGCTATTTAGCTACGCTAGAAAAGGCTATGGCCCCCGGCATGGCTCAGATAGAGCAAGGATTTGCAGACGAAGAAGCCGCTAATAAAGCACTCATAGACGAAATTAAAAAGGCAGAAACCCAACGTCAAGCGGATGTAACGGCGGCTGGTGAGTACGGCGCGGACCGAGAAAAACGTGCTGAAAAGCGTTTGGAAGAAATAAAGGGACGTAAGGAAGATGCAAAACTAAACTTTATCCGCGATATTAGCGTAGGATTACTTACTTCATCGACTGGCAATTTCCTAACTGACTTGGGCGTAGCTGTTGGTAAGGGCGGTAAAGCATACGACGCTACCGTTGAGCGTATTGATGCTGCTAAAGAGAAGCTGCAAGACTCCATTGATACCATCATGGACCAGCGCCGTGGCGAGAGGATTACCAACGCCAAGTCCAAGAGCGATGCTGCTGCTGCTCTGGCTAAAGCTAAAAACGATTTGGCTAAAACAATCGCCAATAAGAGGACTACGTTTGGTAATATCAGTATGAAAGATGCTCGGTCTGCAGTTGACCAAGCTACGTCTATGGCTATGACTGCTGCTGAGCGGCAACATGCGACTCAGCTAGCACAGTACGCGCAACAGCAAGCCGCTTCGCGAGAAGCTGCAAAACCAGAAGGCCGCGATGCGCTGCAGGCTCGTATTACTACCATGTTGGCTGACCCTAATCCGGCTGTTCGAGCCCAAGGACGTAGGTTGCGAGATGGTCTCAAAGAAGTAACCGACGTGGCTACTTTCAGAACAGCCCCGGGCCAAATTACTCAAAAAGTTAGTTTGGATACTTACCTCAAAAAAGAAGAGGAAGTACGAAAACAAGTAACTGACCCCACCGATAGAGTAATGCAAAAAAGAATAAAGGGCATGACTAACACGGAACTTGAGGCATTTATAAGGAAAACAGCCACTGAAAGAGCTCAAGCGGCTACCGAGGCGTCTCAAGGTGTTGATGTTAGAGCCCCTACAGATGGACAGGGAGGTATGTCCTACGCCGATGTTATGAAGAAATAACAAGGATAAGTAATGCCCTACTCTTTGACTACTCCTAGCGGGCAGGTTATCAACGACATCCCTGATGATGTACCACAGGCAGAGGCTTTGCGTCAGTTGCAAATGCGTCGGCCAGAGTTGTTCTCTAAGCCGACCTCACCGTATTCCATAACTACCCCGAGCGGTCAAGTCATCAACGACATCCCTGCGGATGTGCCCAGAGAGCAGGCGCTTGAAAACCTAAAACGCGCTCAGCCTAATTTGTTTGTAACACAGCCCACTGTTAAACCGGGCGAAGAAGAGCTACCTTCACAGGAACAAGCCGACAATGAGAGCTTCTGGCGTTCTGTAGCAGACGTGCCGCTGCAGTTTCAGCGTGGTGCATTACTTATCGGTAAGGCTGGTGTCGATATGTTCGGCGCTGGCAGTGATGCAGCAAAGGCTCTTCAATCTGCGGATGCTCATTTAGCCGGTCTTTTAAGTGCTCAAGCTAAACGCGATGCGGCTGAAGTCAGTCGTATCATGGAAGACGCGAAAGACAAAGGCATAGCCGATTCAGTTATTGCGGCTCTTGAGGCTCTTACCGTAGCCCCTGTAGATTTGGTATCTCAAGCCCTTGGCACTGCCGTGCCAGCTTTGGCTGCATCCGCGCTTACTATTGCAACAGGTGGCGGCGCTCTAGCTGCCGGACTTACGGCTGGTACAGTAGGTCTTGGTACCGGTATGGGCCTCATCAAAGGCGAGATATACGATGCGGTCAAGGGCGCTCTAGAGGAAAAAGGCGGTCTGTCAGAGAAAGAAATTGAGGCGAAAGCACAAACCGCCCAAGAGTACGCTGGTGAAAACTTAGACTTGATTGCCGCCGGTGGTGGTATTAACGCACTCGCAGAAATTACGGGTCTTGGTAAATCGTTTATTCGCGGCAGAGTAGCTGCACAGATAAAGAAAACAGTAGGCGAAGAAGCAGCAAAAAGAACCGCAAGTGAAGCTGCGCGAGAAGAAATCACAACGATGGCTGCGCGGACAATGCCGGGACAAGCGGCTAGGACTGCCGCTGTTGAGTCTCTCGGCGAAGGCGCACAAGGTGGTTTTGAACAACTAGCCCAAAACATTGCGCTGCAGCGGGAAGGGTTTGATGTACCTACTATGCGAGGCGTAGTAAGTTCTGGCGTTTTGGAAGCTGGAGCAGGCGCTCCTCTCGGTGCTGGTGCTGGTGCCCTTGAGGTTAGACAAGCACGGCAAACTGCCCGTGCAATGGAAGACGCTGACATCTTTGGGGCCGACATGGCCCGCGCAGAAGCTGAGTTCAAAGAGCGTACTAGACTATCTGAATTGGAAACCATTCTTACTGGTAACCCAGTAATCCTCACAGACGAACAAGGAGAACAGCTCTATGACGAAGCCGGTAACCCAATGGTTTCTGAGCGGACTTCTGGTCGTGAGTTAACAGACGAAGAGCAAGCAGAGTACGACGCACTAAAGACTAAATTGACACCGACAACTCCGGCGCCGACAACGCCGGAAGAGCGGGCCGCTGCCGTTGAAGCTGAAACCGACAGACTCTTAAAGTTAGGGTACGAGGAAGCGGACGCTAGGGCACAGGCCGAAGCTAATATCTCTTTCCAAATTGCTGAAGATGAAGAGATTCGCAAAGACGAAACAGATCGTATCCAAAAGCGTAAGCAGTTCGGCACTATTTACGATGCGTACATAGCAGAAGGTTATTCCGAACAAGAAGCCACACGGTTAGCTGTAGAAGATTTGTACTACGAACTAGACACAGAGACTGCGGGACGTG
>Ga0196901_1001319_pt1 | contig 12551 bp, 12 predicted proteins | sample CB_VirMetaG_FD_169099 | JGI IMG/M metagenome (GOLD analysis project Ga0196901, IMG submission 169099) | Freshwater to marine saline gradient viral communities from Chesapeake Bay - CB_1504_1 Viral MetaG (v3) (version 3) | ecosystem: Environmental > Aquatic > Marine > Coastal | place: USA... | reverse complement strand
TTAAAAATGCGCGGCCGTACTGTTCGTACTCTGTAACAACATCAGGAAGAATAGCATTATCCCACAATTCGCCAGAACACGGGAGTTTAGCACTTACACTAAAAGTAAGATCAATTTTTTTGTTCTTAATGTTATTAATTAGCAAATAATCTTTGAAGTCTGCAGAAAGTTTCTGTGTGCCGTTTGTTTCAAATGTAAAGTTGCGGAATCCCTCTGCGTATAGCGCATCAATAAGTTCTGGATACGCACGTTGCCAACCTAGTAATGGTTCGCCACCTGTGATAATAATATGCGTATCTGTGTAACTTTCGCCCGGATCGTAAATACGTTCCTTGTTAATTGATTCTAGTACTTGATCTACAATACTAGAAATAGTCATTTTAGGTGATAGATGTTTAAACGCAGGATGCCAACTTGCGTAACTGTCGCAGCCTGATTTTGCTAGCGGAAGTTCTTCGTAACTATGAAATTCGTCTAATTGCGCCGCGATGTTCTCTGGTTCTTGGGATAATGACCCAACAGGTAATCCAAATCCGCGACATTCAAAATTGCAGCCAAATGTTCTAATAAAAACACTTGGGACACCAGCATACATGCCTTCGCCTTGGATGCTGTAAAAAATTTCCGCAATTTTAATTGTACGTTCACTCATGTGCTAACCACCAATCTTCCCATGGAAAGACGATCCACAGGTCTGGATCATCTAACTTATTAATTTCTACACAACAATATTCCACATCTGCGTCTGAGGCACTATTATCCACAAGTGTAGCAAAACGAATGTTATTGCCCCATGCTTCCTTATTGCCCTTGTATACACTCGAGTGCCAATCGTCTTTGATCCAGTTAATTGTAGCACCGGAGTCATTGATGTCGTCAACAATGAGGATTTTCTTTCCTGTTTGTAAACCATCTTCTGCCATCCAGGCATTAGATTCCGTGTCAGCATGATCACGCAAACTAACACGAAGGGTTTCCATTGGAATATTATACCACTGACTAATCAAGTTAGCAGCGTGTAACCCACCGCGTGTTAGTCCAACAACGTAATCTGGACGCCATTCAGAACTGTCAATGCTACGAATGAGATCTAGAGTCATTGCTTCTACATCCTTCCAGGTGTAAAAGACTTTATTTTTTTCTACTTTCATGTGAGTAATTATAACATTTTAACAGTTATGTGTCAATAATTATTTAGATTGGTTTGTTATGATAAGTATTTTTATGAGTGAAGAAGACGATCGTTACGCAGATTGGCTAAAAGATATTAAACGTTTATCTGGAATGCCTGTAAAAAACGAACCTAAGCCTGAAGAATATCGGGCACCAGAAACTCCTGATACCCCCACAGCAGAAGGTTAACCAACCTGCGACCAAGTGCCGCCAATGGTAACTTTGTTCATTGAGTTGGTAGAATAAGCAACAAGACTCATATGTGTGCCAGGTGGTAATACCAAGTTATATGGGCGCAAATCAAACTGTGAGTTAGATCCTGTAATACCAGCAATCAGTGCGGCTACCGGTGTGTCTAATGTGTGATTAAACACTTTCTTTGTTACGTCTGCTGAATATAGTCTATTAGGATAACTCACAAAGTTAAACACCGCGGGAGAGACCGGTTGCCCGTTGTAAAATATATAAAGTTCTACAGGGTCGTTACACTGAACCGCAACAGTTAAATCCAAGAAACGAATACTTCTATAGTTAATCTTATCGTTTGCGGTAGTAAAAGGATTCTGAACGCTCATAATATGCCAATAAGTTCCAGACGCCATTGATGTTTGTGTTACACCGCCGCCGTGTGTAAAAGAGGTGATTGCTTCTTCGCCCTCAACAAATCCCGCAAATGAACTAACATGAACCGTCACCGCAGTAGACCCACCGGTATTGTATGCTACCGCAGTAGTCTTAAACGATGGATTGGTAGACATCAACTCAGTTTGGCTTACGCTACATTCAGCAGGCATATGGCTGTGAACCAACTCCCAAGTGCCCGAAGTATCGCGTAGAGCATATACTCGCACACCCTGCCACGCATACTGAAACTGCCAGTGTGTGTAATCAGTAGGAACAAGCCAACTGGGTAATGTGATATCGTGCCATTGTTCGGTAGCAGCAACTCCTGATACTTTTTCAGTTAGTGTGCCGGTAACGTTTCCTGTGCTAGCAAACGAGAATGTGCCGGTTAAGTTGCCCAGTGATCCTGATAGCAGTTTAACTTTGTCATCCACTTGATTTGCTTGCCACACACTATCATTAAACGCTAAGGCAATCTTTTGTGCGACTGTATTAACTGTGTCACCCGATAATATAGCAATGGTAGTTGCTACACCGTTAAGTGTTAGTGTGATTGTTTGATTGGCACTTGCTGTGTTGTTAACATCTAACTCCCATTGTTCTGCTACGCCACTGTGCGTGTGTAGGAACTGAAAGTCAGTGCCATTGTAGCCTATGTAGTAGCCGTTCTCTTGGTTAGCAACACCTAAACGTTGTTGTGTTCCTGCTACACCTGTGGTAAACTTGCCCAGTATTCGTGCTACGCAAGATTGTCCAGCACGATAAGGAATAAAACGCAAACTACGATATACGCCGTATGAACCTGGTGTAGTTGAACAACTTACACTAATGTCGCCATTTTCACTAACTGATCCACCGCCGCCTGTGTAGGTTTGTGTATCGCGTTCCTTGATGCCTTCGTAACTGTTTAACTGAAGGATAGGCAATAAAGGAACGCTATAGTTAGCACCAAAGAATGTATTGCCACCAGGAGAGTTATATCCAACTGTGCGAATGATTGGCTCACCGGCCTCGTTATAATCCATAGCCATGGTGAGGTCATTGGTATTTGGCTCGTAACTATGGAAATAATCAGTTGAGTTTGGATTTAGGTTAGCCATTAGTATCCGTAACGTGATTTGGTAAAGTTATAGTTATCCGCAACTTCAGTCGGCGATAGTGCCGCACTATACAAACGAATCTCGCCCATGCGTCCATTAAAATATGTGCCATCACCCATGCTTGTGAAATCTGCTGCACCAAACAAGAAGTATTGTGCTCCGGTAGCATCATCAGCAGGACTATTGTATGTAACACTGGCACTAGCAACTTCGCTGCCATTAATATAGCCTTTTAGCGTTGTACTATTATAGGTTATTACCATGTGATACCAAGTGTTATAACTCAGTGCTGTTCCAGAATCTGATACAATAGCAGTGCCGTTCCATAAACCAAAGTAAGGAATTGGATTGCCACCGGATTCGATGAATTCCATAGCACTAAAGTGGTATGCAACCTCCGGCGTAGTAGTGTTAGTAATACTAACAACCACACCTGCTGCTGTTGGGTATACCCACGCACCTGTTGAGAAAGTGTCCGGACTATAAATGGCTGTGCCGTTAAAATCTGGCGAACGAATATAATCATTAGAACCATCAAACGTAAAATAACCGTTTGAAGAGTCGTGAGTTGGGCCAACCAGTGTGGCATTGTTGCCCAATGGTGATTGATCATATACGGTAGTACCACTAGATGTAATAAGACCATCTAAGTACATAACCAAGTTTGTTTCTTCAATACCGCTAGTTGACCATGGGCGACCTTCAAGTAGTCCGCCTGTATTAGGATTGTCTACAGCAACATCACCACGATACTGTGTTGGTAATTCTGTGATGTCATATTCACCTGACTTGCCACTGGCAATTCTATCAAGAGCAGCAAGTGCTAGTTTTGCTTTTTGTTTAGTTTCACGATCTGCTAAACGAGCAATCTTGTTATGTGTGCGTAGTGCGTCGCCGTCTTGGACGCCTTCAACTGAAAGTGTGTTACCTTCTACAAGCACAGATTCATTTAATACAAGATCAAACCAATCTGTATCTACACCTGTAGCGGTTTGGATATCTGCTTTAAGTTGTGCAACCGTTTTGGTTGTTAAATTAATGCTGGTGTATGAGTCATATACAGCGGTGTTTAGTAAACTTTGTACAGTTAAATCTGCCATTAGTAGAACCTCTTGTATGGATCATACTGCATGGTAGGATAAAGGCTGTTTGAGTCACCTCTTAGGTCCGCAGGATGTTTTGGAGCATTAGGGCCACCGCCCATGTCTTTTGTAATAGCATCTACTGAAGCATATTGCTCGTCAGGTGTATTCGCGTGTTTAGTTTTGCGTGTAGCACGCTCTTTCTTCGCAGGTTTTTCTTCCAGTTCTTCTACATCAACCGGGCCTGACTTTTCGATGGTATCGATTAAATCTAGAACATGTCTAATAAGATCTGTTGCTCGCATATAGTATTTATGCGAACATTAGAACTTGTAGCGATAGTTAAATCCTAAATGCTTATCACCGTCTGAATCAACAATGCCTACGAACGTAGTAGAATGATTGTCCTTGGTATAGTTATGCTTAAACCCTGCGTATCCTTCTACCGTTGAACGAATGTTGCTGCTTACTGTGTCGTAGTGCATAACGCCTGCGGTATCAACGCTTGTTGGCAGTCGCATAGTAACTGAACCATCTACTGCGTAAGGCTTAATACCAGCATACACGCTATAATTATCTGCGTCATATCCCGCTACTGCATACACAGAACCAATATTGCTAATGTCTGTAACGATACCTGTTTTGTAATTGGATGACGTATTCATATAACCTGCTTGCACCCAAGCATCTTTATAATCGTAAGTTAGATTAAGTTCTGCTGTATTTGATCCTGTAACTTCGCCCCACATACCAGACATATCAATCCACGGATTCGTATCTGTTTTAGTGTAACTGATGCCCAGGGTAACGTTGGTATCGTAGAACTTATGGTCATATCCGATACTATAATTCTCTACGTTCTCTGATGCACCGAAACGCACATTGTCTGCTTTACGTGTGGATAGACTTGCCATACTTGCTGCCCAACTGTTGTTGTCCTTTTGACGCTCTGCATATTCTACGCTGATTTTGCGATCAACTTTGGCACCTGACAAGTCAACAACAAAGTCTCGATCAAAGTCATCTACTGCTGAGATGTTGCTTAATACAGCATCGTTAACACCGTTAACGCTAATGCTACCAGATAGTTGCGCAGCAGCACCTGTGCGTCCAGTTAGCGAAATACCAAGATTGCCCACTGGACGTGTTGCAGTATCTAAATCCAACAAGCCCTGACCGTGAGTATTTTCATCGTATCCTGGAATTGTTTTATCCGCAGTTTGCAACAAAAGTTGAGCGATGTTTTCGCCTTTCATATAAGGCCATAGTTGATGCACAATAGCAACAGCGCCAGCAACTACAGGAGCAGCCATTGATGTGCCAGACATTGTTTTCCACTCGCCATTTAGATATGTGCTATATACACTCATACCTGGAGCAAGAATATAAAAATCTTTTGTTAGATAAGGATCATTACATTGCGTAGTGTAATCTTTACAAACGTGTCCGGACTTAGCACCATCAATACCATTTGATGTAGTATTCCAGTTACCTACAACAAGCATGCGCCCATCGAGGATCAAATCTCCGTTTGCATCTACCGCGGTAGCAAGGGTTGCTGGATTTTGCACATAACCCAAACTTGAATTACCTGCACTAACAGTAAGCACTAATTCGTTAGGTAGTGCATTGCCCCAGTCTGTAGGATCAATTAAGTTGTAATAATTTGCGGCGCCATAGATAGCGTGATTGCTGGTAAAAATACCATCGCCTTGGTCAACAATTGAATTACGATAGTCTGAACTATACGAAGTATTAGAACTTAGGTTAGCGGCAACAATATCATTATACTGCTTTGCCCAGTTAAGTGCATTAATAGCGTATCCGTTGCCGTTGCCCGAATCTGTAATTTTAGCAATAGCAAGTTGTGCATCGTATGCAATACCGTGCGAACCGGTTCCGTTCTTTTCCGCAGCAACAATACCAGCAACGTGAGTACCGTGTCCGTTAGTATCCTCTATACCGTTATCATAACCAGCGTCCCAGGTATACTTAATTTGATTAACAAGGTCTGGATGGTCAGTATCAACACCAGAATCCATAACCATAACCGTTGATCCAGAACCAGTCCAGCCACGTGCGTAAGCATAGTTTGCACGTGTTTCTAATACAGTATTGTTGTCTGCTTCTAGCGTAGCAAAGTCAGCAGGATCATGACTATCTACTTGTGTAGGTGTGCCTACATACGGACTATTATAATAAGTGCTATAATCGTAAGAGGCTGGGTCGTAATCTAGTGTGCGTCCGCCACCAGTATATGTAGAGATAACTGTAGATCCATCGATATCCGCAGGTGGCAGCGGATCTGCTACTGTATCAACTGTAGGCGGTTTGTTACGTACAGTTGTATATGTTGTAGAGCTTACATCCTGTGTTGTGCTGGCATTGACCACTTCTGATGTTGTGCTACCATCAGTATATGTAGTGGTTCGAGTAGTTGTTGTAACCGTAGTAGTTGTGGTAGTAACTACCCAGTTATCGTAATAAAAATACCATACTCCTTCTGGGCGTGTATCGGTATTAACAATAGTATTGTCAAGCACCGGATCACTAACTGTAGTGGTTACAGTAGATGAATCAACATCGTTTGTACTAGCAACATTTGGTGTTGTTACACTAGATAACAGTTCTTCGCGAGTAGCAGTTGTAACAGTATTTGAAATTGATTCAGTGCTGCTAACGTCAATTACCTCAGAAGTAGTAGAACTGTCTGTGTAGGTTGTGGTGCGAGTTGTTGTAGTTGTAACTGTTGTTGTTACAGGTGTAGTTGTAGTATCAGTATATACACGCCACGTTTTAGTTACAGTACTACCATTGGCATCCAGACTAGTACGTACATCATCTACATATGTTGTTTCTGTTGTAGCGGTGCCAGTTGAGGTAGTAACCAAATCTGAGCTGCTAGTTGATACACTTACAACATTAGGTGTTGTAGTGCTAGACAACAATTCTTCTGAGGTAGAAGTAGATGTTGTATTAGCAGTTGATGAAACTGGCGTAACACTTACTGTTTCTGAAGTAGTTCTACCGTCCGAATATGTATCAGTGCGTGTTACAGTTGTAGTTACGGTAGTAGTTACAGGAGTGGTAACGGTTGTAGTATATACACGCCACACTTCTGTAACTGTACTACCGTTTGCATCAGTTGAGGTACGAGTTTCGTCTGTATAAGTTGTAACAGATGTTGGCGTACCGTTAGTGGTTGTGGTTTCGTCTGCGGAACTTAGTGTGCTGCTAATAAGATTTGCAGTAACAGTTCTGCTAACGAGTTCAGCTTCTCGGGTGGAACTGGAAGTAACATTGCTTGTCTCCTGAGTTGTTTGGGTGTTTATAACTTCACTTGAACTAGTATTATTGGAATAATACGTTGTGCGAGTAGTTATGATTGTGGTGGTTGTAGTTACAGGAGTAGTAGTTGTATCTGTGTATGTACGCCATACTTCTGTAACAGTATTACCGCTAGCGTCGGTGCTAGTAGTGGTAGTATCCACATAAGTTGAGGATACAGTTGGAGTTCCGTTACTGCTAGAACTAGTTGTAGTATTGGTATCTTCTGTACGAATTACAGTTACTGGTGTTGGACACGAAACATTACGCTCTTCGGAATCTGTGCGAATGTAGTCGCCACGGACGCCTGTGCGTTCGCCGTCAATGGTCTGCTCCCAATATACGTCGCGTGTGTAAACGTCAGCAGTACAGAGAGGATCGTCTGTGGTATCAGCAGTTGCTACTCCAGATTGACTCAAAGTCCAATCTGTATAGATACCATTAGACCACCCGTATACAGGACTTGGGCGTGTTTGTGGTCCGCCACCTCCACCACCTCCTCCGCCACAACCAGTGAGGGTAGCAGCGGTAGCAACAGCAATAGCAATTTTACTTTTTGTAAAGTCCATCCCGGTGTCTCCATTGTGGATGGGTTAAAAGTTTTAGTTACGCTGTATATTATACATAAAAAAGCCGCTTGAATCAAGCGGCTTTTGGTAAAAAAGTTAGATTGTAAAATCAATGACTTATGTCTGCTGGTTTGATTATTAATTTTGGACCACTTGGTTCAGCACCGGACTCTACATAAGTACCATAATAGGTAATGCTACACGCACTAACTAATAGCACGATTGCACTAAAAACAAGCACTCTTACCATTGGTGTAGGACTCCAGCAATAATAAAGAAGCAGGTAACAAACATTATACCAGTATAAATCGTCCTGAACAGACACGCATAGTCTGCTTCCTTTTTGTCCTCTGAGATTTTAGTCCCTAGAGTCCTACACCAAACCCGCCATTTCATGATTCAATACGAGCTACTGCGTCCTTGGGTGCTTCCCAATACCATTCGTCAATTAGTGGAAGGATTTCTTCACCTGCTGCGATCTTACGACTTGCGTCTTTGATAGCAGTTTCGCGATCCACTTCGATCATTGCGTCATTGCGATCGTGTTCATAAACACGCACACCTTCTACATAGCAACGACCATCTGTGATATCAAAGATATAATGGTTAACCCATTCCCAAATGAATAGTGAACTCATTTCCATCGACACACCGCTTGGTAGGATACGTACAGTACCTAAAATACCACCAGGTGCTTTCATTTCTGGTGTAATTTGATCCAAGCGTGGATCGTTTGCTGGCAGTACAGTTACGTGATCGAAATAATACTCGATAAACTTTTTCACTGCGCTGAGTTCGCCAAACGGAACAATCCATCCCATGTCGTCGATATCGCCAGCAAACGTAAGTTCTACCGAACGATCATACCCGTGTACACTTGCGCATTCGCCTGGGCTACCGTCTGGTTCTAGATCAAAAAACTGTGCGTGACCACACGGCAAATATCTATATACTTTTGTTGATTTTACTTTAATACTCATTATAACTCCTTTGAGTAATATTGTACATTATTATACAATTCATAATCGTCTTTGAAAAAATCTTCAATACGAGTTCTTAGTTCTGGTTCAATTTTCATCAATACTTTTAGATTTTCTACAATAGCTCGTTTTTTCTGATCATCTTGTGTTCTATTAAAGTACCCACGATCAGATAAAGACTGGAAATTGTGTTTTGGAAGAATAAATTTATCTTTAACATAATCTAACAATGTATTCTGTAAATCATCTTCCATTTTAAACCAAACAACTTTATTATAGTCTAATCCTGCTAGGAAGTCAACCTGCGGCGCAGTATGATCATCTAATACAATTTGATCAAACATTTCGTTGAAGTTAATATTTTCAATTAACTCGTGTTCTGTATGTATTGCTTCTGCTACACCGCTTAACCATCTACGTAATGGATCGCGCAATACTATAACATACTCAGTATCAGTAGGTAGTTTCCCTGTTAAAAAGTCGAGTGGTCTTGCTCCATCCCAGATAATTTTAGTGAAACTACTGGCATTTTTAGGTATGTTAATGTAAGCATACAACCTATCATCAATACCAAGTTTGGCTAAACAATAGCCATGGTGTGTAATCATTTTGATCTTTCAGCAAGCAAATTCTTGTTGTAGTTTAATATTATCAAAGAACTCTTTCTTGGTACCGGGATCGGTCTTAAATGAGCCTTCGAGGACAGTAGTCTGTGTTAGACTACTGTGTGCCATAATGCCGCGATTCTCACAACAACCATGCGTTGCTTGAATATAAACACCCAAATCCTTTGCGCCAGTTGCTTTCTTAATCTCGCGAGCAATGTCATTGGCAAGTTCTTCTTGTAGCGTGCCACGACGTGCGCACCACTGAGCAATACGTGTATACTTGCTGAGTCCAATTAGTTTTTCAGCAGCAATAATACCAATATATGCTGTACCAGTTACTGGCTGATGGTGATGCGAGCACATGGATTTAAGTTCTGAACGAACAACTAACATGCCTTCATAACGATCTTCTGAGTCATTTGGAAATGCTGTTGCTTCTGGAGCGTGTTCATAACGTCCTGCCATAATCTCATTAAAGTACATTTTAGCAAGACGTCTTGCTGTACCTTTTGAGTTAGGATCGTTGTGTCTATCAATAATCAATGTATCTAGCACAGTTTCAAATGCTTCTGTTGCTTCGTCGATAAGTTGTTCTTTTTCACCTGACTGGATTAGACGTGAAATGTTATCGCCTGCCCAGTAACGCTTGTCTGCAGATTTGCAGCGTTCAATAATTTCTTCGTATTTTTTCATTTATTTCTCCGAGTTATAGGGGCGGATCCCTAATTTGTTTGTATTATACAATCTATTTAGATGCTTGTCAATGTTGTTCAATATTAATTAGTCGACAATCTGGATACTGCACATACACAGGATTAGTATCGTCTTTCTGCTTGTATTCTTCTAACAATGCTAATCCACGTTCAGCATCTTCTACGGTTGGCCTATAATGATATCCAACCTCAAAGGTTACCTGTTCTGACCATGGACTAATATTTAGATCGCGACCATCATAACGCATACGAATTAGTTTGTTATATGCTGTTTCGTTGTCTAACAATATAGCACCACCGTGACCAATTTCAATAGGTTTTGAGTAACCAAAACTTAAACATTGCATAGTGTTTACGCGATACATATCGCGTTCTAAACGTCTGGCACTATCCCATATTTGCGTTCCGTGTATCGGATATTCACCAATCCAATACTTATCATGCAAATCATAGTTAATTCCAAGTTTGTGCATGGTCATCGGAACACTTAGGTATGTGTATGCAGTAAATTCTACATGATCAATGTGCTGATTAAACTGTTCATAACGCAAACATAATTCAATTGCGTGCGTACAACAATCAGTCATAATAGCAAACGGAGCACCTGTGTATTCCGCTAATTGCTTTTCAAATTGAAAAATAGTATCAAAACTCACTTGCTGTACCAGTCCGCCGTGCTTTTAATAATAGTTTCTAAGTCGCTAAAGGCTGGTTTCCAACGGAACTCCTTCATAAACGCAGATGCGTCTGCTACAAGTTCGTCTGGGTCGCCTTCGCGACGCGGACCAGTTAACACAGTAAGGTCACCTACGTGTTTTCTATATGCTTCGATAAGTTCGCGATTGCTATAACCTACGTTAGTACCTAAGTTATAGCAACCTGATTCGCGTCCTTCGCTTAACGCCAAGCATGCTTTACCGTGTGCAATAGCAAGGTCGCTTACATGAATGTAATCCCGAACGCAAGTACCATCTGGAGTGGAATAATCATCGCCAAACAGATTAAAGGGAGAATCAGTAAACATACGCGGTACGATATGTGTATCTCCATCTTCGGGTCCAAGCTCACTGCCCCACACATCGGCGCCGCAAGCATTAAAATACCTAAGTGAAAGTGAACGAATTCCGTAAGCATTTCCGTAATCTCGTAATAGGTGTTCCATTACGAGTTTGGATTCACCGTATGGGTTAATAGGAACTTGCGGATCTGTTTCCTGAATTGGAACATTAACGGGATTTCCGTAAGTTGCCGCTGAACTAGAAAAAACAATAAATGGTTTAATTTTCCATTCTTTTAGATGATCTAAGAATTGAATATTTTTTAATACATTATTGTTGTAATATTCACTTGGATTCTTAATCGAAGGGCCAACTAGGCTTGTACCTGCACAATGTACAAATCCATCGATGTTCATACCTTTAAGATAATCTAATACTTTTTCTTCCGCGAAGTCATCATGTAAGAATTGATCGTAAATAGTATCTGGTAACGGCAATCGTCTGCGGTCAAGAACGATTACTCGTGCGCCTGCTGCCTTAAGAGTCTTGGCAGTATGGCTCCCTACAAAGCCGGCGCCGCCTGTAACGCAAATTGATAAGCCTTCTAGGTCCATATTACCAGTGTTCTTTAACTTCATATTTTGATTCTGCAACATGATCGCGATAGCGAATACCAGCACGGTTCCACTGTTCGCCCTTGCCTTCCATAATATCTACAATGCGATCTACAGTACCATCGGTCCAATCTGAAATCTTACCCATATTTGAGCTTGGTTTTTCTAAGCCTGCTGCGATCTTAACCATAGCGTCAGTTTTGCTCCATGGCGTATACAGTCGAGTATAGTCATTAGCAAATGTTTCTGGGAAACTACGATAAGCAGGATATACTACGTTGCATCCAAGCGCATCTGCTTCCGATACTGTGTTAGAAACCCAATCCTGTAATGCACAATTGAACAATACACGGCTATCGTTTAGGATAGCATAATAATCATTTTTGCTTAGATTTTCGTAAATCTTTAGTTTACCTTCTGCTTCTAGTTTACGAGCACGTTCAATATACCGTGGATTGTTAGAACGTAGAGGACCACCTTGTAGCACAGCAAACTCTGTACCTAGACCAGAAAGTTCTTCTACGATATCCATAAAGAAATCTGGCTGTTTTTCTTGATCCCAACGTGCTGCAAATACTACACGATTTGCACGTTCTGCAAATGGCTTAATGCTTTCTACACGACTTTGTACTTCTTCCTTGCCAAATGCAAGTCCTGAAATATTGTAAATCGGTGCCGACCAGTTAGCAATGCGTTGATGCGCTACCATTTCCTCATTAGATGAAAGTACATGAACATTAGGAATCTCGTTTACCATTTGCTC
>Ga0196901_1001310_pt1 | contig 12593 bp, 21 predicted proteins | sample CB_VirMetaG_FD_169099 | JGI IMG/M metagenome (GOLD analysis project Ga0196901, IMG submission 169099) | Freshwater to marine saline gradient viral communities from Chesapeake Bay - CB_1504_1 Viral MetaG (v3) (version 3) | ecosystem: Environmental > Aquatic > Marine > Coastal | place: USA... | reverse complement strand
CAGACATAGTCGGGGACGTTGTGGCCCAGTATCTAAAGCTTGCGAAGGGAAAGAAATCGCTCGTATTCGCGACCGATGTCGAGACCGCGTTCGACATGGCGGACGCTTTCAAAGCTCAGGGCGTGCGCGCCTTGGCGCTACACGGCGGGACCGACTCGGCCGAACGGGAGAAAGGGCTGGAGCTTTTCGAGGCGCACGGCTACGACGTGCTCGTAAACGTGGACCTATTCGACGAGGGGTTCGACGTGCCCTCCGTTGAGTGCGTGATCATGGCCCGCCCGACTATGTCGATCATCAAATTTTTGCAGCAAGCCGGGCGATCGCTTCGCGTGCTCAAAGGCAAAGACAACGCGATCATAATTGATATGGTCCGCAACTGGGAGCGCCACGGCCTCCCATCCTTTCCGCGTACGTGGACGATCGACGGCCGTCCGAAGGGAGACGCAAAGGCGAGAGACGCGGAGCCGTTGAGCTTGTGCCTTGCGTGCACTCAACCCTTTCCGGCGTACCTTAAAGCCTGCACACTTTGCGGAGCCGAACGCGTGCCCGCTGGGCGTAGCGCGCCCGACCAAGTAGACGGGGATCTGTTCGAACTGGATGTGGCGGCAATGCAAGCGCTTTTTAAGAAGATCGACGCGGCGAACATGAGCGACGAGGACTACCAGCGCGATCAGATCTCCCGCGGGATCCCGGAGATAGGACGCGGCCCCGACTTAAAGCGTTACCAGGCGGCCAAGTACCGGCGCCAAGTGCTCGACAATTTGATCGGCTGGTGGGTGGGCTCTCAGCCTAAAGATCGGGAGCTCGCGGAGATACAGCGCCGATTTTACGCCCGCCTCGGCGTCGATATGGCGACCGCTAAGACGCTGAACGCGGCGGACACGGACGCGCTGATCGAAAAACTTAAAAATAATTTCACAAAGGACTTGCATTAGTGCGCGAACGTGTGCATAATGGTCTCACTAACTAAACAGAAGGGCGACAAAATGAACACTTACCAAAATAACTATTTAATGGCTAAAACTCTAAGACTTGCAGCGTTTGACGCGTTCACGGACGAGGGCACGGACGCAGAGTGGGACGAGTACGAAGCCCGCCAAGCGCTTGAAGCCGAAGCGGCCGATCAGCTTATCGCCTGGGCGCGCACCGTTGCTCTGGCAATGGCGGGACCGGCGGATCGTGTGTTGCTTGAGAGGTTGTTCGCTAAAGCTGCAGACCGTAGAAACTACGACGCACGCCGCAAGGTCTTAGAAATGACGTTAAGACTAGACGCAAGGTAGGCGCCAAGTTTTGATCAAGCGTCGGCCTTTCTTCCGGCGCTCATAGTCACAAAATATTACACCGCCGCGCGCTAGTAAGTGCGCTATAAGTTCTCGCACGTCGGAGCGGTCGATCTTATAGCGCAAGGCCTTTACCACCACCGTGTCGCCCTCGTAGACTAAAACACAAACACTTGAGAACGTGATCCCGGTCTCTTTAAACCGGTAGATCTCGATCGTGTCTGTTAGCTTTTCCGCCGCCACTTATAAAAGAACGGCAATAATGATCAACGCGATACAACCAAGAGGAAAAAGCGGGAAGCGGCGATCGCTTGCGCGCATGGTCACACCTCTTTCTTGTCTAGGCCGAGACGGCCACGGATCGAGCTTATCCATTTTAAATTCCTTGTTTTAATGTCTTTACACTCGGGGCGCTTGATGATCTTAGCGTCCCATATTAAGTCGCACCGAGCGCACTTCATACGGCCGTTAGTGCGTTGAGCCTGACATCGCATAAGCGATCGCCTCTTGTCTTAGCCCCTCGTCGGCCTTCTCGGCGTGTTCGTCACGAGCCAGCAGTCCTTGCGCTACTACGTTTAAAACTCTTTGCTTGACCGCCGCGCGCATAAGCTCCCGGCGGAGTTGTCCCATAGTCCCGAAGTGATACTGGATCGCCGGGCCTTTGATCGATATGGCCGCCGCGATTGCTTCTCTCGTTACGCGCGTGTAGTGCGTCGAGCTTGCAAGCAATAGCGCGGCGGCTATTATTTCGTCCTTTCGAACGTCGGGTTTTAGTCTTTTAGTTTTCATAGACCCATAAATTAAGGTTTATTTTCTAACTTGTCAACTATATTTTTGATCGAGCCTCCGCGATCGCGTGATACGCCGGATCGATCTCCCAGCCTATGAACGGAAAGCCCTCCAGGGCGCACGCGCGAGGCGTTGAGCCGCTACCGACAAAAGGGTCGGCGCATAGTCCGCCCGGAGGCGTTACCAGGCGCACAAGCCATCGCATGAGCTCGGTAGGCTTGACGGTCGGGTGAATGTTACGACTCCCGCCTGTGCGACCCGCTCCAGCTCTTGGTGAGTTTAGGCCGTCGGATCCTTCCGTGCGTTCGGTGCACTCGCCCGCCGTCGCCATGTTGAACAACTCGAGACCCGCTTCGCGATCGGCTCTTGACGCCTTGGCGTGGTAGAAATACGTCGCCATCGGCTCGGGTAGCCCGCCGTCGTGCCATACGTTACCAGGCCAGCGGCCGTTTTTGACCTCTCCAGTCGGAACAGCTACCGACTGATGCCCCATACTCAAACTTTGTGACTTTCGGGTACCTCCGACCGACTTTGAAACGTGCGACTCAAAATCTCCTGTCCGACAGCCGTCAATATTTAAAGCCCCGCAGCCGTGCGTCATAATGTTGTTAGCGTATGTCCCGTCTAGCGGCTTGCGGGCGAATATGATAGGCTCGTGGCACGGCTTGAGGGCAGTGCCAAAGCCCTTCACCATTCCCTCGGGAGCAAACGGTTTACCGCACCCGTCGCAACTATCCCCCACTCTCTTTTCTTGTGGCTTCCGTTGCATGGCCACATCTCCAAGTTTTCCGGCGCATTGTTGCTCGGGTCGTGGTCTATGTGATTGACTACTTCTTTCCGCGACATTAGCCTCCCACACATGTTCGCCATTACTTCCCGATGCTGCATTATGTACCCGTCTTTTCTCGCCATCGGTATAAGGTGCCGTGGTGCTCGAATATAGACCACGCCTATGTAGTTCCCTTTCTTTTTGAACATCGTAACACCGCCCTTCCACGCGGGGTTTCGACACCCTTGTAGCTTTGGGTTCGGACCCCGTGCGCCTTTGTTCAAATGAACTTTGTTGCGACAAGCACGGCTGCAAAACTTCCCTTGATTCGCCAGCAAAGTGGACGGCCTCCGATATATCGGGATCCCGCACAGGTCGCAGGTCGTGTTCGGGTATCTTTTCGTCATTGGTAGTTTGGCTCTGGTCTATCTCAACACCGCAAGTGTCGCACGCGCAGAACTGTTTTTCAATACTTAAACTCTTAGGAAACCCAGTCGAGTAGAGCCAGTGACCCATGTCGAAGATCTCGAAGCCCGCCAAGCGGAGAGACGTCGCCATAAGGTCAACGGTTCGCGACCCGGCGAAGACCGCCGCAACGCCTCCAGGCTTTAGGATCCGGTAGGCTTCCGCCCAGGTAGCCGGACCAGGCACGAACGAGTCCCAGCTCTTGCCCATGAAGCCAGAGCCGGTCGCGTTGTAGTCGTCGCCGTTAAGCCAGTGTTTTAGCACTTCGCGCATGTTCGGCGACTTGCTCAGGCCGTAAGGCGGATCCGTGACGATCGAATGAACCGAGTTCTCCGGCATGTAGCGCATGCCCGCGCGGCAATCGCCTAGTAGAATAGTCATTCTCCTTTCACCGCCTTTTCGATTGCTTTTAGTCGTTTAATCTCGTCGGCTATCCGCTTCTCCAGCACGTCAAGCGGCGCGCCTTTAAGTTCTAGCGCGTGGACTATCCGCGCAGCGAAGCCGCCGAAGTCTAAAGTCGTTTTGTCTAACTGCTTTTCGAGGTTTACGATCTTGAGCGCCAGGCGCTTAAACTCCGCGCGTCGTTGTGTTGGTGTCATAATTTTACAGCTCCAGTGCTAAAACAGGCGAAGCCGCCTGCGCGATTGATCAGCGTGGCCCATGCCGCCTGCGCCGCTTCGTGATCGTCGTTTGGGTTAAAATGCCAGCCAGGTTTCTTGACCTCGACGCTCCCGAACTGGGCGATCGTGGTCCCGACGTGGTGCTGCTCGATCTTGCGCGGTATGGCTAGGATCAAATCGCCGCTTTTAAACTTGGCGTTTAGTTGGTGGCTATCGTTTGCGAGTCCATAGCGGATCGGCGGCTTTTCAACGATAAAGCGAAACGAGCACTTCGGACAGGCGTGCGTCTCTTTGGTTTTAGTCGCGCCGACGTTATTCCGCCAACTGAACGCGCCCTGAGAGCCGATCGACTTGCGCGCCTCGTTTTGTGCCCATGCCTCGCTCTTGCCGTTCGTCTCGGCGTGCGCGTCGACGGTCAAAAGCTCGTCAAGTTCTCGCGCCGCTTCCGGCCAGCGCGCCCGCCACTCAGACCAGCGCATAAAATACCGCCAGCCATGCCGCTTTCGATTGCTCCGCCGTCCAGCGTCGCACCGTGAAGCCGTACGGCTCGACGTGCGGAAAGTGTTCGAGAGTGGCCCCGAAGCTTTTCGCCTCAGTTACCAGCATGCGCAGATCAGCTTCGCGGACGAGCTCGTGGCGCGTCTCGACGCCCCAGCGCGCGTCGACTTGCTTTAGATATTGCGCCTCCAGTTCTAGCGCCCGCGCGCCGAGGTATCCCTTAACCGCGCTTGTTATGTCGCCGGTCCATACCTCGCAAACGTCATGCATGAGTCCCGAGAGCTTGAGGCCTTGCGGGAGTTGTTCGGCTACGTGGACGCTATGCTGGGCGACGTTATACGCGCCAAAGCCGCCGTTGTATCGGTTAATGTGTGCGAGGTGGTGTGCGATGGTCTCAGGCGTTATTTTGTCGCCTATCCAGCCGCCGACGGGGTGGATCGAGAAGTCGCCGAGCATATTCACTGACATGTTAACTTCTCCCAGGCTATCGCGTACCCGATCCGCTCCGCCTCGATCTCCACCGCTAAGCGGTAGCACTTCTCGGGGTACATCAACGCCTCTGATCGCATTTCTTCGCGCAGCTCCGCGGACGTGATCTGTTTAACGACGGTACGCAGGCCGAAGCCAACAAGAGGCGCGATCGCCTCAAATGTGACCGGCTTCCCGGCCGCGTGCAAGACTAAAGCCGCTTGCACTATGGTTTGTCTTTTATTCATTTTAACGCCCTTATAAGTGCGTCGCGCGTGGCGACAGTTATCCCAGGCGACACGCTTTCGCGGTTCCCGGCTATGTTTAAAACTTCGATATTCTCGACAAACTCCCGGACCGACTTCTCAAAGTGGGAGCCGACGATCGGGTACAAAAAAATTGGTTTATTAAATCGGTTACAAAAGTCGATCGTTTGTTTAGTCCCCGCGCTTTCGAAGTCAGTCGCGAAGATGATCGTCGCGTCGGAGTTGATCACGTTGTTCATAGTGCGCTCGGTGTATTGGTAATTGGCCCCCTCGTGGAGCCCAAAGCGGTCGCGGAGTATGATCTGGCGACCGTTCTCAGTGCGAAAGCCGCGAGCCGCTTCGCCGCCGGTCTGAATGCCTAGCGCCTCGGCGGCGAGTAGGCCGCCAAGGTCCGCGCCGGACTGTCCGCCGCTGATTATTAGTTTTAGCATGACAGCGCCTCCTCGGTTACTTGAGCGGCAAACGCTACCATTTCGGCTAGTCGGTTGCGTAGCTCGTCGTTAGTCTCCAGTTGTGCGACTAGCGCCGAAAAGCTGATCCCGGATTTATCAGACAATAAGCGGATCGCGTCTCCGAGCGCTAAGGCTTGAAAAGCGGGACTTGCTGCGACTGTAAAAGCTGTTACGTTCATGTTGTGCGCCCTGTTTTTTAGTTAGTAAAGCCATGTTACGCGCAAGCGCGCACAGGTGCAAGCTTTATTTTAAATATTTTCGCGTCTCCAGCCTAGAGCGATCAGCGCTTTAGCGTCGAGGCCTTTCGCCATGTCGGCGCGGAGTGTTGCGGCCTGCGATGGTCGGAGCTTCGAGGCGTTGGTCATGCCGTGGATACAGTCGATCGGGTTGTACCAGAACACGATCCCGCGATCGATGTGTAGAACTTCGACGTCCGTCCGGTCAAAGCTTACGACCTGGCCGACGTGTGGGAAGGGCTTCGCGCTCTCGGCTTTAGGCACAAAGACAGCCATAGTCGTGTGCACCCAAACGCGATCGAGGATCGTGATCTCGTTATGCACTAAGCCGGGGATCGTCAGTTTGTCCGCTTGGCTATGCGCTATCGACTGCAGACCTTCTAGGTTATCGACGTTATACCGTACGCCGTTGATCACGATAGGCGCCCATATTGCCTTCTCGCTTATATGTACTAAATAGAATAGTGCACGGTTTATTGTGATAGTTTTCATTGGTTGTTCCTTATTTATATGCGTGCGGGCATTAAGACAACGGTCACTTTGTGCGCGCCTAACGTCCTAACGAACATAAAGCCGTTAAAATCGTGAGACGTGAACTCCGCGAAACCGACTAAGCGGCTTATTGACTTAGCCAGCGACGCCAGCAGGACGAGGTCGACGCCTTGCGCGTTAGCGGATCGCGTCTTATCGGTTCGCGCGTTGATCACTCGGCTTGTGTCCGGGAACTTCATGTCTACGAGGTCGATCGGGTAATCGTCCAGGTACACGCCGCCAGATGTAACGAGCACGGTCGGAGGTTTCTTGTAGCTGAAAAGCTTTAATATTCTGCGCAGGCTATCGCCGCACGCCGTCAGGTCGGTATCCTGAGGACAGTCGATCTCTGATGTAGTGGTCCGAACTTCGAGGAGCGCGTGGCCACACGTCGCGGTAACAGTTACGGCGTCGTCTCGTGTTCTGCGAAAGTTGACGCCGTGGGGTTGTGGGCGCGGCCCTTTCTTCGGTGTGACTTCAAGCATCGAGGTTAGAAGGCTAAAAGTGTTTATTTCTTTCATGCCGCAAGCCTCCGAGCTAACCAGCGACGCGCGCCAGCTTCGGTCTTGAAAGTTTTTGAAGCGGAGAACGTCATAGCTAAGAACGTGCCGTCGTTAAGTGGGTATACGCCTTGTGATTGTTTCATTTTTTCGCCCTTTCGTTTAGTTGTTGAGGCTATTATGCACGCTTGCGCGCTATAGTGCAAGCTTTATATTCAAAATATTTGCCCCCCGTAGGATCGTCTTTCTGCTCTCGGGTCAAATACCCTTTACGTCGGCACGTCTCCAGCGTAGAGAACGCGCTCTGGACGCTCGTCTTATACCGCGCAGCGACGATCGCCGTCGTGACTGGATGGACGGCCGCCGAGAGTATGATCGCCGCTTGGCGCTTGCTTACCATCAACTCGCGAGCGGCTTCCGGGTGGAGTAGTATGTATCGCTTTAGTTCTTCGGTCATTTGTCGAATGCCCCTATAATTTTGATCCCGTCGTAGCCCGTCGAGACGGTCCCGTCGATCTTAATGCTACCGTTAGCCCGGACAGGCGTCCCGAGTAGCGTCCTTTTAAATGAGCGTAAAAAGCTATTTCGCCCCGGTAATTTGATCCCGGCGTCCATACAATAAAGCCTATAAGCGTCATAAACGGCGGCGGAGTGGCACCGGTGTTCGAGTCCTATCTCGCAGCGCTCCGCTATAAATTCGCGTAAAGGCTGATTAGCGTCGCGCATATCGGTCTCGGCTTCTCGTGTTGTGGCGGGCGTTGTGAAGCGCTTCGTATGTAGCAAGCGGATCAAGCCGTCAAGCGCCCACATTGCCACACCTTCGGCCTCAGTCGCTAAGCGGTCGGCTAGTGTCGGATCCTCGATGCCCTCAAACGAGCGATCGAAGTGTAAGACGTGCAAACGGTTGGAGCTTGCGCCGCTATCGTCGATCAGAGTTGGGACGCCGTTGCAGCCGATCAACATTTTGCAATGTGGGCGCCCCACCCATGGATCCTGATTATGCAAAAGCGGGATCGTTAGCTCCTCGTTACTCGCGATCTTATTTAAGACGCCGATCGTCTCCGCTATGAGTTGACGCTGGGGTGGCTTCGCCTCTTTGTCCATCATTACATCATAATACCGGAACGCGCTCTGGATCTTCCCGTCGCTCAGCTTCGCGAACGTAGTCTGGCCACAGATCGCCATGCCGAGGATCGACTGTATGACCTCCAAAATTACGCCCTTTCCGCCCCGCGTTACGCCGTCAAAAGCGATCGACTTTTGGATCCCCAGGCTATCGCGGACCATAGTCCAGCCGATGATCTCTTGAAGTAGGGCGATCCGTTCTTGACCGTCCGCACTCCCGCCAAAAATTCGCCCTAAAAACTCAAACCATTGAGGGCACGAGGCTTTCGGATTAAATGCGGTTGTTAGCGTGCCCGTGTTGCGGTTGTGGGGGTGGTGCGGCGATAGACTCCCGTCGGCGGGGTTAAATACCCCGTTACTAAAATACACGAGCTTATCGCGTGCGGCGGCCGGACTTGAAGGCGCTAGTATTTTAAGCGCGGCGACGGTCCCGGAGACGTTCGGCGTCTTGCTTTGCCCTGGGTGTAATGCTAGATACGTGATCAGCTTGAGACGGTCTTCGTCTACGCGGTCCCAGCTTATCCCCGACCACCAGCGGATCGTCCCGTCGATAGTCGCGAGGCGCCCCTGGAAAACTTCTTTAAGCATTATATACGCGTTGTCGCCATGGTCTCCGCTCGCGCCGCCGATCCGTTTGCTTGGGATCTGGTTGACGTGGACCACGTCGGGGAGCGGGACCACAAGGCCTTCGTGCTTGGCTTTCGCTGGAGACTCTAAGAGCTTTCGGACTGCAGGCGTTAAGACTCCTGCCGCTTTGAGTTGTGCGGTCAGCTCAGCGAGCAAAAGCGCGCGCTGTAACTCGTTTCCGCCTTCGGCTTCGATACGTGTTAGCAGTCCCTCGGTGCGCCCCGTGTCGCCCCCAAACTCTAGGATCGTGTCTTTGAGCCGCATAGTCTGCTCGGGAGCGACAGCGGTCCGCGCGAAAGCCTTCGCCGTATCGACGCCAAGGGCGAAAGTTCGATCGCCGTGCGCCCGGCTAAAGATATTAGGCTGGCCGTCAAGGTGGATGATCCCCACGACAGCGCCGCCCCTATAATCGGGCTCTAAGGGGTCTAAGCACTTGCGTCCGTGGTACGTGTGGCGGTCCGCTAGCAGTTGTTCGACCGTGACCGTCGTCTTGTCGTCTAAATGGATCGGATAGTTACCACACAAAACGCCGTGAGAGTCGGCGACGTTTAGCAGGTCGGCCGCTTCCTCTGGAGTAACCCCCCATTGTTCGGCTTTTGCGTGCGCGTACTCAGTGCGAACGCTAGCGGCTTCTCCGGTTGCGTCGTGTTTAGCTCGGGCCACTAACTCGAAGAACGCCCGATCCTCGGCGTCGCTTAGGTCCGGGATCGCTTGCGTAGTATCTACCGGCGGCGCATTGTTGATCATGGCGGGGGTAGGGTAGCGAGCGAGGCCAGGACCACAGATAGCACCGGCCGCAAAGTCTAGGCGGCTAGGTTGCCATACGCTCCCGTCGATAGCCGATCGAGTCAGTAGCGAACCGCTCGACGAAACCTCGATACGGCCAAAACCCGCAAGCCATAGGCGCTTAAATAACACTTCACCCGCGCGCTTGATGTCGGTCGCCCGCTTAACATGCACGTAAACCCGTTGACCCGAAACGCCGATCAACTGCTCGCCGGTCGTCGTGTCAACTATACAACTGGAGGCACTAGGACGCCAAGCCCAGCCGCCCGCAAAGAGCAAAGGCGCCGCGGTCGCTAGTTGTGCGATCAAATGCTCCCGGCTCAATGCCTCGCGGCCCTTGTCGGGGTCATAGTCGAGCATTAGCACGCCGTCGGCGTTGTGCCAGTTAAAAAACTTGTCAGAACGTGCAACGGCCCCCGCCGTCTTGCTTAGGTCTTCGGCGCGTACTACCGCCACGTCGACCAGATCACAAACGCCATAGCCTACCGCCTGCGACGGCGCGAGACTATCCAGCAGGTTAACCAGATCAGCGACGTTCGCGACGTCTACGCGCTCGGCGCGCCCCTTGCTCATGTTCGCGCTGGTGGACGTGACCAGCTCCCCGTTTTGTATATCTATTCGTTTAGATAGGACTCGCGGCTTCTCAGAAGTAAAACGAGTTAATAGCATTCAAAGTGCCCCGCGTCGATGATTGTCGAGAAGTTACCGCCCCACGCCCAGCGCTTGCCATACTCGTTAGCCGCAGTCGCGAAGCACATCGCAATAAGTGCGAGGCTCCCCGCGTCATAGTCGGCCCGCCCGTCGATATACGCGAAGAAGTCAACAGCGAAGCCGCTCTGGTGCGCGCTTTCGACTATGTAGCCGTCCGCGTGGGTTATGATCGCGCCGGGCGTCGTGCGCCCTTGTTGCCATTTGGCGTTCTGCTCCGGGGCCGTTCGACGTCCCGAACTTATGCCGAAGTCGGGGCGCGATAGCTTGCGGCGGTTCATTATGGCGATCGCTCGGTGGCAAATGCGCTGCATTACCGGGTCAAGTGTCGCTATGTTCTCTAGGCTTGTTTTACCGTATTTAATCATTTCATGTTCTCCGGTTTAAGTAGTCTCTCGCCGCACGCGGGGCAAGCGCAAAAGGCGACCCAGTTGTGATCCTCAAAGGCGAACAGGTCCTCGCGGACCTCCCCGTGGTCGTCTATACACCGGCAGTCGGAAGCAAAGGGCAGCTTTTCAGCGTCCAGCACGATCGCGCAGTTATCGCAGCTTATTAGGATCATTAGAACATTCTCCAGGTTGTTTTTATCATATCGACAAGCAAATAGGCCACGATAGCAGACAAAGCCGTCGGACTGGTAGGGTCGTCATATATTGAGATAATAAGCGCTAAGGCTAGCGCGACTTTAGCAAAGCGCAAGGGCGCTAATTTATTTTTGTTCACCATCGTTCTCCGTTTTGCCTAAAGCGCGGCCATTAGCTACCCTTACGACGCGCATTGAGTCCATCGACCCTTCGCCGTCCACCTGGTAGGGAAAAGTCGGGCCAGTGTCGAGCCGTTCCCCCAGTAGCGCTGCGCCTTCGAGGGTCATATTACCCTCGCCTTTGAACGACGCGATCTCGTCTATCTTATGGAGTACGGATCCCATGAGGGAGTCGCCGCGGCTATTAGTTGCCACGATAGCGTCGGCGAACTGATCGAGCAAGGCCTTGTCGAACCATTCGTGGATCTTCCGCCCTACATCGAGAGGCGCTTCGATCTCTAGCTTTACTCTGGCCTCCCCGGGTAGTCGTAGAGTTCTATGTATCGTATAGCGTGTCATTTTAAGAGTTCCTTTTGTTGTGTTTTGGTTATTAGCTTTAAAATCTTTGGGTTCTCACTAATGCCGATAAGGTCACAAAGCCTTACATAAGATCGGCCGTCGTCTAGTTGTTCAATGACGAGGCCTTGCTCGACAAAAGTCGATAAGGCCATAAGGTAGCCTTGACCTATTAGATCGGCGGCCGTTTTGGTCCGTACCACCGCCTCACCTTTTGAGTTAATCCGTGCCATATTGTCGCCCGTGGAGTATAGTTTATAGGGTGTAAATTATGCGTTATTTTCCACAATGTCAACTAATTTACGCGGCATCAAAAAAAAACTACCAGCACAAAAAGCGCGTTGGGGTAAAAAACTTACCATAGGCGAAAAGGGCAAAAAGTAGTAGTTATTTCGCTGCATAGTTTTTATTTGGCGCTGGAGGCGATCGCTGGAGGCCGTAAGTCTAAAGGCTTATAGTTCTTTTAGTTGTTTTTATTTAAAAAAGTAAATAAATAGAAAGAAAGGGTAAGAGAGAGAGTAATAGGGCTATAGTAGAAATATAGAAAGATATATAGGAAAAAAAACTAAAAACTACCTTTTTGGAGGTGAACATGATCGACATCGACACGAGAGACGCGAAGGCGTTCGAAAGACAGCTAAGAGAGATAAAAAGCAAGGCGATCCCGTACGCGATCCGCTCAACACAAAACGGGCTAGCGTTTAAGGGGATGCAGCTCGCAAGAGAGACGGTAAACGACAAAATGATCACACGGAATAAGTTCGCAATTCAGAGCATACAAGTTGATAGGGCGAGACCTGGCCAGAATTATTCGGTATTAGGCTCAACACAAGACTTTATGAAAACTCAAGAGTTCGGCGGCGTGGTGCGCGATCCTACCATTACCACACAGTACGCCAGCGGCGAGGGGATAGGCAGCAGCTCCCCACGTAAGCGCCTTGCAAGCAAAGTTAACAGCCTAAGAGCGATCAGGCTCAAGAGTAAGGCCGCAAAGGGCAAGAGCCGCAAACAGCGGAACCTAATAAAGATCATCGACGCGGTTAACTCAGGATCAAAGTTCATATACCTAGAGACCGAGAAGACCAAAGGGATCTTTAAGGTCGTCGGCGGCAAGAAGAACCCAAAGAAGGGCGGGCCCAAAGGCGCCAAGCTTCGCATGGTGCACCGTACAGACATCAAGGCCGTTACGATCAAGTCTAACCCATGGCTACAGCCCGCCGTTGTTAAGTTGGCGCCGTTCGCACAAGGGATATATTCGAAGGCGCTGCAGTACCAGATCAACAACGTCCGGCGCTAGCGCGTGCAGCTCTCACAGGCCGCGTGGCTCGTGGCTTGCAGGGGCGCACCGCTACAGGCCGCGTGGCTCGTGGCTTG
>Ga0196901_1001308_pt1 | contig 12604 bp, 19 predicted proteins | sample CB_VirMetaG_FD_169099 | JGI IMG/M metagenome (GOLD analysis project Ga0196901, IMG submission 169099) | Freshwater to marine saline gradient viral communities from Chesapeake Bay - CB_1504_1 Viral MetaG (v3) (version 3) | ecosystem: Environmental > Aquatic > Marine > Coastal | place: USA... | reverse complement strand
GGGATTCTTAGAGCGGAAGGCGCAGCTAACATCGGGGAGCGGATTCGAGCCGCTATGGATTCCCGATGTGGCGTTTGACTTCCAGAAACACCTGATTGAATGGTCGGTCAGGATGGGCAGAGCCGCAATCTTCGCGGACTGCGGGCTGGGCAAAACACTAATGCAACTGGCGTTTGCCCAGAACGTGGTGCTCAAGACAAATCGCCCGGTGCTGATCCTGACTCCGCTAGCCGTGAGTCAGCAGACCGAACGCGAGGCGGCCAAGTTCGGTATTGAGGCCAAGCGGTCGCAGGACGGCAAGCACAGCGGCGGGATCGTGATAACGAACTACGAGCGATTGAAGCACTTTGACCCGGCGGACTTCGCGGGCGTGGTGTGCGATGAGTCAAGCATCCTGAAATCATTCACGGGTGCAACCCGCAAGCTTGTAACGCGATTTACAAGCAAGCTTGCATATCGGTTGCTTTGTACCGCAACGGCAGCCCCAAACGATTACATCGAACTGGGCACATCGTCCGAGGCACTTGGCGAGCTATCTCACAGCGACATGCTGCGGCGATTTTTCGCGCAGCTTGACGACAAGGGCCAAAAGAAAGAAGAGAAGCTGCAACTACAGGCCGAGCGGTTGATTGAAGCGGACCCGGAATACTTCGGAAAGCTGGCGTTTAGGGTGGCCCAGACAATCGGACAGTGGCGATTGAAGCATCACGCGGTTGAGCACTTCTGGCGATGGGTCGCAAGCTGGGCGCGGGCGTGCAGGATGCCATCCGACCTTGGCTTCGATGATGGAAAGTTTATCTTGCCACCGTTGCAAGAGCGGGATCACGTTATCAAAACCGAAGCGCTGCCGCCTGGAATGCTGTTTCATAAGCCAGCGTTCGGTATGGGAGAGGAGCGAGAGGAGCGGCGACGGACAATGGAAGAGCGGTGCGGCTTCGTGTCGGACGTAGTGAAGCACGACCAACCTGCCGTTGCATGGTGTCACATGAACCAAGAGGCGGACCGGCTGGCCGAGATGATCCCAGACGCCGAGCAGATTGCAGGCCGCACGCCTGACGAACGCAAGATCGAACTGTATGAAGCGTTTGCCAGCGGGCAGTTGCGAGTGCTGATTACCAAGCCGAAAATCGGTGCGTGGGGGCTGAACTGGCAGCATTGCAACCACGTCGTGACATTTCCATCGCACAGCTACGAACAGTATTACCAGAGCGTGCGGAGGTGCTATCGGTTTGGGCAAGAGCGGCAAGTGCGGCTCGACGTGGTTGCAACCGAGGGCGAGATTCGAGTGCTTGGCAACATGAGGCGAAAGGCTGCGAAGGCCGACGCGATGTTCACGGCGCTCGTGCGAGAGATGAACAGGTCAGAGCGGGTTGAGCGGACAAACTTATACACAAACGAAATGGAGCTTCCGGCATGGCTGTGAGAGAACAAGTGACGACCGACCAGTACGCAATTTTCAACGGCGATTGCGTAGAGGTAATGGGCAAGATGCCAGACCGCTCAATTGCCATGAGCGTATACTCGCCACCGTTCGCTGGCCTGTACCAGTACAGCAGCGACGACAGAGACATGAGCAACGCAATCGACTTCGACGAGTTCTTCGGTCACTACGGGTTTGCGATTGACGAGATTGCCAGGCTGACCATGCCGGGGAGAATCTCGGCGGTCCACTGCATGGACATCCCGCTAAGCAACGCGGGCTGTGATGCAATGTTCGATCTTCCAGGCCGCATCATTCGCGAGCATGAGTTACGCGGGTTCGTCTACGGCGGGCGGCGGGTGATCTGGAAGGAGCCGCTAATGGTTCGCAATCGCACCATGATGAAGTCGCTACATCACAAGACTCTGTGCGAAGACTCGACACGCAACAGCATCGCGAACGCGGATTACCTGTTGATGTTCCGTCGCAAGGGAGAAAACTGTGTGCCGGTACTGCACGAGACGGGGCTGCTAGAGTACGCCGGAGAGGATCGGCCACCGCACGACCTATTGCACTTTCGCGGCATGAAAGGCGACCAGAAGCTAAATCAGTTTTCGCAGTACATCTGGCGACAATACGCATCATCGGTGTGGATGGATATTCGCATTGATCGGGTGCTGCCATATCGCGAGGCAAAGGAAGGCGAGGACGAGAAGCATGTCCACCCCTTACAGCTCGACGTTATCGAACGTTGCGTGACCATGTGGAGCAATCCGGGCGAAACCGTCCTGACCCCGTTTATGGGCGTCGGGTCGGAAGTCTACGGGGCCGTCAGTGCAGGGCGGCGCGGTGTTGGCATCGAACTAAAACCGGCCTACTTCTCGCAGGCGGTGAAGAATCTGGAATCGCTAACCGTGAAGATGAGCGGCGAGGCTGAGAAGGTTGAGCAACTTTTGTTTTAGGTGCAATGCCGCCGGGCAAGGTCGAGGACGTGACGGGGTAATGCTGAGACAGGGGGAGTGAAACTATGAGTGAGCAAACATGGTCAAGGCTAAAGCCAACCGAGGCCGGGTTTTATTGGCTCCGAATTGTCGAGGGTAGTGATGCGGGAGACTATCTTGTCGCAATGAATAAGACAATAGAGGCATCTGGCGGCAAGTACCTGGCATGTCGGGGGGTTTTGATGAACGGCATCAACACTGGCTGGTCGATAGAAGCCAAGGCAGAGGAGCCGACTGAAGGCGATGAGCTAGAGGCCGGCTCGCTATGGTGCGGACCACTGAAGCCGCCAGCTAAGGTGCCACCAATCGCCTGAACTGATACATTACCGATGCAAAACACCACAAACAATATCGACGCGACAAAGCCCCACGGGGCGCGTAGCGGCTTCGGCCGCCTGGTTGTGGTGACCAGTGCAACGCGAGGCGGGCGTTTTTTCATGGAGCAATGGACATGAGCACGAATGGACGTGCGAAGCATGTGGCACTCGGCAACCTGCGAATCGACGGTGAGACCCAATGCCGGGTAAGTATCAACGAGGATACCGTCAGCGACTACGCCGAGCAGATTGAAGCCTCGGGCGAATGGCCATTCCCGCCGCTGGTTGTATTCCACGACGGCACCGACAACCTGCTGGCCGACGGGTTCCACCGACTACTGGCAGCGCGACGGGCAAAGCTGGAAGAGGTGCCTTGCAAGATCCATCAGGGGACCGCCGCGGACGCTCGTATCTTCGGCATGACAGCCAACGACCAGCACGGGCTGAGAATGACGCGGGCGGACAAGCGGGCGTGCGTGGAGTGGCTGCTTGACAACGGCGGGCGAATGACGCGCGAGGAAGTTGCGAGGCTGGCCGGCGTCACGTCGAGAACGGTTAGCCAGGTAGTGGCAGATAGAAACCCCGAATCGCTGGACGGCAAGGCAACACCCCCCAAACAGGATAGTAAGGTGAAAACTTCACCTTCTACTCCCAGTAGCGGGGGTAATGAGCAAAAGCCGGAAGCAACTCCAACGATACCGACGCCGGAAGCGAGTCAGGATGATCCGGCGACTGAACCGCAGCCCGCCGCGCCTACCGGGTCAATCGTCCTGGATGGCGTCGGGCGTCCTGTTCCCGCAAGCAATCGAAATCAACACGCGGCGGCGGCGGCAATCCAGGCCGAAGCCCGGAAGCTGGATGCGATCTTGCGGCAACTCAAGGAACTGGCGGCGGAACCGGGCGGCGAGTTCCTTGAGCTGGCAGACCTGGAAATCCGGCTGAAAGAGATCAAGGGCATTATCTTCGGTTGCTGTTACTGGTCGGAATGCCCAAGGTGCGAGGGGATGGTAGGCAAGCCGTGTCAAGCGTGCGAGGGGCATGGATGGTGGCCTGCGAGCAAGCGCGGGCATTTGAGCGCGGCGGACAAGCAATGGCTGGGGGTGGAGTGATGGGGCAGCAATCCCTCTTCGACGAACTCAGGCAGCGGCTCGACGTGCCGGCCATTGCGATACCGGCCATCACGCTCAGGCCGTACCAGCGAAAGGCGGTCGAGTCCGTTGGCAGTCATTGGGCCGGCGGTTCGGTGTCAACGCTGGTCACGCTCCCGACCGGATGCGGAAAGTCGGTCGTATTTAGTGCCGTTATGGATGAGGTCATGCGGGCGCAGCCAGATCGCCGGATTCTGGTGCTGGCACATCGAGAGGAGCTGATCTTGCAGGCCGTTCAGCACGCCAAGGCCGCTGGGCTTCGGGCTGGTATCGAGATGGGCAGCCAGCGGGTCACGAATGAACCGGTGGTGATCAGTACGGTTCAGACCCAGGCTGCATGGGCAAAGTGCCGGCAATGCAGGACTGAGGGCTGCGACTGGTGTAACCATACTGGCAAGCGGCGGCGGTTTCAGCGATTCAAGCCGGAGCAATTCTCGACGCTTATCATCGACGAGGCACATCACGCGACGGCGGCAAGTTATCGGATTGTCAGCCAGTGGTACAGGCAGAATCCAGCGGTGCGGGAGCTGCTGGTTACGGCGACACCCAAGCGGACCGACGGCGTGGGGCTACACAACGTCTGCGACAGCGTGGCATACGAGATGGATCTTCGGACGGCAATCAATGACGGGTGGCTTGTTCCGATCCGCCAGCAGTTCGTCACGGTCGATGGTCTGGACCTGAGCAAGGTCAAGACATCCAAGGGGGATCTGGCGGAGAAGGAACGCGAACAGGCATTTCTTGGCGGAACGACGGCAGAGGAAGAGGAACTGCTGCACGCCGTGGCATTCCCGACGATTCAAGCGGCAGCCGGACGCCGGTCGCTGGTGTTCGCGGCGGGACAGGAGCACGCGGAGAAGCTAACTGCGGCATTCAACGCCTACGACAACGTGAACGCGGAGTTCGTGATTGACAAGACGGACAGAATCGAACGTCGGCGGATCGTCCAGCGGTTCCGGGATGGCGAAACGCAAGTGCTGGTCAATTGCATGGTGTTTACCGAGGGGTTCGACGTGCCAGACGCGGCGGTCTGTGCGAACGCTCGGCCCACGAAATCAACCAGCCTCTACCAGCAGATGATCGGTAGGGTAACGCGCCCGGAGCGCGGGGTGGTGGATGGGCCAGAGACGGCGGAAGATCGACGGGCGGCGATTGCGGCAAGCGGGAAACCGAATTGCCTAGTGCTGGACTTCTGCGGGAACGCTGGGCAGCACAAACTGGTCAGCGTGGCGGATGTCCTGGCGGGCGATGACGTGGACCCGATCGACCTGCAAGCGGCACTCGTGGCGGCACATGCGACGGAAGAGCCGGTAGACGTTGAGGAGCTGATTGAAAAGGCAAGGGCGGCACGCGAAGAGAAAGAGGAACGGGAACGGCAGGAGCGGCAGAAGCGAACGCAAACGCGGACATACGCGACGGGCGGCAAGGTACATACTACCGACGTGGATATCTTTGGCGGGCAGTCGTTCGATCCGTTCAGCGACTACGTGCCGGGACCATCGCAGGCGACACAGAAACAGGTGGCGTTCCTCATCAAGCTCGGCGTCAGCCCTGAGACGGCGACGGGCTACCTCAAGCGGCAGGCTGGCGCGGTGATTGACAAGCTAACCAGCAAGACGGGCGGCGAGCATATCGTCACGTTCGGCAAGTACGCCGGCAGGCAGATTCGCCAGATTCCCGACGGATATCTGAGTTGGATGGAGCGGAACATCGCGAAGCCGGACGTGGTGGAGAATATCAGGCTGTACCGGCAGGAATTAGATGGGTGTAGCGACCGATGACCGACGCCGGGACAATCACCGACGGACAGACACCCGACAGGCATACGCTGGCATGGTGGCGCAAGCAGTTTGCTGAGGTACTGACCGGCTACAGAGGGGCAACCCACGCAATCAATCGGTGCCTGGCTGAATACGCGGACTGCTACCAGAGGGAGAAGGAACTGCGGGCGGATGTCGAAATCTTGCGGGCGGATCTGCAATCAGCGGAGGCGGAGATCGGACGGCTGAAAGAAACGCTTGCAATTGTCGCCGAAAGGCAAGATAAAATAGCGAACTGGCTCAGGGAGAAATCGAAGACAAACGGCTTAGCGGACAGCCCATAGCCCATTGCGGCAGGCAACCTGGAACGTGTGCGGCGGCTCGCCAGTGACCGAGGTCAGAAAAGAGCGTCAGTCCAAATCCGGAAGCGTCGGTTCCGCGAGGAGCGGGTAAACAGGTGGCACGCCCCCCGACGCCGGCGGCGAAATCCTGATCGTCGTTAGGTATACCGGTGCCGAGGACCATTCGTTTGGTGATTGCGCGGCTTAGTAGCGCGGAGCGGTAGGGAGAGCTGCGCGCGGAGGTGGCGACGGGGACGCGGCAGGGGCGTCGGCTTTGAAAGAGTTGAATCTTAACCACGGGGAGCAATTGAATGAACGCTGACGAAATGGCGGCCTTCGTAACGGGCATCATCAACAAGTGCGGCGGAATCGACAGGTGGCAACAGCTACGGCAGTCACTCCAGGGCATGAAGGCATCGAAGAAACTCGGCGACCCTGCCGTATTCCAGCGATACCTGCGACGGGTTGCGAAGCGGCAAGACGGCGCTGACCAGCTTGTCGCCATCGCACTGCTAGGGCTGACGCTCGGCGAGGTGGTGTATCACGGAAAGAAAGCCAGAGAGGAGCGAAACTGAAATGAACGATCCGCACAAAGAGCAAGCGTATCCAGTAGTAGAGACGGGGCAGCTAGGCGAAAGCGTTACGCTCGGCATGTCCATCTGGGATTACTTCGCGGCGGCTTCGATGGTGACAATGTCGAATGCCAGCTTCGACGCCGATGCTACCGAGGAAGACATGGCGCGACTACTGGCGGAACGGGCTGGATTACTTGCCGACGCGATGTGTGCCGAACGCGAGAAACGGAGGCAGGGATGAGCGACACCAATAAATGCCGCTGCAAGATAAATGAGCGCATAGTCGCCAAGCTGCGGTCGCGTGCTGCAATCGGTCTCGTCAAATATGGCGTGACAGTTGCCGACTCGCCTACCAGCACGACCAACTGGATAACGCACATTCAAGAGGAACTTATGGACGCTTTGGTGTACCTAGAAAGGCTCAAGCAGGACATTGAGATCAACAGCGAGACGGAGCCAAGTCAATGACCATCCACGAAGTAACCAACACCCGATATGGAATCCCGCACGGCGACGGAGAGGTTTCGATCGCCTACCGATGCCGAATGAACATCTGCCCCGACACCGGCACGATAGACCGCGTGGGGCTGCTGGTGCTGTCGGTGGCGTACGACGACGGCCGACCGCTGAGCGTTCCCGATTCGGCTCAGGCGTACTGGTGCTGGGTGTTGGAAGACAGGTTTGACGCGGCGGTCGCGGCGGCGGGGAGGCTGGTGGAATGACCCGACGAACACCCTGAAAATTATTTACAGAAGTTTCTAGGATTGCTATTGCCAACTGCCGATATCATGTACATAATACAGGTGTGGTTGGGACATGAAGCGAAACACACGGGGAGACAAGACAATGACCAAGACAATCGAAATTCGGAAAATCGAAGGACTGGCCGGATACCCCCGCAATGGCAACTTCGCCACGCAATCCAAGTCCTATCGCTGGCAGGTTGTTGTTGACGGACGAGTCACGGCAACCTACGGCAAGCTGCGAGAGGCTAAGGAAGCCGCGCGCGACTACGAATAGGCAAACCTGGATAGAACCGGCCGTGCGGGTCCAGGCTAGAACCCGGCGGCCATTTTCTTTCACCGACGCGAGGCCCCAATGCCAACTGAACCGCTCGCACAGATCCACGTCCTAATCCCCGCCGAGTGCCTAGCCCGCACCAAGGCCGAGGCCAAGCGCTGCGGCGAGACGCTCACAGAGCACGTCTGGCGGGCGTTGCGGGCGGCACAGCCCAAGCCATCACGGAAGGATTACCCGCAGTTGCGGAAGCGGGGCAGGCCGTCTACGGCAAACTGAAAGGGCGGGAGCGATGACAATCAAAATAGGCTCCGTCGCCTACGACGCGACCAACCACCGACGCCGAGGTCGTGTCACCGGCATAACGCCCGCACGGGTAACGCTGGTCGATTCAGCGGGCAATCTGCGGTTCGTGCGACCGGAGAACGTGCGGCGTGGCAGTCCAAGATGGAAGGGACCGACAAAGGCGGAACAGAGGCAGCAGGCGGAGTACAGGTGGCGGGAACTGCGAGCAATGAAAGCGAGGATGGCTAATGCTCAAGACTGACCCCGAAGGCAACTTCATCGACCCGGTAGGCGACCAGCGAGTGGCCGACGGATACCGGCGATGGCAACCAGGCGACCGCGTTTACTGGCGAACCCACGGCGGCGGCTGGAAGTGCGGAGAGGTGGCAGATGTGTCTGATGTGCTGCGGGTGCTGGAAGCCGCGACCGGCAGGCTGTGGCAGTTGAGCGAGGACGAGGTGCTGCGGAACTATCCACGGGGCGACGAATGAGCGGACCAGGCTGGGAGTACGCACACTTAATCGGCAGGGTGTGCATCACGCCATACCCAGAGTCGGCGGGGCTAATGTACGTGCGGGACATCATCATGGACGAGGACCCGATTGCAGACGGGGTGTACATCGGCAAGCATCCAGCGGGATACGAGGACGGCTCGATTGCCCGGTACTTCGCACGCGAGCTGAGGCCGACGAACATCGTCGTGAATGGCAATGGAAGGTGTGAGTTGGATCAATGACCCGTCGCCCGAAGACAACCCGCTCACCCCGAACCCGCGCGGGCGGCGAATGGACCGAAGCGGCATTCTGGGCGTTCATCCGCTCCAACGTCCGCCTCATGTCACGACGCTGGCCGCCGATTGTCCGCCACGCCATGCACGCGGCACGGCGAAAGTACAGCGGCACCAACAAGCGGCAGAAGTGGGAGTACCAGTGCGCGTCGTGCTGCGGCTGGCACAAGGCAACCGAGGTTCAAGTAGACCATATCGAGCCCTGCGGGTCGTTGCGGGCGTGGGAAGACGTGGAGCCGTTTTTGCGGCGGTTGCTGGTTGAGGCGGACGGATTGCAGGTGTTGTGCTGCGCGTGTCACGCGGAGAAGCGAGGGCGAAAGTGAACTACTACAACGAGCACGACCCGCACGCGGCCCACTGGCTCCGCTCGCAGATTGCGGCGGGGTTGCTGCCACCGGGCGACGTGGACGAAAGGAGTATTTGCGATGTCAACCCAGCGGACCTATCACGTTACGAACAGCATCACTTTTTCGCAGGCATTGGCGGTTGGTCTCACGCACTACGATTGGCTGCACAAGACGGAAGACGAGATTGCTGGACAGGAAGCTGTCCATGCCAGCCATTCAGTTCTGCCGGAAAGCGTCGAGGCACAAAGGACGCGAGACACCTTTGGCCCGCTTTTCGGTGGCTTATCGCCCAGTGTAGACCTGGCGCGATCTTCGGGGAGCAGGTTGCGAGCACTGACGGACTTAAATGGTTCGCCGGAGTACGAGCTGACTTGGAGTGCATGGGCTATGCCGTTTGGGGAGCCGATTATCCGGCTGCGGGCGTTGGGGCACCGCACAGGCGGCAGCGGCTGTTCTGGGTGGCCGACGCCAATATCTCAAGACGCGAAGCATTCGGGGACGGCACCAAGCGGGCCAGGGCAGGCCATGAAGCTGAGTTATCTAGTGCAAACGTCGGGCTGGAACACACCGCAGGCGACGGACGGAACGCACGGCGGCCCGAATCAATCGGGCGGAGCACTGCCGGCGGATGCGGCCCTGGCGGGGTGGGCAACACCAGCGGCACGGGACTATCGCCACCCGAACGCCAAGAGCTACCAGGAACGATCTGGGACGACGAAGGGCGAGCAGTTGAACAATCAAGTGGTTCATTTTGGGCCGATTCCGAGTGGCTCCCCTGCGGCGACGGAAAAACGCGGCGTCTTAAATCCGGCCTTGAGTGCCTGGTTGATGGGCTACCCGGAAGAAATCATCTCTTGCGTGGATTGGGGAACGCGATAGTTCCGCAAGTGGCGGCGAAGTTCATTAGGGCGTACATGGAAAGCGGGGAGACGACAAATGGGCAGCAAGTGCGAAATGTGCAAGCGACCGGCGATTGACGGCGACCGATTCTGCAAGCGGTGTGAGTACACCAGAAGCAGCCAGAGCGGTCACATCCGGCGGCGGCGTAGCCTGAAACCGGAAGAATCGCTAGGGCAGTTCGGGTTCTCGATCGAGGACGAACTCGACATGATGTTCGACACGCTCTCGGACGAGCTAGACCAACGGTGGCAGGCCCACACAGCGGCGCTGGCGGCAGAGATTCGGGCGGCGAACGAGGCGGCAATGTATCGCGGCGTGGAGCGAAACGGGCTGTACAATCGGCCGCTCTTGACCACCATGAGCCGAGCGGAAACGGCCGTCGGTGGGCAGGGTGTATGGCGAAAGTGCAGCAGTTCCATGCGAGAGAACTACTAGCGACGTTTGCCGAAACCAGCGGCGTCGGGTACATTTCAGGCGGTGACTAGCCTGACTCGGACACCCGGAACCTAGAGACCTGGATGCGATACTGGATTGGCCCCTGGCAATGGATTACCGACGAGAGCGTACCGGGCCCTTCCTGGAACGCTCCTGCTGGAACTGTTGCGGTCGTGGACCTACGAAACGCCACCGACGCGGGGCGGCAGGGTACGACCGGCGACCGGCCCATAGGCTTTTTCGCCGGGCCTGACACGCTATCACTTTCCCTTGATTACGCTCGCATCGGCATGGGCGACTGCCGCGAAATCGTCGCCACGGCGCAAATGCGGAACTTGTGGCGAGACGTAACCGGCTACCGTCCAGGCGGAGCGATGCTGGTCGATTTACTGTGGGACCAGCTGACGGACGGGGCGGACGTGGACGGGGAATCGGCCGTTGCTCAAAAGGGGTGGCGGCGGGTGAATCATCGGGCCGAAGGGTTCTAGTTGCGTTTCCGTGCCGAATCGGTCACAATCCCCTTGACAACACCCGTCAAGTGGGGCAATCCGTGAAATTCTGCCTTGTACCCTACGAGCACCGCGAACCAACCGCCGACCACCCCGGCGGGCAATGCGTGCCAGGCGACCCGTTCGGATTTATCGGTCTCGGCGGCTATGCTTTCGCGGCATATCAGGGCGGCGACGTGCCAGACGTGGCACTTGAGGTGGCTCGCAGCACGCCGGGGAATGGCATTGACGCGGAGTTCCGTTCAATCGGTGCCGACAGGTGGCAGCGAGTCACGGGTTACACTCCAAAGGCCTCGACGGTTCGCGGTGCCATCTTCGAGCATCTGACGAACTCACCGCAGACCATTGAGCCGACGGCCGAAAACCGATGCGAGGTCTGGCTAGGCAATCAGCTCGTGGTTGACCAGCCGTTCAACATCGCCCAGCCGTCAGCCCACCGAAACCGTCTGTTGAACCGCTATCGGCGACGATTCCGCGACATGGTGGCAACAGGTGCCCCGCGTTGGTTGATTCGTCAGCACCTCGACGACCTGCTGGCGAAGCGCACTGGCGTTCAGGAGTTCGCACGCCGCAAGACCGACGGCGAGATGTGGCGGGCTATACTTCCGCCCGAATGGGAAACCGAGCAGCCGGACATCTGGCGAGACGGGCCGAGCGAGCGGGACACGGCACACGCGGACGACTTCAACCGGCCAACCATCGGGACCAATTGGGATAGTTGGAACCGCAATAGCCCCTACGCCAACAACAAGATCATCACGATCGTCAGCAACACGACGTTTAGCAAGCCGAACACCGGCGACGTGATTCCCGTCTACCAATCGGCGGTATCATCTGCGGACCACGAGTGCTACGGCTACGTCGTGTCGGTGGTCAACAACTTCGGGCCAGCGATTCGCTACCAAGGGGCCGACTGGAGCACTACCCGCGGCGGCTACTACTGTTTCGGGTACTCGACCAGCATCTACCTGCGGATTCCAGGCCCTGACGCCGACATCACGTCAGCTGCGTTCAAGGGCCATACCGGAGGCGATGGCTGGTACAAGGTGAGCGGCAGTGGGAGCACCATCAAGAGCTACTTTGGCGGCACGGGCGGAACTCCCAGTTGGTCGGAGCTGCAATCGGCCACCAACGCGACCTACAGCGGCCTGTATGGTGGATGGGGCAACTGGGGCAGCGGAACCCACAACGGCGACAACTGGGGCATTGACGATGGGCTAAGCGGCGGGTCAATCGTGCCCCTGCTGGATGGCGGGATGATGCGCGGTGGGCTACAGGAACTCTCAGGGGGCATGTGATGGACTACGGGATTTACGCGGGCGACACCGACAAGACCATCTATTTGCGTCTCCGCGATTCCACGACGGGGCTGGCAAAGACTGGGCTGGCCTACAATTCCGCCGGTGCCGTTTGCAGCTACACGCTCCCAAGAGCTGCACGAGCGGCAATCACGCTCGCTACCCAGACCGTCACGGGGGCACATTCGGATGGCGGATTCGTCGAAGTGGATGCCACAAACTGCAAAGGGCTGTACCGGCTTGACTTGCCAGATGCGGCAATTGCGAGCGGGGCGTTTACGTGCATCTCGATCGAGTTTGATGGGACGATCGAGGAAACGGTGCTAGTTCCGCTCCACACACGCAAGGTCAACACGATTGAGGTCGGCGGAACCACACAGACGGCACGCGACATTGGGGCATCAGTCCTGCTGTCAAGCGGCACAGGGGCCGGGCAGATAAGCCTAACGTCGGGGCTGGTCAAG
>Ga0196901_1001307_pt1 | contig 12608 bp, 7 predicted proteins | sample CB_VirMetaG_FD_169099 | JGI IMG/M metagenome (GOLD analysis project Ga0196901, IMG submission 169099) | Freshwater to marine saline gradient viral communities from Chesapeake Bay - CB_1504_1 Viral MetaG (v3) (version 3) | ecosystem: Environmental > Aquatic > Marine > Coastal | place: USA... | reverse complement strand
ATTGCAAAGCATCTGGATCTTCTACGGCTTACATATACGACTTTGTTGCAATGGAGTGTGAGTATCAGCATTGGCGATGCCCGTCTTGCACGGCACGTCTTGGACCAATCTACAGCAACGCCAAGCCGTACAACGGAGACATGAGTCCATACGAGACTCATGTTGAGTAAAGCTAACAGTATTTATTAACCAGAACTGAGTCCAATATGCACCCAAATCAGAAATCAATCGATGCCCTGATTAACCGGACAAAACAGGTTATGGCGCGCGATCACATTGCGCTAAAAACAGAGAAAACCTATCTGGTCTGGATCACTGGATACGTCCGCTTCATCTACGCGCATCCACAGGGCTCAACAGAACAAAAAATCAACGCCTGGCTAACCCACTTGGCGGCAGATCGAAATGTTGCGGTAAACACCCAGAAAATCGCTCTGAACTCGGTTGTCTGGATGTATAAGCACGTCCTTGAACAACCAGTCGGGGATATCGGTCTATTCACTCGCTCAAATCGTCAACGCAGGATTCCCACAGTGTTATCGGCTGACGAAGCCAGCGCATTACTCAATCACCTAACGGGCGTGCAAGCCCTGATCGGCGGTCTACTGTACGGTTCTGGATTACGCCTCAACGAATGCCTATCGCTGCGGACGATGGATATCGATTTTGGACAGCATCAAATCATTGTTCGCAATGGCAAAGGCGGAAAAGACCGCACCACAATACTGCCCGACTCATTGATACCAGCGCTTAAACAGCAGATAGAGCAAGCCCGCCGCACCCATCGCCGCGATTTAATTAACGGGTTTGGCGGGGTCTACCTACCTCACGCACTGGCGCGCAAAATCGGCCAGCAGGACCACGATTTTAAATGGCAATACCTATTTCAATCGGCATCCATCAGCGCCTGTCCACGAACAGGGGAAATGCGCCGTCATCATCTGCATGATTCCGGTGTATCAAAATCGCTCAAGACGGCGGCAAAATACGCCGGCATCAACAAGCGAGTGAGCGCACACACCCTGCGCCATTCGTTCGCAACGCGCCTTATCGAACGCGGGGTTGATATTCGCACCGTTCAGCAACTGATGGGGCATAGCGATCTTCGCACCACGCAGATATACACCCACGTCGCCCAAAACGCCGCCACCAGCATCCTGTCGCCGCTCGAACTGCCGGCCAACGTCCACCCGATTGCGAGGGCCGGGTAGTGTTTCTGACCGCCACAGACTTGGAGGAACTCACCGGCTACCGCCAGCGAAAGCGCCAGGTTCAGTGGTTGACAGACAACCGAATCAAGTTCATCCGCAATCGCGCCGGGTTCCCAAAGGTATGTCAGGCAGAGATTGACAGAATCATGATCGGTGGCGCAGACTCGCGCAAAACCCAGACGCAAGCGCCAAATTTCGACCTGATCAATGCCTAGAAACCTGCCGCCACGGATGCACAAAAAACACCGCACCTACTACTGGGCGGGTGCAGTTGATGGCAAAAAGAAATGGATCAGGCTATCCGATGAATACCAGCAGGCGCTATACAAATACGCCGAAATCGAAGGAAAACGCCACTCAAACGACCACCTTATAAGCGGCGCAATCGCCAGATTTAGAGCCGAGGTGCTGCCGGAAAACGCCGAAAAAACACGCAAAGAACGAGAATACCAACTGCAAAAGCTCAACGCAGTCTATGGCCACATCGAACTATCCGCACTTGAAACGCCCCATGTGCAACAATTTTTAACCATCGCCAAGCGCAAGACAGCCGCAAACCGGCACATCAAACTATTGTCCCAGGTTTACCGCCACGCGATTATCTGGGGTCTCTGCAAAACAAACCCCTGCACAGGCGTCAAATACCATCGTGAAAAGCCGCGAGACCGCTACATCACGGACATCGAATTCGAGAAGTTAAAGAAAGCCGCCGAGCCGATGTACCAGGCGCTAATCCAGATTGCCTACATCACAGGAATGCGCCGCGGCGATCTGCTCGACCTCGAACTGAAAGACATCACAGACGAGGGTATCTACAACCGTCAGAACAAGACTGGGGGGCGACAGTTATACCAATGGTCGCCAGAACTCCGCAAAGCCGTCCAGCAGGCCAAGAGCGCGCGCAAAACCCGCAACCTTCGTTACCTGTTCACCAGCCAGCACGGCCAGCAGATCAGCATTACCGCCTTCAACTCCGCATTTCAGCGATTGAGAAAGCGCGCAGGCCTCGACGGCACCAACCTGCACTTTCATGATATTAGACACAAAACAGCAACTGACGCAAAACGGATGAAGGGAATTCAGTATGCGCAACAACTTCTCGGACATGAATCAGAATCAATGACAACCGGTTATATATCGCCAGTTGATACTGTAATCGTGGAACCGCTGCAATGAGCAGAAAAATTGATGATTGGAGCGCGGAGAACAGAAACCAGGTACTCCAAGTAAAGCGGGAACTAGCCACAAAACTACGAACGGAACACGGTCTTACAGCAGAACAGGCTGTAGAGTGGTTGCGTGATCGAGGTTATCCAATTGATGAAACAGTGATTAACGCTGTGTTTGGTAACAAAGAAACGTAGAAGGAACGGTTATTCCGTAGAAGGTCTTACCGAAATCCATTTCGGCGACGCCTGTAAGACACTGAATTAACAAGTAAAAATGGTCGGGGCGAGAGGATTTGAACCTCCGACCACCTGCACCCCATGCAGAAGCGCAACAGCGATGTAAAGCGCTTGAATATAAAGGGTTTCCGGCGTTTCTGACCTTCTACGATTTCAGCCTGATACCGCTCATAACTCATTGATTTTCCGTACTTCAAATCAATCAACGTAGAAGGTTTTCAGCCGCCGAAACTTGCGCAACCGAAAGCCTTTGGCACATACTGCAGATGATTATATTAATGGCCAGCAAATATGATGACCGCGCTCACTATCTTGTTCGCAGTATCAGGGATGTTTTTGATATTCACGCCTTATTTCCTGCTTGGCTTTCTCTGTATCGGCATATCAATCCCGTTCTGGAAACGAAGGACGATTGATGACGAAGAACAATTTATTGCGTTCTTGGCGGTTTCCGCCTTCCTTGGCGTACTGGTCGTGATATCTCAGGACATCATTGCCCGGCTGCAATAGCAATCTTTTCTTCGCGAGATTTTTTAACCCCGTCGCTGGCTATCCGATTTCTATCACTCAGATACCCGTCTATTTTCTGGCGCTTCTGTTTTGGAGTAAGGTTTTTGTCCCGATACACTTGATCGATTGCCTTATTCATGCCGCTCACCCCTTCTGCCGCCGCCGCCATTGGAGCAAGAACAGTCAGACGGTCACGGTTCTTGGCTAATACTTTCGCCGCATCATCGTCCTTGCCTTCCTTCATCAGCGCCTTGTAATCATTCAGGATAGTCGCGTAATCACGCGCCGCGTCATACACATCCTGTATGTATTGCGTTGAGTAGTACGGCGTCTCTCGATCACCTCGATAAAGCACCTTGATCATTGGGATTTCATCTGGTCGCAGTGTTGGTCTCGCTGGATCATCTACCAGCATCCGAGTCGCAGCGTCGGTCATAGCAAGCCCCCAAGCCCCAAATGTACCCAGATAACCAGTAACAAGGTGCTCTGCCTTTTTCGGCGAAAGCCCTATATCGTCAGCTATTGGCCCCATTGCATTAATGATTTCTCGCATGGTCGTGGATGTGCGCTCATCGTAGCGAAGCCTTGGCGATTTTCTTTGATCGGAGATGTTTTCAATCGACCGATCACCGAATGTGTCATAGTTCGTGACAACCTCGGTAACAGGCTTGATGGCCTGCGGTAACTCAACAAGATTCAACTGCTCTGCAAGGTTCCAGTACAAGCGCTTGCCAAATTTCTTAGCATCATCCTCTCCAAACATCGCGTGGACGGCCCGTTCCGGTACAGTCCCAAAAATCACCCCGACCTCGAACGGCTTAGGAACTCGCCAGTGCTCGCCATTCAGCCAGAAATGCCAATAGGTATCCTTGTCCCAATCCGGTAATTCTTCGTAGTCATCGTTATCAAGGTTTCCAAGCGCCAGCAATAGGCTTGGAAGCGTCAGCATAACCGCGCCACGAATAGCCAATTGCTTTGGATCAGTCCGGCCAAGGCGATACAAGCCCTGCACCCTGGCGTTGAAAAACGGCAAAACATCCGCCATGAACTGATAGGCCGGCCAATCTCCACGCAGACTGAAATCCATCAAGTCCTTGGCCTCGAATGTCGCCGCCGTGACATTACTAGGGTCGCGCTTCATCGCGGCCTCGAAAGTCGCTTCTCTGTTTGCGTTCTCTATCGACTCAGAAACGTGGCGGTATTTATCCCAGAACGACGCGGCTCCATCCAAGACAGATCCCATGAAACTATCAACGTCTGCGGCGCTCAAACCCTTACTGCGCAACGATCTGCGAACAGACCTGGCGGTTGATTCAGTATCGGTTCCATCGATATATCCAGACGCGAACGACGCGCCAGCAAACAGCATGTGCTCTGCGCCCCCATCCTCCTTATACGCCTTCACAATACCTTTGAAAGCCCCTGTCGCTGCCACAGGGTTGCGCGAAATGATCGCGGTCGATGCTGTGTCACGGATGAAGTTGCGCAGCATGAACTCAGGTGTGGCTGTAACCGCAGAGGTTAAAATCCGCTTGAAGGCTTTCATGGTATCCAGACCAAGGAAATCAATATTGGCGAACGATGTCACTGCGCGCAGCAACAAAGGATCAGATACCCGGTAATATTGCGGCCTGCCGTTTCTCATTACCCGAATCACATCCGGGTCAGAAGGTGGTTTGATGGACCACATATTGCTGATCCCATTGAACAACGAGGACGGCATCATATCGATCATATCCTCTGGCACACCAGACTCGCGCAGTTTTCGTTTTATTTCGCTTTGCGGTATCGGCTTCTTTTCAAATTCATAGCTTGCCCTTTCAACCACATCTGGCGCTGCTTCAATCGCTTTAATGACTGCATTGTTTTTCAATGAAGCATCTAACAACCGATGGAAGTTCATAATGATGTTTTCAAGCGGGTCATTCAGTATCGACTCGCCGCCGCGCAACTGGCGAATACCCGAAGTTTTTCCTGACAATGCCTTGCCTGCGCCACGCGGCCCGATTGTGTCATTTTCACCTTCCATCTGACGATAAAACGGAATCCAGTCGGCATGATCCCAGACCATGCGCGCTTGAGGGTCGAGTAATCCCGCGTCCTGAGCGACATCCAGAATCGAGCGCTTGAATTCAGCAAACTGCCTGGCCACATCACGAAACTCAGGGTGACCATTACCAAGCGCTTGCAGCGCTTTGATTTCATCCTCTGTAAAGTTGTGCTCTCGGCCCTCGCCTATCAGCCTGGCAGCTCGATTACCGACCATCCAACCAATAAAATCATCGATGTTATCGGCTACCGGCTCCAGTATCTCCAGCAAACCTTTGGTGCCCTGTTTCTTCTGTAGATGCTGTCCATTCGGGCGCCATTCCGGCTGACCATGCAGGAGAATAGCGCGCATGACAGACGAAATTCCGCTAGATAGGCGCGCGGCCACATACGCGGATTGCTCAGCCGGAAGATTGCCCATGTTGCGCTGTTCGGCTAATTTGATGCCGTGAAATCTATCAAGCGTTCCCTGGCGGAAAGAATCAAGGTGCTGCTGCCGGTTATTCTTGATGTCATTCCATAGGTCGGATAGATGGCGCTTGACCCTGGATGACCATGTGCGGCGCTCTCCAAGGCCCGCCTTCCGCCTAGCACTAGCCGTCACCGGGTCATCCTGGCGGCGGCTAAACATGATATCGTCGCGTTGTGACGGCTTATCAAGCGAAGCCTTCAACCCATCAATCGCCGCTTTCTTCTCTGCGCCTTTAAGCGGCTCCCCGTTCCGCGAGATAGGTGTGATTAGATGTTCATTACCAGGAAATACCACATAGTTCCTTGAGCCTTCGCCTGCTGCGCGGCTTTTGCCGTCCCAGTATTTGATGCCGGGGATGCCTGCTTTGCGTAACGCGGCTGACGCACCCTCCTGCGAACCTACAGCATCTGTTAAATCCTCGTAAAAACGCGCCCCATCAACAGAGGCAGGTTGGTATGCGTCATCGTAGACCCTTCGCCACAATTTCCGAATAACAGGGGTGTCGGGCAGCGGCGCATCCCAGTCCAGCATGTTGGCTATGGCGTTGTCGTCTAGGTCGAGTTTGTAGAGGTAGCCTGTATTGACATCAGAGACTTTGATTTTATCGCGATATGCTTGCAGCACCTCTTTCTCAAGAAGCATGTCATCGCCATATCCATTATTAGCTTTGATTAATTGCGGTGCTAATTCATCTATCTGCGCTATAGCTTCATCAACACCACCCATTTTCCCAGCCCGGCGCGTAGCGTTGTCGATAATATAAGACGGTACATACTTACCAAGCGCTTCCTCTAGATCAAGGGCATCATTAATCCTATCAATCGAATGATTTACAACCCCGCCGGGCGAAAGGCTTTGTTGGTATGCCCTTCCTGTCGCTTCTGCACCACCATAATAATGCCCATACCCATATCGCTGCGCCCCCTGACCTGTGCTGATCTTGCTTGCGTCGGGTACACCATCGTATTTATGGGGGGAGCCTTGCCAAACAATCTTAAACTTTGGCGGCCCGTCCAGCACCTCATCAATCCGCTTGCCGCTGGCATAGGCATCGAGCGCGGCCTTCAGGTGGTCACGCATGACTTCCACGTCATCCAGGTACTGCGAAGAATTAAGCCCTTTGAGCTTATCCGCTGTCCTGCGCAGGAATCCACGGATAGCAGCAAGAAGCATCCTGAAATAACCCGGACGGTCATCAGCCAACCGTTGCAGGAATTCAGGGTCAGCCATCGCATCGCCTGTGATATCCGCCAGCAACTCTTCCTCGACCGCATCAGAGGATAATTCCTTTTCGCCTTCCTTCAGGCGCGAATTGAGATTGCCGCGATACCCTTCCATGTTGACCGCGTGATTACGCAAGTGGCCAACCATCCACTTGTGCAAGTCGGGTCGTTTGGATTTCAGATCATGATAAAGCTCATGCCCGGCGATATGAACGAAACTGGCACCCGAGTCGGATGCTATGTAGAGGACTTCCGGGTTTCTGGGGATTCGGACGCCATCGAAGAATCCGTGTTCTTTGTTGTCTGCGGTGACGAGGGCGAGTCGTTTTCCGAAGGCCGTTTGATACGCCTCCCCGAGACCAGATAAGGCGTCAGGCAACGTATTCTGCGTGAAGGCGGTTTTGAAGCTGTCATCGTTGAAATGCCTCGCGAGGGCGTTACCGAGAATGGTAGCGTCTTGTTGGTTCTCAGACCTTTCCAGACCTACTTCGCCAGAAACTCTTCCTTGTTGAAGGGCTTCGCCCCTTTCGCCTCTTTCTCCATTCTGTTTAGTGTGTACAGGGCGCTCAGTATCTTCTTCCTGAGCGCGTTCCTCTCTTCCCTGGTTCCCCAGTCCTCTTCTTCCGAACTTTGCGTCTTGTTTGATTTCGATGTCATCGAGGGCGTTGAGGGCTTCAAGGAGCTTTTCCCTTGTTGATTGCGCTTGCTCATTGGTTTTAACCACTCCGTTGTTGATCTTGTTTATGATCGAGTTTACTTCAATGTTGATTTCACCAACACCACCAAAATTTACTACCGCTGTCGGCCTATTATTATAGCACCCGGTTCCAGCCTGGCATCGACGGCAAGCGCCTTCCGCCATTTCTCCCTTCCATTTCCCGATATTTACCGGGCAAACATAACGATTAACCTCTTCAGGTATCGCGTCTATAGCCTCTTGCTCAAGAGTAACTGATTTATGCTCCAGCGGAAGAATAACGCCGGCACCTGAATCCTCATCAAACCGATCAATAAACTCATTGATGATGTCGGAATCAGCCTTCTCAGTGTACATAATCGCCAACGGAAGATCATTGCCGCGAGCCTTTTCAACATTGGACGCATCAATTGACAGCATCCTGGCGTTGCGATTATCAAGCTGAGACAGCAAGTCTGGAGACTTACTAAATACCTGAGCGCCAATCCCTACTTTATTCAATCGACCAATCACATCCACCCATGCCGGAGAAATGTCGCCCACATCAAAAAATCTCAGGAATTCCTTTCTCCAGCTATTTGGGTGAGCCTTCTTGAATTCGAGCGAGATCATTCGGGCCATCCGCTTTGGGTCATCATTGGCCGCGAACTCCATTAGCTCCTGTTTTTGCAGGTTGGCCGGAAACATTCCAGCGCGCCCATTGGCCGCGTAGCAACCTTTTGCGCATAAAGCAGAAGGATCACAGTTCCTGAATGAGCTATTGATCGACTCACCCGGTTTACCAGCAGCACCGATAACGCCGACATCCGTTAAATACTGCCAAACACCGTCTTTGCCGTTTTGTTCAATCAGCCCAGGCACTCGGCCAGACAATGATTTCGCGTCAGCCGCCTTCAGGTCGCCAGAGATCAATCGATCAATCTCATCCTTGATGATCGCCGCCTTGATTGTTGATTTGGCCCACGGCGTGTCCCTATGCTTCATCACGCGCTCATACAACCCAGGCGTTTTCGATAGTATTTTTTTGATCTTGGCTGGCGATGACATAATCGACTCCATGTACTGGGTCGATTCGCTTTTCTGGACAACCTTACGACTGAAATAAATACCGCTGCTCGACTCAATGCCAAGCCCCCGCTCAGAACTGAAATAGAAGTCATCCCCGTCGCGAATCACCGCGTCCAGCACCCGGATGCCGCCGCTAGTGTTGTTCAGCATCTTGGCCAGGTTGGTCGCGCCGGCCTCATCACTCGCAACAATGACCGACGCAGAGGCGTTCGTGGTATCGATGGCTCGCAACAGGCGCGGAACCTGCTTGCTGTCCTTCAGCGCCTTGATCTCGCTGTCTGTCATGTGGACAACACCCTCAACACGATACTTGTTATCCAGCAGCACCAGTGCGTTCTCGGATTCCAGTCCATAGGCAAAATCACGCACAGCATCCGGCCCATTGATCTGGAATCGCTGCCCACCAGCCCGCTTCTTCAGTTCCCGCGTCGTGACCGGAATGTGGCCGCCCCTGTTAGCCGCCCGCGCCTGGATATCGACCGTCCCGCCCTCGCGTTGCATGTGCGCCGCAGTCCGACCATGCCCAACAATGACGTGACCCATGTACTCAACGCCGGAATCAGCCAACACATCATTGATCTTGTCCGTGATCTGAATATCAGCAAGGGAAGGCGTGGTGACGCCGCTGGGATGGTTGTGCCCATACCAGACATAGCGAGCGCCATCGACATTAGCGATGGCCGCGGCGACCGTCAGCGGGTCAACAGAGGAGGATGCTTTCTGCCCTTCTGAATGTCGAATCAGGCTGATCGGTTTCTTGTTCTTGTCGAGAACCAGGGCATAAAAGGCTTCTTGTGCGCGCTTGCGCAGCGGGGCAAAGACGTGTGCGGCATCCTCGGCGCTATTGACCCTGGTGATACCGACCTTGATCTGGCCAGATTCTACTTGCCGGTATTGCGTGTAAAGGTTATCACGCGACTGGATTGGCTTGGCTTCTGCTGGCGCTTGGTCAAATAAATCCCCTTGTGATCCGTATGTTGCACTGGTTGCTTCAACTGAATCACTGGCGTCCCGTTGATCAGATAATGTGCTGGGGTCTCCATAGCCTGAGTATAGACCTGTTTCCTCAACACCGTCATCTATTTGGAACGCGCGCTGAACATCGGGATCATTGAAAAACAATTCAAACAAGGCGTCATCGTAAGCCTTCCTCTCTTCTGGCGACATCGCTTCATAGCTCTCCCGCTCTGCTTGAGATTTTGCCTCAGCCTCTGCGGCGGCTTTTGCGTCCGCTTCCCGCTGCTTCGCCCTGCTCTCCAGAACCGGCTTTAGTGCGTTATAAATCTTCCTGCCGGGGCTGTTCGGCCCGGTGTAGAAAGGCTTTAATCCTAACGCCTTCTGCCCGATCATCCCGTCACGGTATTCATCAAGGGTCATCCCTGCGCCTAACTCTGATTCATCAAGCCTTTCAGCAATAGCCACCACCCCCTCGATCTTTGTGATAACCTCGCCCGGTTTTCCGTCCTGGTCGGCCCGACGCAAATCCTTCGCAATCCGCCTCATAATCTGCGCCTCGTCCCTGTGCATATTGATCATGTTGCGTTTGCGGTTACTGTTGATCTCATTGACGCTGATCATCGGGTCGTTTCGAGGCCCATCACCCTCAAGCTCAACGACTTTTTTGCTTTTCTTGTACTTCCTCGATGCCCAGTCATCCGCAATGGCGTCTTGCTCGTCGGCCAGGCTCTCAAGCAACTCAGCGGCTTTGATCTCGTCTGATTTTTCTGAGACATCAGTCGCTCCAGGCTCTTTCTCAGAAAGAACATCAGCTAGTTTGCCAAGGTAAACGATAGGCGTCTTATTCCCCATGTCACTGACAAGATCACCAGCAGCATTGCCTAGCGGCTGCCTGATGCGAGCCTTGCTGAAACCAAAATATTTCACCAAAAACGGAGAGATATCGGGCTGGTGGACGTAGGTGTGATTATCGCGCAGAAACGGGAAAATCTTCTTCCACTCCTGAATAGATGGAGATTCACCGGCCTTCAGTTTTGCCGCAATCTTCTCCTCCCATTCAACGAGTTCCTTATTTGCTGCCCGCCCGTCTTCACGAGACTGGTTTCGTTCAGCAAAGTTCTTCGCGGCCTCGTCAAGACTATCCCGCCAATTACCGTAATCCCCGTCGCCAGCCCTAAACTTGCCTTCTGTCAACGGTGAGTGACCGGCTTGAAATACTGTGTCGCCAGGGAGCTTGTATTTAATGATCAGTTCATGCTGCTCATCTGTCGGCGGCAAATCCTCCACCGCTTTTCTTGCAGAGGATTTCTTACCTTCCGGTAACATTTCTTCTGTTTTAGGCCCGGAGTCATTGTTTGCCGCTTCAGGCAAATACTTCGCCCGCATATCGGTCACAGACGGGATAACGCCACCACGCTCAGTGATCTTGTCGTGAAGTGATTGGTAGTCGCTTAATTCTTGTTCGATATAGGCATTGATTGCCTTTGTGGTAGCCGCCTGCCGCCCTAATCCATCTTCCTCCATGAGCTCAGCGGTAAATTGTTTTATCGCGTTCAGATCGTCTTTATCAAGCACCTTGGCTTTACGAAAACATGCGGACAGCCCCATTACTGAGAACTCCAAAGTATAAATGACAGTTCAGTCTTTATACCCGAATGACCAGCATTCACCGTCTATTCAATAATCCCAGCGTCTATCGCAGTAACAACAATGGCGATGATATCCATATCTTCACGCATGATCCGGTCAATAATTGATGGCTCATCGGGCAACTCGTAATAACGAGACCTGCCGCCTGCAGATGTGTGGGTAATTACGCCCGGTGGTGGCTCAACGACCACCCCACAAAACACCCCGAGCGATGCCATGCCGATGGCCGGGTTGGCGCACTGCGTACCGAGCGATGCCATGCCGATGGCAGACATCGTTATTGCCTCTGCTGGATGACGTTACCGTTCGCGTCGGTCGTGCCGGTGACAGACACATCACCGAATGAGTAGCCGCCATCCTGCTTGTTCGTGACGGGGTTCGCAGCGTCGAGGCCGAGGCGACCGTGCGCATCAGCCACCTTCGGCTGCATGTCCGCTGTGTCTGCCAGTATCGCCGGGATGCTATCCAGCTCTGCCATGCGGGTCGATGTGACACCAGTGTTAGCTAACGCCTGTTCTGCTGTCGCCAGATTTAGCGATTGGTCGCTGGTTGTCACTAGCGCGACGTAAACATCAGACCTCCAATCAACATCAATACCGGCATCACTCGTGGTCGGAGTACGCACGGGTCTTGTTGCGCTGGCCCGGTCAACACGAATGCCAGAGCTTTCGACGATCTCTTTCGGTGGCGAGGTGATGTTATCGAATTTAACATCCAGCGCAGTGCCTACCACCGCATCGACCGTCACATCATCAAAGCGCAAATGGCCGAGAGACAGATAATCCAGCACACCCGCAAACCGCTTGAGCGCGGTTGCATCGGTCATCATTTTGTACTTGTACCACGCATAGCCTTGCAGCGCGTTGAACACGTCAGGAACAACCACATCAATCTCATTGAAAATGTAGTCGAGCGCGTATCCGGTGACGGTTGAGCCGTCAATCGCGTGGTGCGCGTAGAACTCATCCGCCGCAGGCGTACCGAGATACGTCGCGCCGCCCGAGGTTAGCAACAGGTTTTCTTTGACGATCCGCTTGGACGTATGCCCGGCTCTTATCTGGATGTTTTTGTTGCCGGTGAACGGCAGAACCAGCGAATAGCCGCCCCCGCCAGATACCACAGTGCCATCATCCAGCCATGTGCCTGGATTATCCAGATCAGCCACAACAACCAGTGTTCCGTCGATGAAATTTGGCGCGAGAACTTGAACGGATGTTGCAGGCGTGTAATACGTCCCATCATTGCTCTGGAACCGGCTGAAATCTGGGTGATCACTGCCACCGCGCGAAACATAGCACCCGTATAACGTGCTGCCCTTGGTCTCTACAATACCCCGCCTAGTCTCATAGGTCGAACCAGACTGAG
>Ga0196901_1001306_pt1 | contig 12610 bp, 5 predicted proteins | sample CB_VirMetaG_FD_169099 | JGI IMG/M metagenome (GOLD analysis project Ga0196901, IMG submission 169099) | Freshwater to marine saline gradient viral communities from Chesapeake Bay - CB_1504_1 Viral MetaG (v3) (version 3) | ecosystem: Environmental > Aquatic > Marine > Coastal | place: USA... | reverse complement strand
TAGCACAGGATGCCCGAAGTTGTTAGTCTCGACCTCCGTCGATAACTGTTGGATTGAACGATTTTGTTTTTTTGTCTGTGTCGTCATATCCTAATTCTTTCCAAGATACTGCACCTTGCCAATATGTTTTTGCATCAAGCCTTTGATCAAATGTTGCTGTATCATCTCTATTCCACCACGGATTGATATCTGCATCAACCCACTCAGTAACTTCAAGATGTTTGTTCTCCAAACTTTCATTATCAATAGTATATTTTACATTATCTCCCAGCCGGCTGTCAACCGTTAAATGATCAAAAATGAAATATTTTCCTGCAATTGAGTTAATTTTTCTAAACAAACAAACTGCTAACAATTGATCATATGGTGATCCCGGAAGAAGTATTTTGTTTACAGGCATTTTGAACCAAAATGTTTGTGTTTTGTCTTTTGGAGAAAATACTATTGAGTTTTCGCAAAGTCTATTAAGTAGATATTTGATTTTTTCAAAACCAATATTTTGAAGTGCTATATTATCACTGCGAGGTACGAATCCAATGTTTATATCATATGTGTTTGGATAAACACAATCATCTATTACCACTGTTGATGAAAATGTTGTTTTCCAGGTAAAAAAGTTTATGTTATCATTATTAGTCGACATTTACTAAGCCATCCAGATCTTGGTCTTGATTTTTGTTTTTTGATTCTTCACGTATTTTTCTGTAGCGTCTTTGTTGTTCTTCTGTATACATAATTATCATACTCTGAACCTGACGCACTAGACTCTGATCCGGAAACCGACTAGCGGTGACATATTTTTTGTGTAGTTGAGAGATCTTTTCTTGTAATTCATCATTGCTGAGATTTGTAGGATCTTCTGCTAGAGGATGATACATTTTACTTGAATGCACCTAGGTAGTAAACAAATACGTTTGCACCTTGGTCTGGACTCCAAACTTGGAAAACATATTTTGCACTTGCATCTGTAAGGTCAAAACCACTTCCACTAAAATCTACGTTTGATGTATCTGTAAGAACAGATCCACTGCTTGAAATTACTTTGAAAAACTTTTGATTAGAGTTATTTGATCTAACTTCAAGGATCATATGCCCTGCTGATTCAGATGGTGCCCAATTTGTGATAACCACATTGTTTGAATCATTTTTTTCTGCTGTAAGAATTAATCTTCTATAGTGCCCTGCTGTATAATCAACGTTTGTTTCTGTGCTGATTGTTTCTGCACTAGGAGCACTCCATGCTGTATCTTCAAAAATTGCTTTCTTTAGTTTTTTATCAGTAAAATCATTTTCTGATGTTAAGGAAGGTGTATCTCCCTGCAAAGAAGTTATTTCTGTAGCCGCAGTATTAAGAGCGGTTTTAATGTTTTGAAAATTATCTCTAAATCCTTGAGAATCATTGTCCTGTCCAGCGACTGGATAATTTTCATCAATATTTGTATAGTTTATATTACTTGCCATATTATATTACCTTCCTTTTTGGAAACGCAATGTATTTATCGCCTGTTTCCGCTTCAACACTATCAATTGTGAGTCTGTCAACTTCAAACTCAATGTTCTTAAAATCGAACCCGCTGTCCTGAATATTTTCTAGTATTTCAGCACCAAAGCCTGGTTGAGTGTAGCATATAGGAACCGCTTTTGTATACCCAAGTGCTGTTCCTGTTGTTTCTTGTGTGCTACTCATCCATAGCGGTAAAAAGTTCTCATTGATATTTATCAGTGTGCTATCACCACTAGGAATTATTTCTCTTAGTCTTTGTTGCATATTTGTTACACTATTGGGATAGATAAATTTTTCTATTAACTGGTCTATAGTAATAATGCTGGTAGAAACTTTGAATTTTTTCGTATCTGCTGTAATCGCCTTATTAGCATTCGTAATATTGATTTGATCGGCAATACTAATACCATTTTTTTCAAATTCATCTAATAGTTCTACATATACAACTTCGTATATAATTTTATCATTTACATCGCTTGCTGTTGCTAATTTTATTTCGCCGAATCTAAAAGTTTTTCTATTAAAATTCTTTACTAGGAACGGAACATATTCTTCAATCTTTAGAGTTTCAATTCCATGTTGTAACAACATTTTAATTTCATTTTGTGTTCCAAAAGAAGGATCATTTGGTCTGTACAAATAACGTTGTGGAAATATAGTATTATCTGTGATGAAATTATAATAGTATTGTCTTTTTGTTTTTGGTAATAACGGAACAAAATACATATTACTGTATTGTGTAAGTGTATCTGCTGTTACTGCTACACGAAATTCTTTTTCTACTGCACTAGTTTGATAATAATCTCTTGCTTGTACAGTAAATCTAAATATTCTGTCTATGCTAGTTGTACCACCATCTAAACTAAAACTGTTTAATCCGAAGTTAGCAAGGTCAATTGTTAATAATCCATCGCCTGCTCCGGGTGTGCTTTCAAATTGATTTACCTTACCAATAAGTTCACCGCTACCTCCTAGAATTAATCCTGGTGGTATTGTTCCTGAAACATAACTGTATCTAATATCTGCGTTTGATAATATAGTCTCTGCTTCAATTTGCAATGTACTAATTTGATTAGGCGAAAGTGTTCCTAGCAGTGTAGGACTTGTAAATCTAATTGTGCTATCTACTTCACCCTGTATAGCAATAATAAATTGTCTACGATTGTAAACTTCTTCACGTGTATTAGGATCTGTTCTTTTAACCTGTACAGTAAAGGTATAACTTTGTGTTACAGCAGGTTGATAAGGAACCTTACCAAATAAAACACCGTTGGTAGTATCAAGTTGCATTCCTGGAGGTAATATACTTGCTGTAGAATCCTCGTTATCTATTAAACTGTAAAGAAGTGTTCCACTGTATTGATTTGGATCATAAACTTCTAATGGAATAGTTACAAAGTTGTTTGCTCTTTTGATTCCTAAGTTTCCTGTTGTTGTCCAAATAGGTGCCCTTAGATATGTAGCACTTGAAACAAACGTTTCTGTATCTGCACTGATAGATAATGTGTCTGCTCTAAACTGTTGTTCGTTTACAACAAAAATTCTAAATGTTCTTCTTGCTCTAGTTACACCATCTGTGGCATAAACAAAAAATTCGTAAAAACGAGATATGTATCTAGGCGCTCCGCTACCATCGTCACCTCCACCGTAGTCATATGGGAAGATATCATATTGTTGTCTATCATAATTGGTGCTGGCATTTTTGTAATCAAGTGTAAGTTCTGCTTCAATTACTCCCGATATTCTGCCGTCTTTGGAAAGTACAAGTCCGGGAGGTAATTGTCCAAACAAATCATCTAGATAATATTCAACAGTATCACCTGCGGATAAATCGTTGTCGCCGGCACTGAGTTGATAGTCTAATGGACTTCTATTTAAAATAAAATATTCTCCCTGAGGTCCTACAGGTAATGTGCCCTGTGGAGTTAACCAAAAAGGAGGATCTTCACCTTCAACGGTAATGGTAAATGTTCTATCAATAGCACCTTCGCTATTGCTTGCTCTTACCACAAATTCATAAATTCTAGTATCTGGAACTTCAAATGGTGTACCAACTATGGTGTTGTTTGTCAAACGTAGTCCACCAGGTAATCTTCCACTTATGATTGCATATCTATCGGCATTGGTAGCCGCTAGACTAATTGTAAGTGTTGTTTTTTCTTGAACGGTTCCTAGTGTTCCCGCTGGTGTTGTCCATACTGGTTTAGCCATTGTGTATCCTCTTACCAGTATTTACCTTAACTATCAACCTTGCCTATTACCCACCAACTGTTATTGTGCCAAACAAGTGTTACTGCACCATATTCACTATTTTCTGATACGTTTAGTGTACCTGCACCGCCGTTTATAGTTAAGTTTACTACTAGATATCTGTCTGTAAATGTTGCCCCACCGTTGGTACTAAATTCACCTCTGCTAACAACTTTGATAACTTTGGTTTGTCCTTCTGTGGTACCATTTGCTAGATTAGCATAAGCATAATCAGCACCAACACTTACCCAGTTTTGAGTGGTTACAAAACTTACATATTTGCCAGTAGATAATGTAGACGCAGTCGCTGTGCCTGCAATATTGATATCTTCATTGTTTGCATAACTGATTATTCCATTAACGTGAGTGTTACCATCTAATTCAATGTAACCAGTTCCTTGTGACGCTAATCTCAAAATTCCGTTTGAAGCAACTTCAATATTGTTGCTGTCTATTTCTATGCTACCAATTGTTGCTCTAGTAGCAGTAATGTTACCATTAAATGTTCCAGCGGTTAAAATATTTGTGCTTGGGTTATAACTTAAATCTGTGTCAGTTTCAATTCCCTGAGCACCAGTAGCACCATCAACAAAAGTTAGGTATACAGTTTCATTTGTGGTGTTATTGGCTGTTGTTGTAACTTCTGTAGCCAAGTCTGCTGTACCGGTTAAATCTCCTGTAAACGTATCTGCATAAACATTTGAAAACGCAAAACTTGCTGTACCTAATGTAATTGTGCCATCTGAAATAGGAACCAAAGGTGCATTGGTTGTAAGTTGTCCTACAGCATCAAAGTTTATGTCACTGCCTGAACTAAATGAAGGTGCTCCACTGCCTATCAACACAAAATTATCTGCGGTAAGTGTTCCACCAATAGTTGTGTTACCTGTTACGGTTAAAGTTTTGGTATTTGTGGTATCAAGAACATTTAAACTGCTTTCAACGGTTAAGAAACTGTTCATCGTTACGCCAGGCGTAAATGTTACCGCACTTGAATCACTTGTATCAATAGTTGTAACAAATAAATTTGTTGTGGTTACATTGGTCGCACCAGTTACATTACCACTGTGTGTTCCACTGCTGTTACCTGATAAACTTCCGCTGAATGTTGTTGCTGTAATTGTTCCACCATTAGTAATATCGTTTGTCCCTAGGTTTAAATTACCTGACATAGTGCCACCGCCCTTAGGAAGGAATCCTGCGGCTTCAATATATGTTGCATCTACGATAGAACCAATGCTGGTAAATTCTAATCCATTACCTGCGGCATTAACCTGAACCATTTTGTCAGCATCTGCCGCCGCACCCGCATATGATGTTGGAGTATCAGCAAGTCCAACAAATGTTCCGCTTCCGCCACCTGCTGATCCAGTTATGAATCCGCCTGAAGTATATGCTGTAAACCCTGTACCATTTGTGGTTGTTGATAATGTATCATCATCATATAAACTAACTGTGGTACTGTTTGTAACATCAACATAGTAAGTATTACCGTTAAGTTCCACCATACCACCAACGTCTGTGATTGTAACTGCTTGTTGATCAACCAATCCGTGTGCTGTTGTGGTTGTAATTACCACAGGATTACCTTGCGTAGCACTGGCAATGGCTGAGGTAACTGCACCGCCGCCACCTGTTCCCCATTCTAATAACGTACCACTTGGACCTACCTTAAGAACTTCACCAGCGTTGCCGATTGTTCTTGGGAATTGATAAGCACCATAAAAATCTACGTAACCTGTTCCGTCAGCATTTAATTGTAGATTGCTGTTAGAAGCACCAAATGTTTCAATCAATCCTTCTTTGATTCTAATTTTAGGATCGCCTGCACCTAGTAAAATTTCATTGTTGCTTTTTAAAATTAATTGTTCATTTACCTGATCGCCTAGATTTTCATTGTATGCTGAGAAAGTTAAGGCATTTACAGTTGATGATTCACGTCTTGCACCAATAAATGCTAGTTCCTGTGAACTTTCTAGCGTGCCTTCACCAATGTTAAAACTCATACCTGTACCAAATCCATCCTGTATGGTACCTGTGGTTTGTGATTCAATTTCAAAATAATTTAATTGTTCATCTGTTGATGCTGTGCTTATAATAAATTTAGCACTAGGAGCCGCATCATTTACCTGCACAACAAATGTGTTACCACCAGTTACAATATCATCTGGATCAGAAGCAACTGCTTTGTATGCTATACGTCCTGCACCTGTAATTCCAAAGCCTGCCAAATTTAAATCACTACCTAATGATCCTGATAAATTTCCTGTTACGTTACCTGTGAGATTTCCTGTAACGTCACCGTTAATTGTATTACTTGTAGCATCAATAATTGGTGTGCTGTCGTCTCCAAACACACTTCCTTTTAGATCACCGGTAAACAGATTTGCTCGCATGGTTGCTGAACGTATGTTACCGAGAATATTAATATCGCTTGCTCCGGTTGAGTCGACTATATCATTACCTACAAGATCCAAGTTACCACCTAATTGTGGACTTGGGTCATTTACAACTTCAAGAACAGCGTCAATTATAATATTGTTCGGTTGTCCTGCATCGATTCTAGTTGAGATGTTTGTACCACCTTCGATTACAAAAGCACTTGATGAACTTGTTGCTGTAACATAACTACCTCCACCATCAACACCTACCTGTGTAAAAGCATTTTGTGGAACTGGTGTAGATGTTAGTGTTATTTCATTGGTGCCTTCTGCAACTGTTAAGTTAGCGTTACCTGACTTTATACTTCTAAATTTAAAATCTAATCCAACTTTTTCTTTGAATACTTTTGCACCTAAGCCAAGGTTGCTTGCGGTGTTGGTTTCTCCGCCTACAGCAAGTAACTCAGCAAAATTATCATTTACCTTGTCAAACGCTGTGCGTAAATCATCACCTGTACCATCATTTGGATTAGTACCTATGTTAATTATTTGTATCGCCATAATAGTTTCCTACACCTTTATTTACAGTCTACCCACCACAACTTCGATGGTTCCAACTTCGTTAGAATTATAATCTTCTAATGCTTTTCCAATAACACTTCCAAGTTTTGGATCATCACTTGCTGTACCAACACCCATTGTGTCACTAACAACAATCATATCACCTTTTGTAATTTTGCCAATTACTTTACATGGAACTCGTCCCTGTAGTGCAACAGCAACAACGTATTCTGCTTGTAAATCTGCGTTCATTAGGTGTGCTGGATTTGTTGAAACAACACCTGCTACCTTTTTATTGCCAAATCCTTTTGCAATAGTAACTTCAGATACAAAACCACCGAACATAACAACAGTGCCTGGCTCATAGGATGAATCACTCGTGTAATTCTCCGCCAAGTCAGCAAAGTTTGCACTAGTTGCTAAACCATTAAATGTTGTTGCATACATTGTTGCATAACGCTCTGTTGTGCTACCCACGTTATAGGTATTGTTAGCACTAGGAGTTAATGCTCTGGTTGTTAGTGTACCAGTAAGTGTATCACCAGTAACATCAACATATTGATCATCTAGTGCTGTATTACTTAAAGTTACAACTATATCTGCGTTTCCACTTCCGTCAAAAACAACACTACCTGTTGCTTCACCACTTAGTGAAATAGTTCTACCAGTTGTAAGTTTCGCCGAACTTCCTGCAAAGGTTGAATTTGCAACAGTATCTGCAATAACCAATGCATCAGTTCCTGCATTGTTTTGAATTGAAATACCATCACCATCTTTGGCTTTGATGTATCTTAGATTTGCTGTGGTAGTGTAGGTATCATTCCAATATTTTGTTGTGCTACCTAAATCAAATGTGTTATCTGTTCTTGGATCAATGTCGTTGGTGTTTAGAGTTGGAGTTCCCACACTGTTCATCGACACAGAACCATCCGCCATTAGTGCACCAGCAAGTTTTACATTATCATAATCTGTAACGTCAGCACCATCTTCAACATTAATAGATGTTCTAACTTGTGTTGGTGTTAATGCAACTATGGCATCCGCACTTGACGCGGTACTAGGTACACCTAAAATAGTTCCTGCATTCTGATGTCTTATTTTGTCTAGTGTAATACCATTGCCTGTTCCTGATGAAGTACGAAGTTCAACAAAACCATTTGTAACTGTGAATTTCAATTCATCAAAACTTGTAAGTCCACTTGATGCTTGTAGCAATCTACTGTTGGTAACAAATCCACCACTGATATATGCTGTAAATCCACTAGTACCATTAACTGGTGTTGTAAGTGAACTATTGCTATACAAGTCAACATTAGTTGCATCTACTCTGCTGACATAATATGTGTTGCCATTTAATTCAACAGTACCAGTAACTTGACTGACTGTGATTGTATCACCGTTTAACAAATCATGTGCTGTTGAGGTTGTAATTCTAATTGGATTGTTAAGCGTAATTGTTGCGATTGCTCTACCACCCGCATTAGCACTTGCTCTTGTTGTGGCAAGATTTAATGCAAGTTTGCTTTGAGCAATATTTGCCGCACTGCTTACATCTGTATTTTTTACCGAACCACTTGCAAGTGCAATTTCAAGTGTGTTACCCGCTCTTGTGAATCTTACATCTGAACCTGTGCTTGCTGGCTCACCAAATGTTCTTGATCCACTTACGGCATCTGTTGTTGTATCCAATGCAACGTTAACAGCACCTTGAATTGGATTACCAAGACCGTCAACACTGTTATTACCAGTGAACATTAAAATATCTGTATTGCTTGGAGATCCGCTAATTGTCACTCCTGTGATATTTCCTATGATGTTTCTAGTATCGATATATTGTTTTGTAACAGCATCAGAACCATCAACCGGATCACGCAGTGATTTAATTCTATTACCGTTCATGTCAATAGCACCACTATCAAGTGTACTATCATTTAACATGGTAAATGCTTCTACATCGGTTCTTTCACTGTCTGTGATACCGCCTCTAAATACATTGTCAGCATATAATTTATTAATAGCATGATCATTCTGTGTACCCTGTGCGATGTTAGTAATTTGATTACTGTTCATGTTTAGGGTACCGTTCATTCTGTTCCAACTTAGATTGGTACCATTGTATCCTGCTCTATTAAGTAAACCATATAATCCACCTGTTTGACCACCAGTTGTTGTTGGTTCAGGGAATGCACTGCCGTCTTCGTGTTGGCCTATAATTGCACTGTTAATATATGTTACAACTGTATTTTCTGTTGGTACAGCATCATCTGACTGACCTTGCATTTTAACATCAGTTGAGAATTCATCAATTGATGTACCTTTAGTAAATTTTAGACTGTCAACATTTGTTAAACCAATATTAGCATTAAGTTCAACAGATCCATCACCTTGGTTAACACGGAAGAAATCACCTACTCTGAAATTACCATCTTGGTCCGTTGATGCATAGAAAACTCTACCTGCACCAACTTCTACTGCTTCCTGTGCTTGATCAGCACTAAAGTCTGGTTTACCTTCTGGAGCACCAAAAATGTTATTTGGATAATTTGAATCTGCATAGTTACCCCAACCGACATTTAAGAAATCATGTCCAGTGGCTCTCATTGTAGAAATTCTAGTGGTAACTGTTGCAACTGTGTCACCAGTTATGTATGGCGGAATTATTAAATTTACCAAATGTTCTTGGATATTAGAAATAACTCCACTTGGTTCAAGAACATCAAAACGTTCAACATTTAAAATTCTAAATACTTGATCATCAATGCCTACGCCTAGGAACTGTAACGCAGAACTTGGAAGAACCCTTGGAGCATCTGTAATATCTCTAAGTAAAACTTTTTTACCAACAGTTAAAAGTATATCACTGCCATCTGGAATTTGTACTCCAGTACCTAGATTTAATTCTGTGTTTAAAGTAAGAGTTGCGGCACCACCCCAAGCCGCGTCTGCGCCTGATCCTCCGTATCCGCCATCTTGAACTGCTGTACTATCAAAAGGTGTTGTTAAACTTGAATTGGTGTATAATTCAAATTCATTTAAACCAATACTTGGATTGTTGCCATTGTCATTGGTTTTGATATAATAAGCACCGTCGATTGTAGTGAAACCGTTTCCATCCAATCCATCGATTACAATTACGCTACCATTTCTAAATATATGATTATACTGAGTAGTAACCTTACAAGTTGCGGCAATGCTTACCGCGGTGATGTTTTCACGCTCAGGAGTCATTGAACTTACGCTGTATTCTGTGGTATCCTGATTTGTAGAATATACCGTAAGAGTCAATCTACTATCTTCAAACGGCATGTAATCAAAGTTTTTAATCTTTAATTGTAGGTTACCGCTTATGTTCACTGATAGTCCATCGGTGTCCGCTTTAACAACCTGCGAATAATCAGGGTCAGGAGAACCAGTTGCAGTTGCGTTTACATGACGGAAGAATGTTTTACCTGCTTGAATGTTTTCATTTGGATCTGAACCTTCTGCTTTGATACCAGTTAATCCATAACAACTAGAACCGTTCAATGATCTAATTTGACCACCATTTCTTGCCCAGTATGAAGTATTACAGTAGTATGTGAAAACAGAAACCGCTTCAATTAATCCTGCGTTGGTAGCAATTAGTCCAAAACCATCTGAGTTAATCTGCGTGTAGTCGTTACAAGCCATTGACTTGTTACCAGCAGTTTCAATTCTGATTTCTGTTCCCTGAGGTATATCACCTGCTAGGTTTGATCTTGTTCTTGATTTGATCTCAGTATCGGTTGATAGCGTTAGTGTTTGTTTAAATGTTCCTGCACCTAACCCATCATCAACGGGTGCAGTAGCACCAATTACCCTGTGAGTGAATTTTTCAAAATCACTTACACCAGCAACAAAATTTCTACTATCTTGGTATAAGAATGTTGTTGGTAATTGTACAGGACGTAAAAGTCCCTGTAAAGTAATTGTGAAACCACTTGCAGGATTGTCTACCACTGTACCATACTGTACACCTGCGTTACCATCAACTAGTTGACCACCGCCACCTTGACCTGAGAAACTTGAAACAGTTTGTACATAAGGTGACTTGGTTAAAATTTGTCCTTCTGGATCCAATACGTTTACAAAACCTTGATGACGTCTAATACTAATATTTCTACAAATAGTAGCATTGTTCATCAAGAACACATCCATGTGTTGGTTTAATTTTTTGAATTCAATAACCGTGTTATTAGGTACAGTGTGTTGTAGTGTTGTAGGCGTTGTTGTGTTAATATCACTGTATAAAGTACAACTTGCTCTAGAGTTGTCTCCAACACTAGAAGGATCAAAACTAATTCCTTTAATGTAATATGTTACACCTGAATATGTAAAGTAAGTACCGTTAAGTGGAGCATATGCAAGATCCTTAACAGCAATTTCCGTATCGCCAACTTGGTTAACCGCACCACTGTATGTGTCTGCACGTGAATATTGGCTGTCATAGTGATTTCTAAAACGTGATTCTTTTGGAAGTACTGTTCCGTCATATCTTTGTAAGTCACCACGTTCAAAAGTTAGATCTAAAGCACGTTGTGGAGGACGAACACCTATCAATGGTTGAATTATGCTTCTTCTGAATTCATCACCTTTAACTGAAACGTTTTCTGGTATGACCATTGGCATATATTCTTCATATGTGCCTGACTCAATGAATAGAGTGATTTCTGGAATTGGTATATTTGTTTCTCTACCTTGTCCACCAGTCTTAGCAGGAAGAGAACTTAAACCATTTGTAATAACGTTAGTAACAATGGTCATTAGGTTGCCAATAACCGTTGTTGCATCTGGTTCAGCAACTACTGTAGCATCTCTAAATTGTGTAATACCATTTGTGTTACGCACAGGTGACCAAGCAGTGTTTGTTAAAATATAAGTTTGAATTAAAGTTTTTGCAAAATTGATTGCGGCAACGGTTTGTTGTTCTTGCCCGCTAATTCTAGATGTAACCCCATCGTAGTAACTTGCCGCGGCATCTACAGTTTTAGAATTTCCTACGTAGGTTAAATCAAAACTTACAGCGTCAATAATTAAACCAATGTCTCTATAACACTTGTCTTCATTATATGTAAATCCATCCCAGATGCTACCGATTGTAGCATTCGCAATTTGATTTTCTATGTAGGCTACTGTTTCTTCTTGAATAAATGTTCTATTGTCTACCAATAATTTATTAGCAAGAACATTAGTTAAATCTTCTGTTCCATCAGCCGCTAAGTTAATTGTGTATGGTCCAGGTTTTTTGCCCGGTACTCTCCAGTAAATGTTTCCTGAATATAATCCTTGGTCTTTTAGAACTATATCACCTTTGATAATTCTTTCACAGTAAAAAAGTGCTTCACGCACTGTGTTAAAAGCATAAGAGTTAGCACGACCGATCTGTGATTGATCAACACCTGCCGCAAGCATTTGTGCTTCTGTTCTACCGCTTTTACTAACAAACACGTTGTTGGTGCTTGTGAAACTGTTTCTATCAACATATTGTTTTGTTGCCGCTTGTAAATCATTGTCATTGAAACTTGGTGTTTCTGAGAGCACCAATGGTCCAGTCATGGTATCACCAGCCAGAGCAACTTTGGTATCTACATACTGTTTATTCGCGGCCTCTGAATTTACATTTGGTGTTTTTGGATTTCCTGCACCATCTTGTAATAGAATAGCACCTGTAGCCGTATCACCAGCCGCATCTAAGAATTTACTATCAGCATATGTTTTGTTAACGGCATCGTTCAGTTTGGTAGGAGCGGCAAGATTTTCAATTTGAAAAGCATTAGCATCTAAAGTACCACCTAACTGAGGTGAAGTATCACGAACAAGTTCTGTACCTGTGTTTCTAATAATAATCTTAGTAGGGTCGGTGGAATTATCAATTGTTAATCCATCACCTGCTAGT
>Ga0196901_1001303_pt1 | contig 12624 bp, 7 predicted proteins | sample CB_VirMetaG_FD_169099 | JGI IMG/M metagenome (GOLD analysis project Ga0196901, IMG submission 169099) | Freshwater to marine saline gradient viral communities from Chesapeake Bay - CB_1504_1 Viral MetaG (v3) (version 3) | ecosystem: Environmental > Aquatic > Marine > Coastal | place: USA... | reverse complement strand
GCCCAGGCTAAGATCCAGGGCCGCAGCCAAGCGATTGCGTATAAGCAACAAGCTGCTGATATTTTGAAAAGCATGAATGAAACAATGGGGACGATAATTGCTCGAGCGGCAGCTGGTGGCGTTGATCCGCTTTCTGGATCCGCCCTTTCACTAGCTAATTACACGATGAAAGAAGGCATCCGCGAATATAACATCTCGAAAGATAACGCGGTTCTGGCGGCAGGCATGGCGTCTTACCAGGCTGATATCTATCGCCAGGCTGGCGACACAGCCATGTTGTCCTCATTCGTTTCCGCAGCTGGAACTATGGGGGAAGGTTATTATAGGCAGAGCCAGCTTGGCTTCCCTGCCTTGGATATTTCGGCGGGGGCAGCATAAATGGCAATTCTTCCAAGATATCAGAGAGTAGGGGTAAGAGCCGCACAGCCTGGCCAGGTTGATTTCGCAAACTTCCGCGAAGGCGCTCGATTGGGGCAAACGATCAGCCAACAGGTCGATCGTATGTCTGACTTTGTTTACAAGGAGCAACAGCTCCAGGCACAACAACGTGGCCGTGAGATTGTTGGGGAAATGGGCGCGCAGCCTGTTCTCGAGGCATTGAAGGGCGCTGGCGGCCCAACAACGATTGGAGAGCGTGAGGCATATAGCGTGGCAAACCGCGTGGCCGCAGCTGAGATCGAGACCGACGCTCGCAAAGAAATCAACCGTATTGTTACCGAAGGCCAGAACGCTGGCAGATCTTATTCATCGATTAAGGCCGAGCTTGCCGATGTCGTTGATGGTTTCCCAGCTGCCCTAGCGAATCTGGATCCAGAAACTGCTGGATTGTTGCGCAATCAATTACAGGATGTCGCCAGCCAGGCAGATATTCGATACAACTCCTGGGCGTCAGCTCGAGCAGTCCAAGCATCACAGGGCCGCGCTCTGATTGGTATTGCAGAGCGCCAGCAAGAAGTGTTTCGCATTGCGTCCTCTGCGCAAGATCCAGCTGCACGCGCTGCTGCTGTTAGCCAGGGCATTGCAGATATTGCGACCTATATGCGTGGCCTTCAGTTCGATGAAGGCACTATCTCCAGGATGATCCTGACGACGCGGGAACAAGCCGCGACAGATGGCACGATCTCCGCGTTTCAGCGTTTAGGGACACTCGAGGAGCAGCAAGCCTATATCACAGAGCTGATGGCAAACCCGCCTCCCGAGCTTGGCGTTGAAAAGACGCGCACTCTGGCGCGGTCCCTTAATACCGAAGTCAATAATACGATCTCAGTCCTTAATGGCGCGACCCGTGATATCAGCTCTGATATCAAGGATCTAACCACAATCCTGACAGAAGGCGGCGATCCTAATCCCGAGGCGGTATTGGCAATCGAAAGCCGTATCGCTCAACTGCCAGGACCGATGCAGGTCGAAGTTAGCCAGGAGCTGGCGCAGTTCAAAACAATCCAGGGATATACTGAAGCCTTCCGCAAGATGTCGCCAGCAATGTTGCAGACATCGATCAATGATATGCGCAGTGGCATCGATGGCCTTGGTGGTGAAGGCATCGATACGATGACCGAGACCAGGGTGATGCAATCCGCCGAGGGCTTGCTGACCACCATGAACACCGAGATCCAAAGGGATCCGATCTCATGGGCAACCCGTGTCGGTCATATTAAATTTAACCCTCTCGATCTCACAACAGACGAGACCGCATCAGCATCAATCAAAGAGCGTATTACCAGCGCACGCACAGCCCAGGCAATCTTAGGTGGACCACTACGCTTCCTGACGAATGAAGAAGCCAGCGCTCTGAGCGCACAGATGGCAGAGGGCAATCGCATTACCAGGATGCAGATCTTGGGGGGGATCACTCGTCACTTTGGCACGCACTCAACTGATGTCCTGGCCGAGCTGGCTGACGTAAATCCAGAGTTGGCGCACGTTGGCGGCCTGGTGAACATGGGCGCAATGCAAACAGCAAACACTGCCTTGGCTGGCTTCGATCTAATTAAGGATGGCAGCAAAGCGCCAGGCACAACGACAGATAATGCTCGAGGCATTTATATTGGCACTGTAGGCCAGGGCTTACAGTTCCAGGCGGGAGCGCGTTCTTCTGGTTTCAAGGTGGCCGAGGCTATCTATACCAAGATGGCCTTCGATGCGGGGACTGCCGAGTTCGATGAAGGGATGTGGGAAGAGGCAATCCAGATTGCATTTGGCTTTGACCAACGCACTGGCAAAGGCGGGTTCGATGAGATCCGTGATCGCCAAGTTCTATTGCCAGCGAGGCTTAATGCTGACCAGTTCACAACCATGCTCGAAGATTTCACGCTCGATGGCCTGAAAAGAAACACGGGTTTGGAGAACATCGATCCTGGTATATTGAAAGACATCAACGAAAGTGACCGTGTGTTCCCAGTCTTGCTGGATGAGGGTCGTTACTATCTGATGACGGATGTTAATGGCGTGCCGCGTCATTTCACGGATAAAGATGGCAATCCGATTATCGTCGATGCTTTGAAATACTATGGCCTTCGTGGAATTGAGGATGCACCGAAACCGCAGATTAGCGCCGCGCCAGAGGCAATGACGCCGCCAGCTGTGCCTCAAGATGTTGGCGTCACGGGCCTTGAAAGTGTTACGGCAGTGGATCCAGCAACCAGCCAGGCAAATATAAACATCCTACAGCCCCCAGGCAGTTCTTATCTGGAGCTATACCGCGACGAAGGATTGGCACAAGTCAAGCGTATGGCTAAAGAAACAGCGGCCCAGCGCTATGAAACTGGTATTGGAGTCCGCGAGAACCAGCGTATCAACGCAATGGTTGAGACGGTTCCTTGGACCAAACGCCCAGCGCCAGAACCACATCTTGTCGATGCCTATATGGACTACATCATCAGTTCTGAAGGGACGCTGAGCTATGAAGAGTTCCTGGCGGCGGGGGGCGTTGAATGAGCTTTCTCTTCCAGAAGCAGGATCCGCTCGATCTGCTGCCAGAGAATGGGCTGAGCCAGCCTCTGGGATCACCTTTGGAAAATTTATCAGCAGCATTTGATAGCGCTCAGGGGAATGAACAGGCTTATAGCGAGGCCACGGTCCTGCGGGATCAATGGGGCCCGATCGTGGACACGATCAACGAGCGCGCTGGCATGGATGCCTATAGCGAGTTTCTGGGCGTGAAGGTCCGCACCTTCATGCATGATGGATTTAGTAATCCTGCCAATCTTATCAGCTCGAGCATCCTCAGCGCGCCCGCAACGCCTGGCAATGCAGAGCAACAGTATCTGCGCGAGGCCCAACGCATTGTCGATTATCTCCAGGAGAACAAAGATCTGTTCCCCGATCTGCAATGGGTGACGCATGAGGAAGTTTTGCGTCGCGGTCAAGAAATGGCCCAGCGAGATCGTGAAACATTGCAAGAGCTAGAAGGCCGTTCACCTGGCGCGGCAAACATGATCGCCCGCTTTATCGGTGGTATCGGTGGCGTGGCAACAGATCCAATCAACGTCGAGACAGCATTTATCGGCGGTGGGGCGCGCACTCTTTACGGGGCAATCTTCCGCGAGGCCGCGCTGGGCGCTGGCGTCGAGGCGATGTCCCAGGCTGGCGTGATAGAGTGGTATAAGAAGCTGGGCTATGAATATACGCCTCAGCAATTCTGGACAGCTGTCGCAATGGGTGGCGCCTTCGGTGGTGCAATGCCTGTCGTGTTCCGTATCGGTGGCAAATCGATCTCACTGACAAATGAGCAGCTCAAATCAGGATATCGAGCTTTGGTCGATAGCGGCTTGTTCAAGCCGACATCTGTGACACGCACAGCTGAACGTCAGGCAGAGATCCTCGAGAGTGAGAACGCAATCAATCCTCTGGTCGATGATGCAGTTCACCAGGAGCGCATGGAGCGGGCTACGGTCGCAACCGAGATGGCCGAGCCCCCAGCGATGCCAGACACGCCGCCTGTCCCGCTGCGCAAGATCGACAGCGTTTATGAAGCAGATAATCTCGATGGGCTTATCTATCGCTTTGATCCCGCTGAAATCCAGGTTGATGCGGAGTTATTCCAGTTCAAAGCAGGCGGTGACGAATACGGCGTTAGCGATCGATTGCTAGGAATTAAGATCTGGGATGCAGTCAAGGCGGGTCAAATTCTTGTTTATGAATTTGCTGATGGTCGTCTGTTTATTGCTGATGGCCACCAGCGCCTCGGCCTAGCGCGTCGAATTAAAGCGGAAGATCCAACTCAAGATGTGCGACTTTATGGGCATATCATCCGCGAGGTGGATGGTATCACGCCCGAGATGGCCCGCGTGATCGCTGCCATGAAGAATATTGCGGAAGGCACGGGCACAGCGATCGATGCAGCTAAAGTGCTTCGTGTGGCCCCAGAGCGCATCGGTGAGCTGCCTCCTCGCTCTGCCCTGGTAAGACAAGCCCAGGGGCTGACACTGCTCTCAGACGAGGCGTTTGGCGCCGTTATCAATGGCGTGGTGCCGTCAAACTATGCTGCCCTGGTGGGTCGCCTAATCCCAGATGATGAAGGTCTGCAAAGCAATGCGATCTCTGTCCTGGCAAAAACAGATCCAGCAAACGAGTTCCAGGCCGAGGCAATCGTGCGCCAGGTGCGCGATGCTGGTGCCGAGCGCGTCACGCAAGACAGCCTGTTCGGTGAAGAGATTATCACAGAGAGCTATTTCACAGAGCGCGCCAGGATCCTCGATCGCGCACAAAAACAACTGCGCCAGGATAAAGCCGCCTTCGGCACCCTGGTGCGCAATGCTGAACGTCTTGAGGCCGAGGGCAATCAGCTCGCTCGTGCCGCTAATGAAAGGAGAGCCAACAATGACTCGCAAGCGATCGCGCTCCTCCAAGCCCTCGCAAACAGAAAAGGCCCAGTCTCTGATGCCCTCAATGCAGCAGCAAGATCAGCTCGAGAGAGCGGGAGCTACGCAGAACCTACTCGAAACTTCGTCGATGCTGTCAGACTCGCAGCTGAGTCAGGCGATTTCGACCGGATATCAACTGGCGATGTTGGACAGCTTATCGATGCTCCAACGCAAAGCCGCACGACTAAGGATGTCTCAGAGCGCGCAGTCGAGGACTTCGACGAGCCAGGAGGCCAAGGCGTAAGAGACCAGGGCGATCAGCTCCAGGGCGATATCTTCGGCGCGGCGGATCCAGAGCCGCAGCCTGCACGCGAGACCAGGATCCCAGAAGATCGCATCATTCGCCTCCAAGATCTCGACTTTGCAGAGGCCAAGGCGATCGAGCTCCAGGCCAAGACCAACCAGGCGTTTGTTTCTGTCGATGATCTAATGGAGCGCGCCGCTCGAAACCACGATGATCTCACTGTCCAGATCCGTGCCGCTGCGGAGAGCGTGGGCGCAAAACAGAAAGTCGCTCGGCTCAAACTTAGAGAACGCGTCGAGGAGAAGATCCGCGATAAATATGCTGGGGATCTCAATCGCATCACTGATGTCGCCCGAGGCGGGATCGAGGCTGAAACAAACGAGATCGCTGATGCTTTCGTCGAGGCTCTCAGTCAGCGCTATAAGGTCATCGATGAAGGTTACAGCTTCACAGCTGAAGGCTATTTCGACCGTAAGCTCTCCGTTATCTTCGATGATGGACAGATTGGCGAGATCCAGATCTGGCCGTCTGGTATGTTGGATGCAAAAGGCCCGAAAGGTGGTCACGATCTTTACAAGATTTCCAGGGATCTTGCCCAGCCAGAAGAGGCGCGGGTCAAGGCGGTTGCAGATATGCAGCAGCTATACGCTGGTGTAGCTGCTAATCTCTCAGATAGCTGGAAAGCTCTCCTGGCGCGTCAAACGCCCTCGGGCATGGATGCACCGAGCCGTGTGGTCAACGAAGCCACGATATCGCGTGTTACCTCGGGCGACCCTTCGTCGCCAAGCACCTCAGAGGCCTTGATCGGGGACCAGTTACCAGTGGTGGATAAGGACACCATCTCGCCGCTCGATGTCTCGATGGCCGGGATGGACCCGTCTACTAGAAAGAATCTCATTGGAACCTCCAGTGATAATATAGATATCGCTAGTCAGAATGTCAAACTGGACCTGGACGAAGAGATCCCGGTCGATCTGCGCGTGGATCCAGAGACAGGCGAAGTCATAGCACAAACCATGACATTGCGACAGATCCAGGATGATATCGCCCAGGACGTGAAGATGCTCGACAGATTGAGAGGGTGCGCCAAATGAGTTTCCGTAACTGTATCATTAACGCCGAGGCCGAGGGCACCATCACTCCCGAGCAAGCACGCGAGGCGCGCGATCTCTTCGATGATCTGGAAGAGCAATACCAGGGCCAGATGAACCGTGGCGCTGCAAGCTCCAAAGCAGCCCGCGATGCCTTCGATGCTCTCGAGCGTGAAGTGTTCGAGCGCAAGCGCCGCAAGCTGTTGCAGATCCAGAATTGGAAAGAGATCAAGGTCAACCTTGATCAGTATCGCAACATTCGTGGGGAAGTGGATTTCGGTCGAGCAGCAGAAGCGTTGTTCGACAACGATGGTCTAGCACGCTATTCAAGCGTTGTCCAGAGGGAAGCGGCAGTCGAGCGTGCGGCGACCAGGAAGCTATACAACGTCCTGGCTACATTCAGACGCAACCTGGTGGGCGAGACCAGGAACAAGGCGCAGCTCAAGGATATGGTGCGCGAGATCTTCGAGCCTGGCAGCACGGGCAGCGCAAGCGCCAGGGAAATGGCGCAGGCCTGGTCTGAAGTTGAAGATTATTTGCGTTTGCGTTTCAACGCCGCAGGTGGTCGGATCGTAAAGCGCAAGGACTGGGGGCTGCCGCAAATCCACGAGACCTTGGCTGTGCGCAAAGCAACTGCTCGAGAATGGATAGACTTCATTACGAACGAGCTTGATATCACAAAAATGATTGATGAGCGCACTGGCCTGCCCTTCTCGCCCGAGCGCTTGGAGCTCGCGCTGCGCGATGTCTATGAGACGATCCGCACTGATGGGATGAACAAGCTGATCCCTGGGGCTGTTGGCCAGGGCAAGTCTGTTGCAAATCGCCGCTTGGATCATCGTTTCCTGGTGTTCAAGGATGCTGATGCTTGGATGCGTTACCAAGAAAAGTTTGGCAACGCCAATCCCTTCGATACGATGTTTGGCCATATCAAAGCCATGTCTCGGGACATTGCGCTTATGGAGATCCTGGGGCCAAATCCCAGAGCCACAGTCAACTATCTCAAGCAGACAATCCAAAAAGAAGCTGGGCTAAAAGCTGACGAAGCCGCTGAGAACGCTGCGCGCCGTTCCGCTGCACGCCTGGATAATCTTTACCTGGCTGTGACTGGCGCCAACAACGCGCCGATCGACAGCAAGTTCGGCAACACCTTTGCTGGCCTACGCCAGGTTCTGCAATCGGCACAGCTGGGTGCTGCCGCGATCTCTGGAATCACTGACGTAAATTTCCAGCGCATGGCTCGAGGTTTTATCGGTCTGCCCCAAGTCAACACAATAAACCAGTATCTCAAGCTCTTGTCGCCGCTGGGCGCCGAAGAGAAGGGCAAGCTGGCAATTCGCCTGGGCCTGATTGCTGAAGGCTGGTCCTCCCTGGCGTCAGGGCAAATGCGTTATGTCGGGGATATCTCTGGCCCTGAGATTACACGCCGTGTTGCCGACTTTGTGATGCGCGCCTCGCTGTTGTCGCCAATGACGCAAGCAGGGCGCTGGGCGTTTGGAATGGAGTTTCTAGGAACGCTGGCTGACAACGTGGGCAAGCGCTTCGATGAGCTGGATCCGCGTCTGCGCAAGACAATGGAGCGGTATAACATCGGCGCCGATCGCTGGGATGTGATGCGCAGCTCGCCGCTCTATGAGCATGAGGGCGCCAGCTTCCTACGGGCTGAGGACATCGAGGCACGCACAGACATTGCGCCTGGCCTGGCACGCGACTTGGCAACCAGGCTGATGGAGATGGTCGAGACCGAGACAAACTTTGCGGTGCCTTCCTCGAGCTTGCGTGGCCGCATTGCTCTGACGGGGGAGACCCGCCCAGGCACGATCTCGGGAGAGCTGACCAGATCCTTTGCCATGTATAAAAACTTCGGCATTACCCTGGTGAACACGCACTTGATGCGCGGCATGACGCAGCCAGGCGCCAAGAACAAGGGCCGCTATTTCGCTGACCTAATTATCTCAACGACGCTGATGGGCGCCCTGGCGATGCAGCTGAAAGAGATGAGCAAGGGCCGGGATCCGCGCCCCATGACTGACAATGCCTTCTGGCTGGCTGCCTTCCTGCAAGGCGGGGGTCTGGGGATTTATGGGGACTTTATGTTCTCGGATGTAAACCGCTTCGATCGCGGTTTGGCCGAGACGGTGGCTGGTCCAGTGGTGGGCTTTGCCGATGATCTTCGCAAGCTGACGATTGGCAATATTGTCCAAGCTGCCCAGGGCGATGATACCAATGCAGCGCGTGAGATGATTAACTTCGCAGCACGCTACACACCAGGCTCAAGCCTCTGGTATTCACGCCTGGCCCTTGAGCGCTTGGTCATCGATCAGCTGCAACTGATGGCAGACCCAAAGGCGCGCTCAAATATGCAACGCCTAGAGACCCGATATCGCAATCAGTTTGGACAACGGTATTGGTGGAAGCCTGGGGAAATGGGGCCCAGCAGATCCCCGAATCTTGGAAATATTATGGAACAGAGACCATAAATGTGGTATAGGCGAGATAACAATTCGCTCGCGGTCAACCGTAACGATATCGCTGCAAGGAGGCGAGTATGACGATCAAACAAACTGGCGGGATTTTCGGTCGGAGCCCTACCTTTGCCAACGCTGACGTTGATGGCTCTCTGACAACGAATGAGCTCGATCTAAAAGCCATTGCAGCTTCTAAGGCTGTTACCGCTGTTGACGTGTTCGTCTACGACACCTCGAAGGACAGCGACGGTGGCGCATGGCGCAAGCGCACTCAGCATACAAGCTGGTATAACGAGACGCTGAACACCAGCACCCGTGGTTCCAGACGTGAGTTCCCTGCGGTTGCTGTGATTGTGGCTGAGAGCGATAAGGTCACGATCCACGATGGCGATGATCCTGATCTGCCGATGTGGATGGTGTTTAATGATGCTGGGACGAATAACGAAAGAGCGTTCTTTCCCGCTACCTTCGATGTCAGTTGCATTTCCGCTTTAAACGGCACTGTTTCTTTTGGCTTGGATGTAGTCTCGTCAGCATCTGGGCTAAATACAATCAACTTTATTGCTGATACCTTGAACAGGACAGGAAATACTTCGGCCCGAGGGGGGAGCTATTCTGGGATTGTAGACAGGAACACAGACGTTACCTTATCAGGGACAGTAGTTCCTATTGTTAATGGCGTCGTCAACGACGTAGCCATGACCGTCCTGCCCGACGCCCCGATTGACCCTGCGACTGGGCTTCCTGTGCCTACGATTGCAGTGGCGACGAATGGTGGCGTGAGTGTGATTAAGGACGATGGGACGGTTGTTGATAGTGCTTCGACAGTCGGCATGAGGTGGGTCGCTTTTGACGGTGACGGGACGCTTTTTTTCTGCACCAATGCGTCGTTCTACCAGCTTTATAAGGAGAGCCTCTTTGCAGCAGATGGCTTTGGAACCTACATCGGCTATTCTGGTGCTGGCCTACCTCTAAGGCTCATGACCCGTGTTGAGGATGCGTATGTTAGCGGCGCCACGCTTTTCACAAGCGGCTCTTCGGCGGTGAGCGGTGTTCCAAACGGCACTGGCGGCCTGCAATGCTTTGCTTTGAGTAGTGCAAATCTGTCTACTTCCATGTCCGCCCTCCTCACCTCCACCTACAACACAGGCTGGATGAACGGCAGCATCAAGGGCTGCTTCCTGTCCGATACCGATGACACCGATCTGGTTGGGTCTGGTGAGTTGGTGACGAATGGGACGTTTGATACGGATACGAGTGGGTGGACGGCTTCTGGTAACGCAAGTCTGTCTGTGGTGTCTAACAGGCTTCGTATTACTAATGATAGTGCTACCAATGCGAGCGCATATCAGGACTTTTTTACCGTAACTGGAGTTAAATATGTTGTTTCTCTTGAGCAAACTGAGGTTTCTTCCCGTTTGCTAGTTGGGACGCCAGCAAATGCTTCAAATGCTCTTGTGACGGCCTTTACTACAGGCACAAACTTGCACACGTTTATAGCAACAGGAACCACTACTCGTTTAACACTACAAAGTGCAGCAGGTTCTGTGGGCGAGTTTTCTGACTTTGACAACGTCTCCGTCAAACTCGCAGACGCAGACCGCTCGGTGAACAACAACGGCCTGATCGTCAACGGCACTGTGACCAGAACTGCTGTGGCAACGGGCGCTGATCTGGTGGCCTACAGTGGGTTCTCTTCCAGCAACTACCTTGAGCAGCCGTATAACTCTGACCTCGACTTCGGGACGGGTGACTTCTGCGTGATGGGGTGGGTTAAGCCTTCGGCCTTCAACGCTGTTGATGCCTACATTGTAAGGTCGTCTGTGACATCATCCACTGGCGGGTGGATTTTCGGTGCGGCATCTGGGTCGTTGCGCTTCTGGGAGACGCAAACAACGGGGTATGCAGGGAAAGTGACTGCGGCGACAGCTCTTCCTCTGAATACTTGGAGTTTTGCCTGCATTACACGGGTTTCTGGCGTTCTATATGTCTATCTGAATGGGGTGCTGTCGGCCTCTGCGGCATTTACAAATAATATCAACCACGGGACACCAAATGCTTCAGTTGGCTATGACAGTGATTTTAACAGCTACCCAGCCTCTGCCTCGGCCCTAGCACTCTGGCGCATCTCCGCCACTGCACCCACAGCCGAGCAGATTTCTCGCATATATAACGACGAGAAACATTTGTTCACCGAGGGTGCGCAAGCGACTTTGTTCGGGTCTAGCGATGCCGTCACAGCCCTAGCTTTTGACGACAGCAGCCAGTTACTACACGTAGGCACCTCGGCTGGCCGCAGCGTATTCCAAGGCTTGCGCCGAGTATCCAACACGACCACTGCGGTCGGAACTGCAATCAGTGCCAGCAATGGCCTAGTGGTCGAAGAATAGGGGGTGTGAGATGGGCGCGCACACAACGCATGGCATGTCTAGAACACCAACATATTACGTCTGGGCAACGATGAAGGCTCGTTGCTCAAACCCCAACAACGATAACTACCATCGCTACGGCGGTCGTGGAATATCTGTATGTGAAAGCTGGGCTAATAGCTTTGAGCAATTCTTAGCAGACATGGGCGAACGCCCTGATGGGCTATCTATTGATCGTATTGACGTTAATGGTGACTATGAGCCTTCAAATTGTCGCTGGGCAACTGCAACTGAGCAAATGCGGAACACGTCAGTAAATAGATTGATAACGCATAACGGTCAGACCAAGACGCTTGTCGAATGGGCAGAGGCTTCTGGAATTTCTGTGCAAACCCTGCATAGCAGATTGGGCCGTTGGGGTTGGTCATTTGAGGATGCCATTTCAAAGCCGATCAACTCAACGAAGGGCAGGTCTGGCGAGAAAAACTCTATGGCTAAATATACCGCAGACACTATTGCGAAGGTGAAAGCGGCACTTGCTGCTGGATTGAAAGGTCGTGAAGTGGCGAAGATGTTTGATATGCCAGAAAAAACTGTCAGTCTTATCAAAACTGGACGCCGCTGGGCAAATCAAGGAGCAGCACAATGACTGTTTACATTTCGGCGGATGCCAAAAACCTACGTGAAGAACTGGCTGGCCTGCGTAATCAACCTCGCTACGTTCAAGAGATCTTCTGGTTCGCTGGCGATGGCTCTGAAACTGACTTCGCCCTTGAGCGTGGGTGGAAGCCAAAGTTTGTCTACGATGCCGGCGCTTTGCAGAAAGAAGGCTCTGGCGACGACTACACGGTCAGTTACGACGGCTTCATCTACACTGTAGTTTTTGGGACTGCTCCAACAAACCTCAACGACATTGGCATCATTTGTGAGCGGGAGGATTACTAATGGCTATCTTCGTAACCAAAGGTGATGCGCCGCTCACCGATGCTCAACTTGAGAAGCGCGCACAAAAGCATATCGCAAAGGATTGGCCGCCCCAAGCCCGTGAGAAGTCCATCCGCACTGCTGACGGTGCCTTCGATGCCTTCATGGCTGACTTCTCTGCGAACCACGATGTGAACAAGGCTAACAACGTCTTCAACTGGCAGCTTGCAGAATACCGCAAGGCCACTGCACGGCTGGCCCAGTATCGTCTGGCTGATGGCAGGCCAGAGAAGACCTTCGAGGAGCCGTCTGGCGAGTATGACGAAGAGGGCGATGAGATCATGCACACTTGGGTGCAGGCTGGCATCGACCCCCTCGATGCTCAGGTCGAGCAGACCACCTACGACGATGAAGGCAATGCTACAACCGAGACTGTGGACAACCCACTGATCGTTGCTGACGATGCAGAACGTGCTGCTGCTCAGGCTGTTGTTGACAATACCCCGCAGGAAGTGAAGGACTTTGACTGATGGCTGCGCAAACCGTTGCTGATGCACACAACCGACTCGACAAGCTCGAACCAAAGATCGATCGCTTGGAGAGTGACGTGACCGCGATCAAGACCGAAGTGCACATTCAATTCAAGGAAGTGTTCACCAGGAT
>Ga0196901_1001299_pt1 | contig 12656 bp, 14 predicted proteins | sample CB_VirMetaG_FD_169099 | JGI IMG/M metagenome (GOLD analysis project Ga0196901, IMG submission 169099) | Freshwater to marine saline gradient viral communities from Chesapeake Bay - CB_1504_1 Viral MetaG (v3) (version 3) | ecosystem: Environmental > Aquatic > Marine > Coastal | place: USA... | reverse complement strand
CCTGATGGATTCATTCGTGTGGCGAAGCAGCGTCATGGCGAATGGGAAGGACTGTTCAACTTCTGGTTTGACGCCAGAAGCCAGCAGTGGATTCCGGAATACGGGAAGCCAGCAATGCCTTTCCCGCCGCCGGATGAGAACGGCAGGATGCCTAGCCTGTACGGCGAGGTGGCGATATGAGCCGAGAATCCAATCGCAACCGCTGGCCAGAACTAGCCAAGGCCGTAGATCAGATGAAAGCCGCCTTCGGTGACGTACAGGTTCTGTGCATCCGAGAGAACGGCAAAGTAGTCGCAGGCAAGCCTTACGGGGCCGGGTCTGCGTTTATCGTCCCGCAAGAGGACTGGCAACCGAAGAGGAAAAAGAAATGAACCCACAACCGAGATCCGCAGAGGAACTAATCCACATCATGCGCCTACGGGCCAAGGACTTTGCCAAAGCCAAATCAGACCGAGTGCGTCTGGAGCATTACCGCAAGTCCAAGCAGGCCATGCTGATGAAGGAAGCAGAACGGGCTGGCTACAACACCGCAGCCGCTCAGGAGCGTGAAGCTTTGGCAGATCCTGCCTACGCAGAATTGCTTGACGGCCTCAGTGCCGCAACCTACGAAGAGGAGGTCAACCGATGGGAACTGGAAGCAGCGAGATTTGCACTGGAAGTCTGGAGAACCAGACGGGCGGACGAGAGAGCCGAGATGAAGCTGACCTAAGTATGCCGTCAGACGCCACAAAGACGCCCTCAGAGACGAGATCTCTTCAAAAAGGTACTAGGGTAGCGCCCATGTCAAAACAAGAGCGTACAGAGCGCTTTCGCCTGCTTTCTGAGATGGGCTGCTGCATCTGTGGTCAACCGCCTCAGATTCACCACCTGATCGGCACGAAATGGAGGGGTATGGGCCAGAAGGCTGACGACCGGCATACGATCCCGCTGTGCCTGAATCATCACACCGGCCAACACGGCATCCACAAAATGGGCATGCGACCGTGGGAGAATGAATTTGGCGATCAGGAACATTTGCTGAACATCACCAATTTCAAAATGAAAATGCTATTAGAAATTCAAAAAAATGGACACTTGAATTTCGACGATTTTGCTCAACAACAAGAGTAAAATCAACAACTTACTTGACATATAGTCCTCCTTTTGATATACTATGGATGTTTTGTTGGAAAACATTGCTAATCAAATTCCGGCCCTGATAAAGGGGCAAAAACTGAAGCTGTGTCCGTTTGAGCAGCAGGTAGTCTGGAATTACGCAAAGGCGTTACAGAGGGCTACAGCAGGCCAGCAAGACTTTGCCGCGAAGATTGAGAATCAACTCCGGACTAATACGATGTCGTTTGGTGCTGAAATGGCGTTTTGCCGGATGGCGAACATCTTCCCAAGATTTGAGTTGTATCCGGGGCAGTGGGATTGCGTCGCCCCAGACGGCAGGCTGATTGATGTGAAGCACGCAGAAGAACATCACAAAAACCTAATCTGCCGGGTTGGATCAAATTCTGCGGCGGAACTTTTTGTACTGATGACTGGAGAGTTTCCAGAATTCACTTACCGTGGAATGGCCACACGCGCTGAATTGCACGAAGAAATCATGGAGGGAAACTATGGCAAGCCAGCCTACTTCCGACACCAAGACAAACTGCACGACAACCTGCTGGGATAACGAATGCCAATCAACTCAAGAGCAAAAGGAAAGTCCGGTGAACTCGAAGTCGTCCACATCCTTCGTGAAGAGTTGGGACTTGAAGCAACCCGAAACCTTGACCAGTGGCGAGATGGCGGGTCTGACATTCTTGGCCTCGATGGCTGGGCAATCGAAGTTAAACGCGCTAAGACACCCAAGCTTTCCGAATGGTGGAACCAAAGTGTCCGTCAGGCTGGAACTACAAAATTCCCCGCACTCTGGTATAGACTTGACCGCAAATATTGGCGGGTTGTAATTCCGCTGCACTCCATCACCCATGATTTCGGACTCAATCTGGATCTGGAATGGACTGTGGAACTCAGCCCGGAAGCGTTCTGCGCAATTGCGCGTGAACACCTAGCGGAGAAAGAAAATGGAGCAGCCGACACCGACCACGGTAGGCCGACCCAGCAAGTACACTGAAGAACTGCTCACAAAAGCAGCAGGGTACGTCGCTTACGCCTACTCAGAAGACAAACTCCCCAGCATCGAAGGACTGGCTCTGTATATCGGAGTAAAACGGTCAACTATTTACGACTGGGCAAAACAACCTGAAAAGGAAGCGTTTTCGGACATTTTAGAAAACATCCTTGCCCATCAGGCTGAAGCCCTTATCAACAAAGGGCTGAGAGGCGAGTACAACTCAACGATCACCAAGTTGATCCTGACGAAGCACAACTACAGCGACAAACAAGAAATGGATCTGTCCAGTAGCGACGGAACCATGCGTCCTACAGTTATCGAACTGGTGGCTCCGTAATGGGAAAGGGGTCTAAGCCGCGTCCAATTCCGGACCGCAAACAGTACGAAGAAAACTGGGACCGCATTTTTGGGAAGAAAAAGCAGGATGAAAGCCCAGCTAAAAATCCCTCCTAAACTTATTCCGGTTTTCAACACACCAAACCTCCGCTACCGTGGAGCGTATGGAGGCCGAGGCAGCGCAAAGACACGAACCTTCGCCTTGATGACAGCCGTTCATGGCTATCGGGTCGGAGAATCAGGCGGAACAGGCCAGATCCTCTGTGGCCGTGAGTTTATGAACTCGCTGGACGATTCCTCACTGGAAGAAGTGAAGTCTGCAATCCGCTCAGTGCCGTGGCTGGAGGACTATTACGAGATCGGTGAGAAGTACATCCGCTCCAAGGATGGCCGTATCACCTACGTCTTTGCCGGTCTCCGCAGATCACTCGATGCCCTGAAGTCCAAAGCCAAACTGATACTGGCGTGGATTGACGAAGCCGAAACCGTCTCCGAGACCGCATGGCGAAAACTAATCCCAACCGTCCGCGAGCATGACTCCGAAATCTGGGTGACTTGGAACCCTGAATCCAAGGAATCAGCGACCCACAAACGCTTCCGTCAGGACCCGCCAGACAACTCCATCATTGTGGAGATGAACTGGCAGGACAACCCGTGGTTTCCGAGCGTGCTGGATCAAGAGCGCTTAGAAGACAAGAACAAGCGCCCGGACATCTACGATCATGTCTGGGGCGGCGACTTCCTTGTCCATGCTGAAGGCGCTTACTACGCCACTGAAATGCGGGAGGCCAAGGATCAGGGTCGTATTGACGTGGTGAACTACGAAACCTCATCTGGCGTGATTACCGCATGGGACTTGGGCATCGGAGACAGCACAGCTATCTGGTTTGCGCAGTTCATCGGTCCAGAAATTAGAATCATCGACTACTACGAATCCAGCGGCGTGGGCTTAGATCATTACGCCCGTGTGCTTCAGGAAAAAGGCTACACATACAAAGAACACATCCGGCCGCATGACGTGCGGGTGAAAGAACTGGGGTCAGGCAAGTCTCGACTGGAAACGCTCGACAGCCTCGGCGTCAGTCCAGTAACCATTGCCCCGCAGCTAATGGTGGATGACGGAATCCAAGCTGTCCGCTCCATGCTGAAGAACTGCTGGTTCGACGCAGAACGCTGCGAGCGAGGCATTGACGCATTACGCCAATACCACCGAGAATACGACGACAATGGAAAAGTATGGCGTAGCCGGCCCGCTCACGACTGGGCATCACACGGAGCAGATGCGTTCCGATATTTGGCGGTTGGCTACAGACCCGCCCAAACAAACTGGGGCGAACCCTTGCGAAGGGGGCTGAGAGGAATCGCATGACATGATCTTGGAAGGAATACTGAACGCATTTGCCCCGCAGAAACAGCGGACCCAATTCGACGGTTACTCCCAAGAAGAGATCGACAGAATTCGTGCGCTCGAAGCGCAACAGCAGGCTGCCCAAGCAGGGTATGGCCAGCAGCAGCAATTCTATTCAGCGCCGACCATGCCATTTTTTGGCGGCATCGACGCAACCAAAGTATCTGAACAAGACCTGATCGCAGCCGGCGAAGACTACAAGCGTTCCGTGCCTGCGGGTTATGCGTCCGTCCCCGGCCTGCTCGCTGATGTTGTAACAGCACCGCCAAAAGCTTTGTTTGATGTTGGCCTACGCGCAGCAGGCAAAGAGGATCTCGCAAGACAGATCGAATACTTCCCGCTGACGACTTCTTCGTACAATGCCGCACGACAGGCAATGGACCAGATTTACGGCGCTCCGGCTCCAGAAATGTCGCCCACTGCGCAGGATCTGGCGTTTGGAATGTCCTTGTATGGCGATCCGCTCGCCATCGGCGGCACAGGCGGCAGAGTTGCAAAAAATATCGCCACAAATATTCCCAAGATCGCTGAAACCACAAAACAAGTTCTAGGTCAGGGCAAGACTGCCGTCGAAAGCTTGCTGCAGCCGCCTGCTCCGGGCGAATTGCGCATGATGATTGGTCCTACTGGCGCTATTCGCAGAGAGGGCCAAGGCGCTGTTGAGCAGCGTCTGAGAACCGCAGAGCGCATGGAAGAGCAAGGCGCAGATCGTCTCGACATCTTCCGTGAAACCGGCATGCAGCGTTTCCCTGATGGAAAGTGGCGCTACGGCGAGATTGATGATGAGCCAGCAAAGCTGTTGAACATTGGTCGCGGCAACCCGACGCAGTTCCAAGCCAATTGGCTGGTGAAGAATGAAGGCATGGACCCGGCTATTGCCAGAGATCCAGCCAAAGTTGATGAGTTCATCCGCAACATGTCCAAGGATCGCTGGGACTTTTTGCGGAAGCAGATCCAAAACGATTGGGATTACGCCAACTTTTTGGGGCCGCACTCAAAGAGGCCGCTGTCCAAGCTTCTGGATCACCCGCAACTCTACGAAGCCTATCCCGGCCTCAAGAATGTAGACGTTGTGTACAACTCCGGCATGCAGCCGAACAGCGCCCATTTCGTAATCAACAAAGAACACCCGCGCGGCGCTATTTATTTTGGCACGCCGTCTGGCGGCGCAGAAAACTTTCGCCAAGTCCTGCTTCACGAAATCCAGCACTACATTCAGGGCGCTGACAGCCTTGGCTCTGGCGCTAATTACGGTCTTGAAATCAATCGACTCAAGGAATTTAGGACCGCAACAAAAGAAGAGATAAAAGATTACAAGCGAGGCATGGAAATCGCCAGAAACTGGCGGTCCGAATATCCGAAGGGATCAGATGACTGGAATGCTTGGGACCGAATTTACAAAGAAAACGAGCAGGCTAAGGAAGAAGCCTTGGGCATAATTCGCCCAATTCAAAAAGACCAAGAACTGAAAAGAAAAGCATTTGGCAATTACCAGCGTTCGTTTGGTGAAGCCGAAGCCAGAATGACCCAGCAAAGCGGCTTGCTGACGGGCCGTGAGCGTGGCGACATTCCTGCGTATGAAAGGTTTGACATGCCAGAGAGTGAGCAGCGCCCGTCTCTGCTGGATTTGCCGGGGTATTCCCGCGAAAACCCGATGGAAGCCGGCGTCATGGATTACGGCATGCGCCATCGTCCACCAGACCCCGAAGTAGGGAATACGCTAGACGACTTGTCGGCCATCTATCCAGAAGATTTGTATTCAGACAAAGGCTGGCACTATTACGGCCAAGGCGGCACTGAAAGCATAGCAATGGACAAGGCGTCTGCTGCAATCCTCAAGCGTTTGCGCGGCAATCCAAATGCAGAAGTGACGATTTATCGCGCCGTTCCAAAAGACGTAAATGAACTCAACGCTGGCGACTGGGTAACGATCAATCGGGAATACGCAAAACAGCACGGTGAAGGGCCGCTCAAGGGAGACTACAAAGTAATCTCCAAGAAAGTACGCGCATCCGAATTGACCACTGAAGGCAATTCCATACACGAGCAAGGGTATTTCCCCAATCGGCTGATGGACTTCCCAATGGAATCCGTCGCCTCTCCAAAAATTGGCAGCCCAAGCCGGGTCAATAAAGCAAAAACAGAGGTCCCCGGATTTCGCAGCTTATCCCGCGATATGACCCCGGAAGAACTTTCGATGGTCGAAGGAAATCCGCAGTGGCGGAAGATGACACAAAGCATTGTCGATACGTCAAAGACCCTGCCAAGCCCGTCTGAATATGCGGCTGTCGCCAAGGCTGGCGGCGTCAAGCGTGGATGGTATGCAGACAGCGAACAGGCAATTCGTCATATTTTTGACAACCCATCTGCGCCAGATGATCCGGAGCGTTTCACCGCGCTTCTGGCTGCCCTGTCCCCGCAAACTAGCGTGCAATCAAATCTGAAAAACGCGCTATCAACGTGGAACAACTGGATTAAGGCTGGCCGTCCGACCGACAAAGAAAAGATCCTTAAGATCATGGGCGAAAGCGTTGAGGGCGATAAGGGAATTGAATCTGTGCTGGACGCATGGAAAAACAACTCATTCCGCGCCCTAACCGCAAGAGACGCAAGAGACATGATGGGCGACGTTGGCCTGTCTGGTCCGAAAGTCCACAGCTTCATGCGCAATCTGGCCGGCGTTTCTGACGAAGTGACCAACGATGCGTGGATGTCAAAGCTGTCCGGCGTCAACCAAGAACTATTCAGTGGCGCAACCAAAAAAGGAAGAGGCTCCCGCTTTGTTGATGAATATGGTCCGCTGGGGGTGAAAGGTCCGGGCTACATGGCCCAGAACATCCTGACCCGTCGCGCAGCAAATCTGTTGGACTGGAAGCCTGCCGAAATTCAAGAGACCACATGGACGCTGGGCAAAACCCTGCTGGATCTTGCTACACAGCCTGAAGCTGTCAGAAAGTCTGTTCTTGGTGCTGGTCAGCGCGTCCCAGAAAACCTTCTTGGCCTCAGCCCAAGCAGTGCGGAAGATGTTCTGCGCAGCGGCGTATTGTCAGATGAGATCTTGTACACGACCCCGGCATTTGGCGACCTGATGAAACAGAATCCGTACCGCAACATACTTGGAGAAGGCGGGTATTCTGCCGAAGGATTCAGTTTGCCGTCTCCGCAAATGTCTACCCCGTATGAACGTCTTGGCGTCTCTGCGGCGGAACTTGAGCGGACTACGGAGGGCAAGAACCTGATTCGTGCATCTAAGCGCCTTGACGCTGTACAGCGCCGGTCTGATGCCATATCTGCGGTAGACGCAGCCCGCAAGGCAATGGAATCTGCGTCAACGCCAAAAGAAGTGAAGGCCGCTCAAAAGATGATGCGCGACGCACAAAGGGCGCTTATAAAATCGTCCAAGGAATTGAAAAACATGACTTTCGAGCCTGAGTACAGAGGACTTCTGGCAAAATGAAAACCATGTATTATTTGCGGGTAGGAACTTAATCAAGGGCCGAAAATGGCAATTACAAATTACGCAAACCTCCAGACCGCTGTTGCTGATTTCCTGAATCGCGACGACCTGACGAGCGTTATTCCGACCTTTATCCAGTTGGCGGAAGCCCAAATGAACCGGGACATTCGCCATTGGAAAATGGAGACCCGCTCTAGCGGTCAGCAGACGGCTGGCGATCAATATATGCAGATTCCTGCAGATTGGCTGGAGACCATTCGCTTCCATGTGACTGGCGCAGGAACAAGCCCGCTGGATTTGATCTCACGCGCTGCAATGCAGGACAAGCGTGCTGGCGCTAACGACACAAGCGGAACCCCGGCGTATTACTGCCACGCAGACAGCCAATTTGAACTGTATCCGACCCCAAATGCGGACACCGATGTCGAATTGCTGTATGTGGCCAAGATTCCGGATCTGGCGACGAATTCCACGAACTGGCTGCTCGAAGATGCGCCAGATGCGTACCTGTATGGCTCTCTCTTGCATTCATCACCATATTTGCAGGAAGATGCTCGCGTGGCCGTCTGGGCGCAGATGTATTCTGCGTCGGTGGCCAGATTAAATGAAGCGTCCGAAAAGGCGCGTTACTCTGGCTCCGGCCTGACACTCAAAGTAAGGGGATTGGGATGAGTTTTTCCAACTATCTTGAAACAAAGATTCTTGACCATGTATTTGGCGGTACTGCCTACACCGCTCCGGGTACTTTGTATCTGGCGCTGTTCACTGCAGTTTCTAGTGGCGAAACCGGCTCTGTAACCGAAGTTTCCGGCACTGCATATGTTCGCAAGAGCGTAGCTTTCACCACTTCCGGAGACACCACTAGCAACACCGCAGCAGTCGAATTCGACACCGCTGGCTCCAACTGGGGTACGGTTACTCATGTAGGCATTTACGATGCTTCTTCTGCGGGCAACCTGATGGCATATGCCACTCTGTCCAGCAGCAAGACCATCGAATCTGGCGATGTTTTCCGTGTACCGGCAGGTGATCTCGACATCACGCTGAACTAATCTTTGACGCGAGGGGCCGATCATGGCGCTAGTAATTAAGGATCGCGTCAAGGAGACAACCACTACGACCGGGACTGGTACGCTCACGCTTGCCGGCGCGGCTAATGGTTTTCAGTCTTTTGCTGCGATTGGAGACGCAAACACCACTTACTACGCCATCACGGACTCTGCGACCGGCGATTGGGAAGTTGGACTCGGCACATACACGGCATCCGGAACTGCGCTGTCACGCGACACGATTCTGGCGTCCAGCAATAGCGGGTCTGCCGTATCTTTGGCGGCTGGCTCCAAGAATGTTTTTGCTACCTATCCGGCTGGCAAGGCTGCGTTCTTTGACGACATTCCGACCAACAACAACCAGCTAACTAACGGCGCTGGCTACATCACCGGCAATCAGACCATTACCCTGTCCGGGGATGCTTCCGGTTCCGGCACAACTTCGATTGCCGTGACTGTGGCGGATGACAGCCACAGCCATAGCACCAGCACACTTACTGGCCTTGGCGCTTTGGCTACGCTTTCAAGCGTCAATGCTGCAACCATCACCGACAACTCGGTGGGCGCTGCGGAATTGAATGTCACCGGCAACGGTACGACTGCTCAGTACCTGCGTTCTGATGGTGACGGCACCTTCACTTGGGAAACCCCGCCCGATACCAACACGACCTATTCGGCTGGCGCTGGTCTTGATCTGACAGGAACTACTTTTAGCGTTGAGTCCGATTTGCGTGGCGACGTGTTCTACATCGGGCGCGACACCAATGACTATATTGGCGTAGAGACAACCCAGATCAACTTTGTTTTGGATGGCAATACCGATGCGCGCCTGTACAACAATGGTGATTTTCACGCCGATGGCAATGTAATTGCATACTCAACCTCAATTTCAGACGCCAGACTCAAGAAAGATGTGAGCGTTGTTGAAAACGCTCTTGAAAAGGTCAACAAGTTGCGCGGGGTTGAATTCACATACACCTACGAAAACAAGCGTTCTGCTGGCGTAATTGCGCAAGAACTTGAGGCTGTACTTCCGCAGGCGGTTTCTGAGACTCACCTTGAACTCAAGACTGGCAGCAAGGACGATCAGTACAAAGTCGTTCAATACGACCAGATTCATGCCCTGTTGATTGAAGCGATTAAGGAATTGACAGATCGCGTCGAAGAACTGGAAGCGCAGGCGGGCTAACCGATGCTCGGCCTTGCTCCATTATCCGCAGCGACATACAGCGACTTAGGCTCTGCCATCCATCTTGGCGAGGCCACGGTCTCTGCCTCTGCGACTGTAAGCACAGGGCTTTCAGGAACAATTAAATCTGCAACAGCGACAGTATCTGTCGTTTCTGCTGTTACGGCATCTGCTCGCCGGGTTCCGGAAGGTTCCGCGCTGGTCAATGGCACATCCACCACAACCGTTGATACGACCGCAAACGGCGCAAGAGTGCGCGAAAGTAGCGCAACTTCATCTTCTGCGTCTGTGTTTACTTCTGTGGTTGTGCGCGTTCCAGAAGGCTCTGCAGCGGTATCAGCAGCAGCAAGCACAGTTGCAAATGCTGTGTTTTCAATTACTGTGGATGTATCGCTATCAGCAGCAGCAACATTTACAGCGGTTGCTGCAAAGACAACCAACACAAGCGCATCCGTATCTGCGGAATCTAGTACAGCAGCTATTGGCGTTCGTGTTTTTGACCATGCTGCGTCTGTGTCTGCTGAATCAACAATTTCAGCAAATGCGGTTGCAACATTTAATCCAAGCGCAACATCGGCAGGCGCATCGTCTATATCCGCAGCAGCCGGTTATGTATTACGCTCTGGCGCAGCAGTATCAATCACATCCGCTGTCGTGGTTATTGGCCGCGAGAAATGGGAAACTATTGCAGAGGCGTCCAGCACATGGACAGACATACCGCAGGGCGGTGAAACTTGGACGAAATTGGCCGCCTAAAAGGGGATTGAAATGGCAGACACTACGACCACAAATTATGGCTTCACGAAACCAGAGGTCGGCGCATCTCAGGATTCATGGGGTACAAAACTAAACGGCAACTGGGACGATGTTGATGCGGATCTGAAGGATCTTGAGGATACCAAGGCCGAAAAAGCGACCACGATCAGCGCCGGAACCGGCCTTACTGGCGGCGGTGATTTGTCTGCAAATCGCACCGTTACCCTTGCAGACACAGCAGTGACTCCGGGAACTTATGCTCCTGCAAATGTTACCGTTGACCAGCAGGGCCGAATCACTTCTGCATCAACCGCGACGGTTAATAACGCCAACTGGTCAGGCGAAGAACTTGCCGTAACCAATGGTGGGACTGGGGCTGCAAGTGCAGCAGCGGCTTTGTTGAACTTTGGCCTTACCGCCACTGCGTCAGAATTGAATCTTCTTGATGGGATTACAGCGATTCTTGACCAAGACAACATGGCCAGCAATAGCGCAACGGCTCTTGCCACACAGCAAAGTATTAAAGCTTATGTTGATGGCAAGGTTTCTGTCACGGCTGGCGCTTCGCTTTCTGTATCAAGTGGATCAGATTTCAGCATAACCACAGGAGCAAGCGGAAAGGCATTGATTGTTGGGTTTGGCAACAGATACGCAACATACGCAAACTTCGGGACATCAACTCTACAGCTTAGAAAGGCAAATTCTTCTGTTGCCTCTGCGACAGGCAGCACAATGGAATATGACAGCCGAGGATCTGATACAACGATTATTATTCCGTATGTGTTCAGCGGAAGCGCAAACACAACATATTCTGATTTTGATTTGTATTGGGCTAACTCAACAAATACTCAAAGGTTCCTCGGCTATTTCTACATCGGCTTCTAAAAGGGAAACGATATGTCCCTAATCCCACTCGCTCTCCCGCCCGGCGTCTATCGAAACGGTACGGAATATCAGCAGTCCAATCGTTGGCGAGAAACAAATCTTGTCCGTTGGCGTGATGGATCGTTGCGCCCGATTGGCGGATGGCGTACTCGTATTGCAACTGCCTTTAATGCCGCCCCAAGGGCAATGCTGACTTGGGAAGATTTCTCAAGCGACCTTCACATTGCCGCTGGTACTTATAACAAGCTGTATGCCGTAAGCGAATCCAACATTATTTACGACATTACGCCTTCTGGCCTGACGGCAGGAACGCTGGATGCCGAAATTGTTATTGGTTACGGCGGCGGCTTTTATGGTGACAGCTACTACGGCACTCCGCGTGTAAATAACACAGGTTATGGCGAGGCCACCACTTGGAGCCTTGATAACTGGGGCGAATACCTTGTGGCCTGTTCTGTAGCTGATGGCAAGCTATACGAATGGGATCTGAACACTTCTGGCGTTGCTGTACAAATCGCAAATTCTCCTGAAGATTGTCTCGGCCTACTGGTAACAGAAGAACGCTTCCTGTTTGCGCTTGGCGCTGGAGGCAACCCGCGAAAGATTGCGTGGTGCGACCGTGAAGACAACGCCACATGGACACCCGCTGCGACCAATGAAGCTGGTGACATTCAGTTGCAGACTTCCGGCAAGATCATGGCTGGAATCCGCGTGCAGGGCCGTGCATTCATCCTGACGGACCTTGATGCCCATATTGCTAACTATGTCGGCCCTCCGTATGTGTACGGCTTTGAACGTGTCGGCAACCATTGTGGGCTTATCGCAAGAAATGCTGCAGCGGCAGTAGATGAAGGCGTTTTCTGGATGGGAAGCGACGGGTTCTTCATGTTCAACGGCTCTACCGTATCCAAGATGCCGTGCGATGTTGCTGACTTTATTTTTGATGACATCAACTTTGTTCAGCGTTCAAAAATCTATGCGCTAGTTAATTCTGAGTTTGGTGAAATCTGGTGGTTTTACCCAGACGAAGCATCCAATGAAAACAGCAAGTATGTTTCCTACAACTATAAAGAAAACTACTGGATGCTTGGTGAGTTGTGTCGAACTGCTGGTGTAGACGCTGGCGTGTTCTCTTACCCGTTGGCCTCTTGCTCCTCTGGAAACCTGTTTGAGCATGAAGTTGGCCTGAACACAGACGGACGCTCAATTTATGCAGAAACCGGCCCGATCAGTCTTGGGAATGGCGATCAGGTTATGACTGTAAGCAGCCTGATTCCGGATGAAACCAATCAGGGCGATGTTGAGGTGACATTCAAGACTCGATTCCACCCGAATGACACGGAATACACGCACGGCCCATATCAGATGGCAAACCCAACATCTGTGCGCTTTACTGGCCGCCAAATTCGGATGCGTATTGAAGGCGCAAAACTAGCCGCTTGGCGAGCAGGCACAATGCGCATTGATGC
>Ga0196901_1001298_pt1 | contig 12674 bp, 4 predicted proteins | sample CB_VirMetaG_FD_169099 | JGI IMG/M metagenome (GOLD analysis project Ga0196901, IMG submission 169099) | Freshwater to marine saline gradient viral communities from Chesapeake Bay - CB_1504_1 Viral MetaG (v3) (version 3) | ecosystem: Environmental > Aquatic > Marine > Coastal | place: USA... | reverse complement strand
ATCAAACCCAGGGGCGTTCTCTCTTTTATTTATAATGTTTGCGACCATGCCTCCAAACTGTTGTATTATTTCAAAACTTCCATCAACGCCTTTTTCTTCGTATATCTTTTGTACTTTTTCAGACGCTGCTTTTCCTGCCTCTGTTACAGGCTTAGCCCCCTCTTTTGCTTTTGGCTCAGCCTTAACCTCTGTAGGCCCTTGCTCTTTTATCTGCTTAATTTTAGCTTCTAATACTGTTTCTTGAGATTCAAATTCCTCAAAACTTATTTCACCAGTATTCCTTTTATCATACAGGTCATCTATTTGCTTGCCAATCTTATTAATTTCAGATTCTTGGGCAGAGGTTAATGCTTTTGAAAACTTTATTTTGTCTTTGCCTTTAGGCTTTTTAATGCCTGTAAGTTTCTTTTGGGATCTAGTTAATTTACCTTTTTTAATACTTTTGTTGTAGTCTTTTACAAAATTAAATACATCTTGGCCTGTATCAAATTTTATCTTAACACCCATTTTTTGTAATATCTCTCTTAAAATATTACCTATTTTAGTTAAAGTACTTTCATCAATTTTAAAAGTGTCCTCAGCTAAAGCATCCGATGTTAATGTTAATATTTCTTCCCACTCTACATCAAAGTCATCCGAAGTTAGTATTTTATCATAAACTGCGGCCCAGCCTTCAGGTTTTACTTCTTTATTTGTTTTTTTATCTGTTACATATTGGCTTATTCTTTTCCCAAGCTTACTAGTTTTCATTTGCTCAGGGTTAGAATCGTATAAGAACTTAAATAATTTCTTACCTAATTCAGCCCTTTGGTTTTCTTTTGCAAAGGACTTAGCAAGTACTGCATGTAAAAATTCGTGTGCAGCAACATTAACGTCTTCTGCCACTGCTGAAGCGTCTTTATTAATTACTAGTACACTAGATCCATCTTTAAGTGGTATAAGAAAGCCCTGTGCTTTTACAACAGAATCTATTGCTCTCTCTCCCTCTTTCGCTCCCTCTTTATCTTCAAATGGCGCCTTTTTGCCTTCCTTAATTAAGTTCTCAACATAGCTTCGTACTTCTTCTCCTGTTTGGAATGTTTTAACTTCTGTATCTTCAAATCCTTCTACTAATTTTTTAACTGTTCCTAAAGTTTCTTCAAACCCGCCTAAATCGTTAATTGTTTCATTTAGTACCTCAATCTTTTTTTCTAGCTTAGCAATCTCTTCAGGATCAGTTTCTTCTCCAATATCATATTTGTAGTCTTCTCTTTCCTGAATTAATTCATCGATTTTTGCTCTATTATCTGCTTGTTCGGCAACTCCACCATCTATTAAATCCCCTCCTAAAAACACACTTCTAGTGACTTCTTCCCCATCTACAATTATGGTTTTATTAGAAGATGGCTTAACTTTTTTCAATGCTTCAGGAATGTCACCATCTATTACAATCTTTTGATTCCTATTCAACGTTGGCTTTTTAAATTCACCTTGAAAAATAGGCCTTGCTTCTATCACCGCTAAAAATTTGCTTTTATCCCCTGATACTTTGTCTAATCTAGATTGTAAATTTTCTACTGTTTCTTTAGTGTTGCCTCTTGCCTCAAGAGCCTTTTCTAAAGTAGCTTCCTGTGCAGTTAACTCAAATATTATTTTATTTTCAGCGGTAGTTGCTTTAGTAGCAGTAGTTTCCGCTTTTTCAAAGGTATTTATAAATTCCTCTGTAAGTAAATTTATTTGCTCTTTAATATTTTTTGAATCAAAGCCGGGTTGGTTTGCACTTGCTTCAGATAGCAAATTTTCAACGAATTTGTTAATTTTATTTATATTCTTTAATTCATTATTTTTTAAATATAAATACTGTGCTCCAGGAATTGTTGCAAATGTTGCAGATGTTGGCAATGATGCCGAAGCCTCAATAGCTCCCTGCCTAGCAGCCTTAGTAAAGTCCAATTCTTTACCTTTTGCCCAATCGTCAACTAAACTTTCTGAAGACCCTTGAAAAAATTCAGTTCCGGGCTCTACTAGCAATGCGTTTATAGCATCTTTCCCAAGTTGTCTTTTCAAACCTGGATCTATTCTAATGCCTTGTCTTGTTGCTGCAGAAATAGTTTTGTTAACTGAACCAAGACTACCTTTTATCATTTTACCAAATTGGAATGTATCAGCCAACCCAATTGCCCCAACCATACCAGATGCAACAGCAGCGCGGCCTTTACTAACGCCCTCCTTTCTAAGGTCGTAATAAGTATTAGTTTGGAGAGCATTGGCAACTATGTATTTGCCCGCTACGGGTACTGCAGCAGCGGCAAAATATGATGCAGACTCAAAGCCTAGCTTTGTTGACCCATTTATAAAACCTGTAACATCGCCATTCGCTAGCCTATCAATAACATCTTCTGTTTTATATAGCTGAGGCCCACTTATTGTCTCTGAGGTTTTGTTTAGCTCATCGTAATAGCTTCTTAAAAAGACATCGTCTATATCTTCTCCCGTTTCTTTTGATTCTTTTTTTGCTATAGCGTAAGCATTTTTTGCAGAAAGTGTTACAATTGGGGCCCCAGCAATAGGGGCTGCTTCAAATGAACCTAACACATCTGATATTTGCTTTGCATCTAAAAAACTGTCTAAAACTTCAGCCACTTTTACTTTTGTTGCTTTTACAAAAACATCATAAAATCCTGCTGCACTTGCTTTTGCACTTCTAGTATATTCTCCTATAGCTGCAGCTCCAGCTTGCTGATCAGCTAGGGCCTGTAGATATCCATCGTTTTTTATATCTAATTTAACAGAGCCTTCACCATTTAATATATCCTCATATTTATTTGACCCTAAAAATTTTTCCATTTCAGAGCGAGGTACGGCTTTGTTATCTATGTAATACTCCGCACCAGCTTCGTAAAAGTCAACGTCGGTATTTTTCTTTATTAAATTTGCTTTTAATTTTTCTATTGTTTTTATTTGGCCCTCTAAATTAGTTCTTTCAGGGCTATCAAGCGGATTTGCAAAATCAGCCATTCCTATTGGCCTAAATGTAGCTTTAGGTATAGGCAGGGTTTCTATTTCTTCATTTAGCTTTGCTATACGCTCATCAAAAGATTGTAACTGTTCTGGAGTGGTTTTTTTAATATCCCCAAGCACTTCTTTTCTGCCGGGTACAAGGTTTATGTTAGATTCCCTCCACTCTGCTATGTTGTTGCCATATCTAGCATTAAGATCGTTGTATTTTTCTGCGTTTTCGTTTAATATTTTTAGTTCTTTATTAAACTCTGCTCGCATTGCATCGTCAACTGATTCAGGGTTGGTTTTGGCGGCAAAATTTAAAGCATCAATTGACGCTTTAGCAGCATTTGCTTTTTTAGCATAAGAGCTTAAGCTATCTTGAGCTTCAAAAAATTCATTGTTTATCAATGCTATTTTACTAACTTGCTTATCCGGATCTAATTCCCTGTCAATAGCTAATTGTTCTTTTTGTTCTGGTGATATTGTAGATGGATCTACAATAATTTTAGGGGTGATCGGCTCTATCTTTGGCTCTAAATTTATTTTAAATCGATTAAATTGAGTTTTTGGATCAAACTTATCTTTATCATCCTCTTCTTGTGGCGCTAAAGGTCCAACCCCAGATGTTGAAGCTTTTTCCGTTGCTGTGGCCACATCTTCCTCCACAACAACATCTTCCTTTCCCGGCTGAATACCTAGGTCTTTTTTTAATGTAGCAATATCAGGTATATCGTAATGGGTAGACATGGAATCCCTAAACTTAGATAGTTTATCTTCATCTTCCATGTCAGCTTTAAAATCCTCAAAGCTAGGCATAGTAAAATGTGCTTCTGCATTATTATATAATTTCAATAAAATTTCTTCGTTCATATTAGTATGCTTTTGTTTTATTAGATACTTTTGTAACTTCTATTGGTATAAATTCTTCATCTAAATAAGTCTTTATCTTATCCATCTCAGTAAATATATCGTACCCTTCATCTAGTACTGGGATATAATCTTTAACCAGCACTTCCTCACCGTCTTCTACTTCCGTTCTTATTTTTAAAGTAGTAGGGTAAAATTTACCATCTTTTATTTCAAAGTTAGTATCTTTATTAATTAAACCACCCATTTCTTTTCTAAACTCGTCTATTATATCTTTCTCATCTATGTCTGACGCTTTAATCGGGAAACCCTTGTTAGCCGCATATGGGAGACCCTTGTTAGAGGTTTTTATCTTCTGTATTTCAGCGACGTTAGATTTTAAATTTTCAAATGCTCTATCAATTGTACCTTGTATTTTAGCGGATTTTAATTCTATTTCTCTAGGTTTATCAGCCTTATCTAAACTAGCTCTAGATTTTTTAAGCCTTTCAGTTGCGGCACCATCAATTACTCTTTGTTCTGGTGCAAATACACCATTTTCAGCCGCTGTAGTCACTTGAGTAAACTGCATAAATTTATCGTACTGTTCGTCGCTTAGGTGGGCAGTATTCGCTTTGTACTGTGTTGGATCTTGTACAAATTGTCCGTTGTCATCTGTAACCTGTACCCACTCACCAAATGCTACCTTACCGTTTTCTTTTACAACGTTTCCGTTTGCATCTATTTTGGGAGGTATAAACCCGCGAATTCTACCTTTAGGATCAGGATTATTGGGATCTAAAATGCCTTTAGATTGCATATAATCTACCATTGACTCGGTACCATTACTTATTATTTTTTGGCCTATTACACTGGCCGGAATATTTGATTGATTTAAAAGTTGATCTGTATTAATACGTGTAATGTCATATACTTCGTTACCTATCGTTTCTTGAGTTTTAACAAGATACTGATCCGAAGGGGTACCATCCGCTCTAAAAGTTTTATCCTTAATCAATACATTTTTAGTTTCACTGCTAGCATCGGGGACTATCCTATAAGTTCCAAAATTGTATTGTGTTGAGCCATCCTCATCTTTTGGAATATAATTAATAGCATTTCTTACAACTACTGCATCGTCTTTTTTTGCAACCGTATAAAGTCCCCAAACGCCATCTTCTCCTTTAGTAGCTTCAAATGAAGTATCGTAACCTAAATTAATACGGTCTGTCTGGCTATTCGCCTCAAGCTCCTCTGCTGTCATTGACCCTAAAGCTATTTGTCCAGGGCTATTACCAACACCCTTGTTAATAGCGTCCTGCATCAGGCTTTCTGCATAAACTCCACCCTCAAGCATAGCCGGCAATCCATTAAGAAACTGCTGAGCGCTAGCTATTATTTTAAGGTTTTCTTGGTACCTAGGGTCGCTACTAGATAAACTAAGATTTTCAATCTTTGCATTTGCCTCTTCGTTTGTAACATTATTTACGCCGGTCCCTAAGCTTGAGTTGTCAATCTTATACTTACCTAACATCGCATTACCCTTACCCTGAGCTATTGCAGCTGCTTCCCAAATTCGCTTTCTAGCGTCTTCCATCTCCTTTGCTTGCTTCTCTCTTTTTTCCGCTTGAGCTAGTGATACTTCTGCCATCTTACCAATAGCCGCAAACCCCCTCTGTGTGGCCTCCCTAGATATTTTACCCGATTGTGTGTCCACCAAAGATGCTGGCTGTCTATATGTACCCATATTTATTTTTTATTATTTGCAACCTTATTATTTAATACCTGCCATCCCAACTATTGACCCAGCAGATTCACTTAGGCCTGCCATCATGCCAGAAAATGCAGCTCTCTTATCTATTTTGCCTTGCATTTCTCTTGCTCTCTGTTCGTCTAACATAGCTTGCGTTCTGTCTAACTTTTGCATTTCTCGTTCTTCTGTTTTTTCAAATACAAACATATCTCCGGCTGTTTCAGCAGATTGTACCCGTATTCCTTCTTGCATTTTTTGTTGTTGCAACTGCTGTTCGCCTTGAGCCCTTAACTTTTCATTAGCCGATTCTTGAGCCTCAATATTTGCTGCAACGCCTTGCTTACTTGCTAATGCTGCTTGGGCTAATGCCGTAGCACCGCCTGCTCCACCACCGGTAGCTCTAATTGTATCCAATGTATTTGCTAAAGCAATGTCTGTTTGTTCTATTTGGATCTCGGCAGCTTGGGTTGCAACACCTAAATTTGCGTAAGTATTGAATAGGTTGCCAGATAAATCCGTTACATTCTCGTATGGATTTATAATTTTTTGTCTGTTTTCTTCTAAGCTTTGCAAAGTTTTCTCTAGATTTCTTCTTTCGTCCCTAGCATTTTTTTCGTCTTTACGTCCGTTAGCTGCTCCTACAATGCCGTTTATTACGGTAGGCCCTGCTATAGCTGCAATTGCTACTCCTAATCCTATCATTATTTATTTTTTAAGATTTTACAAAATTTGATGACACCGCAAATAGGTTTTTAAATCCACCAATATCCGTTGTGTTATCTGTACTTAATTTAACTGTGGCATAGAATCCTTTTATACCGCTCATACTTATATTCAATACTACTTGTCCGGGCATGCCAAATTGGAGGTTATTACTACCGCCTACTTGTACACCATTGTTTACTAAGTTAGCAAAATATTTATTATCTTTTATATTAAACCCAACTCTATAAGTGACTCCTGCTTCTATGTACGCCCCATCCTCATAGCTTTTCACTGCTGATGCCTCATCTTTGTAAGTATTGCTTGTTGTTTCTGCTAAAAGTTGTCCTGTTGGATCTGACAAAAAGAAATCAGCTTGCCAGCCATTTGTGCCCTCATAGTTTATTGTATTAAAGTTTTTAGGTACAGAAACCATTGGGTTAAATGATAGTTGAACTGAGGTTGGGTAGTATGCACCGTAGAAGTTACCTCTATTATTAATCACACTCTCGTCGTAATGTTTCCATATTGAACCACCTTTTACTGTATAATAAACATTATTTAATGTTCCACCAAAACTTGGGTCGTAATCCCAAAAACTGGTCCATCCCTTAGATTTTTCGGAAAAAGATATTGTGTTGTAAGTATCCTCCTCCGACATTCTTATTGACAGCACATATTGGTCGTAGTAATTGTCATACGATCCGGACACCTTATCCTTTACTGGCTTATAAAATGTTACTGATGAGTAATTGACATAGTCAGTAATTTCACCACTAAATGTTATAGGAATTGATCCATCTACTTCAGATATACTACCTATGCCGGTGATGTATAAACCGCTAGGGCTTATCTGGCCGCCAATAACTCGCATGCCGTATTCTATGTCTGAAACGTCGTTTGATGACGATGGATAAAACGGTATTGTGGTAGCAGGAAGGAACGGCTGAACAACTCCCTCTGGAGGTAGTTTTAGTATGACTTGTTTTGATCCGCTTTGCTCAGAAACTTTAGATAGTTCATCTCTAAAGTAATCTCTCATTCCATAAGAGCTTATTTCAGTAAGTCCATCTCTAGATAGCCTCATTATCGCACCTCTGTTTTTGTCTGAAAAATATATTCTATTTCCTTTAAAAGCAAACGACTCTGGATTGTCACTTATTCCGTACTCTCCTGAGTACTGATTTATTTGACCAAGAACTAATTTAGACGCAGTTAAGGCAGGGTTTCCGTCTGCAGTGTAAATGGCGTCCTTATCAATCAACGCCATGCTTACCTTGTCTTCTTGAAAAATAACTAGGTTTGTATCGGATGAGTAAAGCTTTTGTATTGCTCCATATCTAGGATCAAGCTCCTTAGTTATATTCTGGCCTGTAGAAAAAACATTTGTTTCGTTAACACCTGTCCTTGAATTATATATGCCAGAGTATATCAATCCATTCTCAAGCCTAAGTAAAGTATCTTCTGTTTCTGTTATGTAAGCCTTTACACCTAAGTCAACTTGGGTGTTATTGTAACCTCCTCTTATTCTCGACTCTTCTACATACCAACAGTAGTCCGATTTGTTTAAGTCGGCATCTAATGGAAAATATGGGTATCCAGTTGGATTCCATGGTAATGAAACCCATGTCGCTCCACGTGAAGCTGTACCTATACCAGATTGGAATCTACTAACAACCTTTCTAACTAAGAATGAATTAAAATATATTATCTCTTTTATTGAACTCATTTATTTTGATTATTAATATAGGGTTATAACGTAAAGATACTTAGCCGATGATGGATTCTCGTATGACTCGTCTACTTTTATTCTTAAGTTTCCAGCACCCAAGCTAGCGTCAGCTACGTTTATATACAAATAGTAAGTTGTTGGAAATCTTGGGTTAGTATTGTATACGTCAGAAATATTGCTTGCTGTTGTATTTAGTTTTTCAAATTTACTGTTATATTGCAACTTGTGTTTTCCATCAGGAGTTTCTATTATTCTAAGCATTTCTGAGTAGTCAATTCTATTTCTAAATACATCATTCCAGTCGCTATTAAAGTAAGGCTCTTGATCAAAGAATAAAGTTGGCAGAGTCCCACTAACTTGCCATGGGGGAGTAACCCATTCAAAACAAACTTCAGCTAATTCTACAACCAGTCCCTCTTTATTGTTCGTTGACGCAGATCCATTTCTAAAGTCAAACTCTTTCATATCAACCCATTCATCCAAATTTGTAAGCGATAATTTAGGAATTAGGTCAGGAATATATTGGCCGCCACTGAAGCTGTTCCAGCTAACTGATGGTTGTTTTCCTCCAGTAAAACTAAACAGCCCACCATATCCATTTGTGCCAATTACTGTCATTCTATCTACTAAATTTTGAAAACTAAATCCAGTAACTTCTGAGCAGCTATTATTAGTTAGTACGTTGGTGGACGAAGGAACGACTAAATCATTAACATATGTGGCCCCTGGCAAAGACACAGTAAACCTAATAGTTATATCATATAGATCTACAGATGAGCTATTTAATTTGTAAGTGAAATAGGCGTTTGGCCCTGTCTTAATTCTAAATTTATTAGACGGTTGTTGCTCTATTTCAAACAAATTTAAATTTGTAACCTCTTGACCGCTTCCATTTAAAACTCTAAGAACTGATGCTGTTACTGCTGACCCATAGAAGGTTGTAAGCGACTCACCTCTTATGTTTAGAACATCAAAATCTTCTATACTAACCTCTTCGCCTGGGTCATAAGATTCAGACAAAAACCAGGTCCAATTGTTTACAGAGTATGGTATTGATTCGGATGTTCCTTTAGAAATGTCTTGATTTAGTTCTGATATTAATCCAGAAGTAGACGTTTCATAAAAAATATCTACATTGGATTTAAATGGCTCAGTCTCGTACACATTTAGTCTAGTGTATTCCCAAGAGACTTCTCCGGTAGACTTTGCGCCGTTAGTGTCGTACACCTCTGACCCCCCAGTAGCTCCTATTCTTTTTTGAGTTAACAACTTTCCTATGTATGGATTTGATCCTAAGTTAAACTCCTCTGATCCTACTGTAAGTACTGGTGCTTTTGGAACTCCAAAAAATGGAGATTCACTGTATTCATCTCCTCCTATATTGGTATTAAGGCCGATGTCATCTCTAGTGCCAATTATAATTAACTTGTCAGGTGTTGTGCTTGGTGTGAATTGCTTATTTGTGTACGAAAACTTATCATATTGGCTATTCCAAACTCTACCGAACATATTTACGGAACTAGAAAACTGCAACTGTTGGGGGCCAACTTCCTTTAAGTCTCTAGGTGCTTTATTTATATTGTCAGAAAATAGGGTTATAAATGCCGTGCTATCTGAATCTTCCGCAACTGCACCTTCCGCAACCAATTGTGGATAATTATTTAATATAGTTGGAAGATAAAGATTATAATAGTCTTGCTCTTTTTGTTGAACAACAACCTTATATGTATACCAGCCATTTGGGTTAGTTTCGCTATAAAGACCTGCATATCCAGGATTAGAAATTGAAGACGGAATTGGAGATAAGAAATTTATTTTTAAAGATTCTCCTCTATATACATCTTCTCCTGTTATAAACGCGCTCGATTCGTTTCTATATGGGTTATATATTGTTGATCTGCTTGATATTATTACATCAGACTGCCTACCAAATTTATCGCACAGTACAATACCAACTCTGTACGACCTGTTTTGCTTTAAATTGTGGTTTGGGTACTCTAGCTCACTAACAGAATTTAGTTCTCCTAGTTTTAGCTTTTCGCTAGTAGCAATACTGTAAGATATTTCTGGTCTAGTAGTTCTTACTAAGTAGTTCCCATACATAACTCTACCTCCGGATACCTCTTGAGCTTTGGCTCTTATTGGAACTTGGTCAGAAGCTCTAGTTGTTTCATCTTGAGGAAGAACTCTTATTGGAGCCTGAGAGTTATATGTGTAAGAGTATATTGATCCAGAGTAAGAAAGTAAGTCGCTTTTTGTTATGGTGTCTATAACCTTTATAGATGTTTCGTCGGACTCTTTGTATAGAATTTCTATTTCTTTTACCTTTAATTTTGAGTTCAATTCGCTAACACTATCCACCCCATCTGGCATGTATATCATAAGCTTCGCTGAATTTACTTTATTTTCAAAGAAACTTATTATTGTACTTTTTATGGCATCATTTTCATCAGATTCTGATCCAAAAAAATCAACATTTTGTGGTAAGAAATTGTCAAGAAAGTACCCATCTTGCTTTGGTATAAAAGCTATTTGAGAGAATGGAGCTATTAAAGAATACTCCCCATCATCATACTTAAATCTATAGCTAAACCTAACAAACTTATCAGAAAGGTACTCAGAGTCACCATCAAACAAGTTGTTATAATATGGATTGGAGCCTATAGTTACAGTATCACCGATACTTATTGCACCGGTTTCTGTATGCTGTATAAAATTTCCAAATACTCCAGTAACATATATATTGCCATCCACACTTACAACTTGATCTCCATTGGGGCCTAAAGCAGTAATCAACGCCCCAACCCAGTTTTCAGATATTTCATTTCCACTAAAAGCGAATGTAGTTGTTGAATTCGTTAAACTAACAGTCCTCTCTTCTGACAAAGGAAGTGTCTTAGACACAACGTCATTCATTGTTGATTCCTTGCTTAAATTGTAATCTTTAATAATAAAAGATAAATCTCCCACCTGACCAGTTAATCCGCTTATAATCAAAGTATCTCCTTTTGAGTATCCGGATCCTGAGACCAATACCTTTATATCTATAACTGTATTGTTTATAGATAGAACCTGAAATTCAGCGCCAGAGCCTGACGTAAATCCAGAAGCTGTAATATTATTGTATTCTCCATCTGGTAAGAATACATTTGACTCTATCGAGAATGTACTATTCACCAGAAGAGACCCATCTTTTTTATTTTCTACAAGTCTTATAGGTTGCCAAGGGTAGTATTTAGCTACAGATATGTGCTCTTCTTTTGAGTAGTAGTTAGGATCATTCAGAGCAGAGGCTACATTTATCTTTCTGGGTTGATTCCTATTGTCGGTAAAGAACAATAAGTCTTCTAACAGATTAATCCCAAACATATGGTGGGTCTTAGAAAAGTTCAAAAAGTTTCCACTAACTAATGTGTACGCCTGATTTGACTGTGCGTCATACATGCATATGTAGTGGTGAGAACTTTCGGATGCAAAGTTATCTAGCTCGCTTGGAGATGAATCATTCCAGTCGGTTACAAATGCGAACAACCTATTATTAGTCGTATCTATATAAAAGCCAACTATTTCTAAATTAAATCCCTCTAAATTAAAGTTAGTCAAGAATCTATTGCCAGATACGTTTTCAAGAAGTCCAGAATTCCCTCCGTCCGAATTCATAACAGCTGCATTCCTAGCATCTATGTAGTCGTTATTAGATATAAGTCTTGGGGAAAGATCTTTATTCATCTTAGCCCCTGTAAAATTATTTTTAACTTCTGGCATATTATATTATTTTATCCATTTGGATTTGCCTCTCATAAGCTGAGTAAGCTCTTCTATTTTAATATTAGATAATCTTATTTTTGCATTCCTTAATTTAGCGCTTCTTTCTCTCTTTAGCCGCTGAACAATATATTCTGGCTGATTAATGCGTGTAGAAATGATCGCATGGCTTATATGGGCGTACATGGCGTCCTCTATCATTTTTGGGACCCTAGTATCCAAATCATACGCTAAGCCGTCTGAGATGTACTCTATGACGATCAAATGGTCCTTTAAGTTACTTGAGAATGTAAACACTCCTCTTACGTCATCAACACCAAACCACCCATTTTTTTGGGTTAATGCGGGGTCCTCCCCGTATCTCTGTCCATACGCAGCCCCCCAATAGATATTACTAACATACTCGTCAGATATATCATACCCGTCATTTAAAGAATTTACATCGTATAGTCCGGTTATTTTTTTAGTATCGGCTTCTCTCCACCTTGCTACTGTTTGTGGTGGGTTTGTGTCTATGTTTTCTCCAAGATTATCTTGTATAGGCACACCTGTAGAATCTTGCTCTAGGGCTTCGGCAGGATTTATAGTCAGGTTTGTGTTTGGATATATTATTCTCTTTACACCTGATTTATCAATACAAGATAACCTAACATAATTTACATAATCTTGTGGCATTATCGCTGTTAGACTTGGAGATATAGTTAGCTCTTGAGACTTTATAGTCTTAAGTGTATCATAACTAAATTCCTGCATTCCGCGTTTTGCGTGAAATATTACATCCGTCCTTTTAACACTTGGTATTAATTTACCTGCTCCAACGTATGCAACAATAAAGTTATTAATAACATCGTTTAAAGAAGTGTACTGATAGCCCCCATAATTGTTGCCATCGTA
>Ga0196901_1001296_pt1 | contig 12682 bp, 14 predicted proteins | sample CB_VirMetaG_FD_169099 | JGI IMG/M metagenome (GOLD analysis project Ga0196901, IMG submission 169099) | Freshwater to marine saline gradient viral communities from Chesapeake Bay - CB_1504_1 Viral MetaG (v3) (version 3) | ecosystem: Environmental > Aquatic > Marine > Coastal | place: USA... | reverse complement strand
TATAGAACTTTAGAAACTATTAGATTAAAAGATAAGGTTTTGATTTTAGATAATCAGGCTACTGATGCATCTGGAGCTATTAAGCCTAAAGAATGGAAAGCGGTTTTATTTGATTTATTTGATGATTTAGCTGTAAGGGCTTTAATAAACGAGCCAGACTTTTCTAAAGAGAGTTTAATAGTGCAAATTAGTTCTACTAATCCTAATAGATTTGAAACTTTTTTCAGATATAAAAGAACTGGGATAGCTAGAATAGAGAGTACTGATGTAGAGGCAGGATTTTAATGTTAATTTTAAAAAAGTAAAAATATGGCTAAGTACATAGGAGGGGATATTATTGAGGTAGTATGCCAGCATACGTTAGGAGAGTTTAGATTTTCTCCTAAATCAAATGAGGATTTTACATTAGATCCAGGAGGTATTAGAACTAATGATGATGCAAATCAGATAACAGGCTCAGGTCAAGCAATCTATCAAAAAAATAGAGTGCGCTGGATGGCTGAGGGAGCAGTAGCTGTAGATTATGCATCAGGTAATGAGATGGAAAAGCTGCCTTTATTAGCAGAGCATCCAGATGAGGGTACATGGACCATTACTCATATATCTGGAACTATTTGGAAAGGAAAAGGTATAATAGTTGGAGATATTCAGCCTGCTACTAATACTGCTCAAATGACTTTAAAAATCTCAGGTAGCGGAAAGTTAGAGAAATTATAGAAATTATCTAAAAAAGCTCCATTTAATAGGTGGAGCTTTTTTTAAAACAAAACAAAAAACTTAAACAAAAAAAACTTAAATAAAATGAGTACAAAAAATAAATCAGTAATTAGTGAGGAGTTAGCATTAGTAGAATTATCTAAATTTGTAGAGATGTGGGTAGATGGTTCTGTAGAGGAATCAGAATTAAAGGAGTCTTATCCTAGTATTTTTGATGCTATCTGTAGAGGTAATTTAGTTTTTAATGAGGATTTAGAGCCAGTTTATGAGCTTATTAATCCTATTAAAAATGATGAGGGAGTAGTTTCTATGTCTAGTGTTAATTTTAAAACTAGAATCACGCCAACTAATCAGGCTAGACTAGCTAGAGGAATTGATATTAAAAATGATCAAATACAGTTTATGCTAGTTTGTATAGCTCATATTATTTCTGCTCCTAGTGTAATGATGTTAGATAAGTTTAGCAAAAAAGACTATATTATAATTAGAGAGTTATCTACAGTTTTTATGTAAGGTGGTTACTTGCGGACCTAACTCCAGTTATTAAGAGTGTAGTTAGGTACTTCAAGTGGCCACCTGATGTAATTTCTGGTATGTTTTGTGATGATATTGATTATAGAGGTTTATATTTTTGGTATAAAGAGGCTAAAGAAATATCAGCAAATATGAATTTAAAAAAATAGGGTGTTATGAGTACAATGAGAATACCTACAGAATTTCTAGCTATAGATAAATTTTCCTCAGTTGTCAGTAAAATGACTTCTGGGGTTTCTGGTTTTAGTAAGACTACTGAGGCATCTATAGAGAGGGTTAATAGAAAGTTAGGAAAAGTTAGTTTAGGTTTTGCAGTAGCCGGAACTGCTATTTTAGGTTTAGGCGGAGTAGCTGTTAACGCATCTAACAACTTTGAGAAATCTATGAGTAACGTTAGTACATTGGTAGATACTAGTGTAGAGGATATGGGTAAAATGGGGGATGAGGTTTTAAGTCTATCCACTAAATTACCTATACCAATAGAGCAATTAAGTAGTGCTTTATATGATGTTAGGTCCGCTGGTATTGATGCATCAAAAGCTATAGGCACTCTGGAAACTTCTGGAAAATTAGCAGTAGCAGGATTATCTACAGCGCAAGAAAGTACAAATATTTTAACCTCAGCCATGAACGCCTTTAAAAAGGAGGGCATTAGTACTGAAAAGATAGCAGATATTTTATTTAAAACTGTAAAAGCAGGTAAAACTACCATCTCTGAATTAGCTACAGGATTTGGAGCTACTGCTGGTATAATTGAAAGCTCTGGAACAAAGTTTGCAGATTTTCAAGCAGCTACAGCGGCACTAACTACAGTAGGTACTCCTGCTACTCAGGCTCAGAATCAATTAAGAGCCTCAATAGTAGCAATGCAAAAACCTACTGCAGAAATGGCTAAGATTTTTAAAAAATTAGGAGTATCTAGTGAAAAGGAACTAATACAAAAAACTGGCGGATTAGTTAATGCATTTGGCGCAATTGAGGGAGCTGGAAAAGGTTTAGGGTTAAATATGGCTAAGGCATGGAGCTCTGTAGAGGCTGGAGCTGCTGTTACATCTTTACTAGGTGCTACGAATGGAGCTTATACAGATACCTTAAAAAGCATGACATCTGGAGCTGATGCATTAGGGGAGGCTTTTGATAAGCAATCAAAAACAGGCGCTAGTCAGGCTCAAATAGCTAAAAACAATATGGAAGCACTTAGTATAACTATAGGCTCTGTATTAGCTCCTATGGTAAGTGATTTAATCCAGAAAGTAATGCCTTTATTAAGTGGATTTAGGGACTGGGCTAAAGAGAATCCAGGATTAATAAAAGGAATAGCTATTTTAGGAGGAGTTTTATTAGGTTTAAGTGGTGTTATAAAAGGAGTTCAGTTTGTGATGGTCGCAGGGCAGGCTATAATGTCTGCATATACTGCTATTATGGCTGTTTATAGTGGCGTGGCCATTACTGCTGCATTAACAGGAGCTAGTTTTGCTGCTGTTATTTGGGCTACTGTATGGCCAGTTCTAGCGGTTATAGCTGCTATAGCTGCAATTATAGCAATTTTCTACTATTGGGATGAGATTGTAGCATGGTTTAGTAAGCAATGGGAAACTTTTGTAAATTGGATTAGTGGGCTTTGGACATCAGTAGTAGATGCTTTTAAATCTTTTGATTTTATGAATTTCTTTAAGTCAATAGGGCAGGGTATTATAGATTTTATGTTATTACCTCTTAAAACTGTTTTAGAATTATTATCTAAGATTCCAGGAGGGATAGGAGAAATGGCTTCTAGTGCTTTATCAGGAATAAATGCAATGACAGATTTAGGCGTAACATCTGAGGTTTTACCATCTCCAGAGCAGAAACAGGCTGAGAATTTACAGAATGTAGCTATAAAAGGAGGTATAAACGTAGATATTAGAGATAAAGGAAATAATGTAGCTGGAGTTAGTAGTAATAAGGGAGGAGGAATCCCTATAAATCTTAGCTCTACACAAGGAGCATTTTAATTATGGTAACAAAAGATATTAATTTATATGAGTCTGGAAGTGGTGGAGAAATCTCCATTATTTCTAATGACTTAAATCTAGGAGAGAGTTTATTTCAGCAGGTTTATTTAGCTTTATTTGGAGGTAATGTAGCTAGTGTAACTAGAGGAGATGAGATTTTATCACAGGAGAGGTTTGATTATTGGGGAAATGCTTTATTTTATAAAGATAATCCTAATAAACAGTTTAACTCTATAACAGAAAAAACATTACAGGAGGTAGTTTTAAATAGCTCAGGTAGGTTAAAAATAGAGAGTTCAGTAAAAGAGGATTTAGCATATTTGGGAGATTTACTAGATTATACAGTAAGCGTTATTTTTGAAAATACAAATAATGTAGTTATAATTATTAACTTTACACAAAAGAGCAATCAGGAAAATAAAATTTTGCAGTTTGTTTATAATAATGCTAAAAATGAATTAATAATAGATAGGAAAATATGAGAGATATTCCAAGTATGATAGAGATAAATGAGGCTCTATCTAATGATTTTAAAAACAAATTAAATTTATCAGAGGGGGATTTAAAGTATGTTTTAAATGCTTTTAATATTGTTATCTCTGCTCAGGTTAAGCTTTTGTATGTTTATTTATCTGATATTCAAAATAATGTTTTTCCAGATACTGCAGGATTAGAAGTTAACGGAGGTACTTTAGAGCGACAGGGGAGGATTTATTTAAATAGGAATCCTAATCCTGCTACTCCTGGAATATTTACTATAGATTTATCTGGTACTGCAGGAGGTTTTTTAAAAAGTGGATTAACTTTTAAAAGTAATGAGGATTCTAAAAATGCTGGTCAGTTATTCGTATTAGATGCTGATTATACATTAACTGGATCTGGAGATATTGTAGATATTCGTAGTTTAGGAGGAGGGGCTAGTTTTGATTTAGATATTAATGATAATTTAACTATTACAGAGCCAGTTATAGGGGTTAATGATACTGTAATAGTTTCTGCAGTAGTTTCTAAACCTATATCATCAGAAAACATAGAGGATTATAGGCAGTCTATCCTAGATGCAATACAATTAGAGCCAAATGGAGGAGCTAAAACAGATTATAGATTATGGGCATCAGATGCTCAGGGAGTAAAAAAAGTGTATCCTTATGTTAGAAATGATAACGCTGGAGTAGTGGATGTATATGTAGAGGCTACTGTTATTGATTCTATAGATGGTAATGGTACTCCATCTGCTTCTTTACTTAGTGATGTTTCAGATGTTATAGAGTTTGATCCTGATGCTACTAAGCCTATTTATGAGAGAGGTAGGAGGCCTATTCAAGCTATTCCAATTACATTATCTATTACAGTAGTTCCAGTAGATGTTTTTATAGTTGGTTTATCAGATTCTAGTACTGCTGTAAGAAATGCAATAACTGAAAATTTAAAAGTTTATTTAGAATCTATTAGGCCCTATGTAGCAGGAGCAGATTTACCTAGAGATAAAAATGATGTTTTATATTTGGGTAGGTTACAAAGTGTAGTTACAGATGTTTTAGAATCTGCTAATTTTTTCACAGGTTTTACAATGGATGTAAACGGAGTAAGTAGCACAAATAGTGAGTTTAATCTGGGAAATATTCCATATTTAAGAAATGTAACATATTCATAATATGAGTTATACAAAATCAAATAAAAGCACAATGCATGGACTAGGCACCCCTCATGGTTTGGGAGTGCCTCATAGGTATCCAACAGATGAGGGAGCTAGTTTAACTGATGTATTGTCAGATTTATCCAGACAATTATATCCAACTGGTAGAGCATGGTGGTTACAAAATAGCTCTGTTTTTGATAGATTCCATAAAGCTATAAACGTAAATTTTATTAGATTAATACAGGATTCTGATTTAACAATAGATAGCAGCATCCCAGATAATGTTAATTTTAATTTAGATGATGTTTTACTATGGGAGTATAGATTAGGGTTAACATCTAATCCATTAGTTTCTTATGATAATAGAGTGGCTGCAATTAGGAGAAAAATGGCCTATCCTAGTAATGTAAAAGCTAGACAGCATCCTCTTTTTATCCAAGAGCAATTAAGACAGGCGGGATTTGATGTCTACATCCATGAAAACAGATTTTTTGAGGGAGGGGAATGGGTTTATAAAACTCCTGATGAGATTATAGCATTAAGCTTAAATTTAACAGAGCATGGAGGAGGTACTCAGCATGGAGGAGGTACTCAGCATGGATATATAAATTTTGATGTTATAGCAAACGAAACGGAATTAATAGAGAGTTATTCTGTAGGCTCTGCTAATTTATGGGCTACATTTTTTATAGGTGGTGCTAGTTTAGGAGATTCAGCATCAGTACCAGTATCCAGATTAATTGAGTTTAAGGAATTAGTATTAAAATTAAAGCCAGCTCATACAGTTGCTTTTTCTTTTATAAATTACATATAGAAAATCATTAACTTTGAAAAAAAATAAAGAATGGCTAGAGATAAAAAATTAATTACAAATATTGATAATTCTAATTTGGTAGATTATCCAAATGGTAGAATAAAAGACAGTACAGGAGCTGGAGATGGTACTCCAGTTAATGAGCAAATTTACGGAGATATACATGAGGCATTTGCAAAATTAATGAGATTATCAGATACGCCTTTTAGTGGTTTGCCAGATAATGAGTTAAATAGTTATCAGTACATAGATGCTATGAGGTTTCTAGCATCAAAAAATGATTTTATTACTCCACTAACATCTACTGCAGGTGTTTTAGTTGTTTCTACTAAATTAGGACTAGTTACTGAAAATGAGCATATAATCTGCAAATCAAATATAGATTTTACTACAGAAACAAATATAAAAGGATCTACAGGATCTACTTATCCTTTAACTGTGTTAGGTTCATTTAAAGCAAATGAGTACGTAAGGCTTATTAAAACAGCATCTGGAGTTACTTTAATTCGTTTATCTGATTCTAATAATATTGATTTAGTTGTAAATGAGTTATTATTTCTTAAAAAAGCGAATCAAACAGAGGAAAATGCTGGAGCTATTGATACAGTAGCTACTACTCCTTTAACTAATTTAGTAGCTTTTATTAAACGAGTGAATGGTACAGATAGTCCTACATATTTGGCTACTGATTTGCAAAATGGTATTTATCCAAAAGAGCATTTTTCTATAGTTGCAGGGTTAGGAGCTAGTCCTGTTAGAAATATAGGAACTGCGGCAGGAATAGATATAGCCTCAGGGTCAATTGGCACTTCTTACGCTGTTACTGGTGATATAGTTTCTGCTACATTAATAGATAAGCCTGTTGATGGATCTACTATTAGAATTGTATTATCTAATACAATGACTGATTCTAATTATTTACCTAAAATGTATATTGAGTCATTGTCTACTATAATTGGAAATGATAATAATCAAGGGTATCCAGTTTTTAAAATTATAAATTCTACTACTTTTGATATTTCTATACAGTCTTTTCAGTCTACTATACAGAATTTAAAAATTCATTTTGAAGTTAAAAAATTATAATTATGAAAGTATTAGGGAATTTACCAATAGAAAAAGATATAAATCCAAAATATCCTTTTGGATCAAATATTAAGAATGAAACAGAAACTGTAAATGGTACTCCAGTAGTTAGGGAGATTTATGGGGATGTTTTAATGAATCTTTATAAACTGTTAGAACTTACAGGAGTTACTCCTACAGATACAGATGATAATAATGATACTCAATACCAAATAATAGAGGCTATTAAAAAACTGCCTAATTCATTAAATGATATAGAGCAAATTTTAACTTTATCAGTAGATGAGTGGAGTGCGCCATTAGATTTAGCATATTTGCCTAATAAATATGTTTTTGTAGCTAGAGCTACTGATTCTTATGTAACCGGTATTGCTTATAGTTTTAAAGGAACTGGATTAACTACTTTGCCTTTTTCTAGTAATGGCTTTAGTGCATCTGATGAGGTTATGGTGGTTATAGATAGTTTAGGTGTTAGGGCCTACTCTTTGACTCAATTATCAAATACTCCAAATGATTTATTAATGGGATTTGGTAATCCTTTGGCTTTTAATGATACCTCTACAATGAGATATTTAGATGGTGGAAATTTATATACTGATTATCCAAATATATTACCTTTAGAGAATAATATTAGAGTATCTCAATCTGATGGGGAGTTAATAGTTTATGATTGTTTTATTTTTGGTGGATATATTCATGCTATTGTTAAAAAGCCATCAAATAATAATTATTATACATGTACTTTAGATTTATCTGGAACTGTTTTAGGGTTTGTTTTGTTTGATACTGCAAATATTAAAAATCCTTATTTTTATACTGATGGAGTTAATTTATATACATCAGACTGGGCAGCGTCAGGATATAATGAGGTGGATAAATTTAGTTTTGATAGTGGTATTTATACATGGACAAATATAAGACAGGAGGCTTTTGATGTTTCTTTTGTTAAAACTACAAATAGCGTAGTTAAAAATGGGGATTTATATACTCTAGTTTCTGGAGTTTTAGATAAATATAATTTTGATACCACCAATAAAACTAACATAGCTAATTTTAACCAAGTAAACGGGCAAATATTCTCGTTTAATGGTTCTGTTTATTTCACTACTGGAGAGGTTGCTAAAAAATGGATAATTTAATATGAAATTTGATGTAAATACAGATGCAGCAATACAATTAACTGCTAAACTAGAAAAGTTGCATAAGTCATCTTTTCCTAGCGCTGTTAGAAACACTCTGAATGATGCAGCTTTTTTAACAAAAAAATTAGTTCCTAAAAATGCTGCTGAAAAAATGACTATAAGACAAAAAAACCTTTTCTATAGATTTACTATAGTAGATAAAGCTAAGGGATTTAATGTAAAAAGTATGGTTTCTAGAGTGGGTATAGATGCATCATCTAGGCCTAGAGTAGCAGATGGATTAGAGAAACAAGAAACTGGAGGAAATGTAAATAGCAGAAAATTAATAGCTCATGATATGGGTAGAGTTTCTGGTAGTTATGGTAAAAAACTAAAGGCAAAAAATAACTTATCAAAAATTAATAGTTTAGGTAAAGCTGGGGCCAGAAAAAAAGGAGGTAAACATGTTTTGATAAAAAAAGGAGGTAAAGGCACATTATTTGAGGTTAAAGGAAAAAAACTAACTCCTATTTTTACATATAGAAATACAAAGGTATCAAAATTAAAAGCTAGGCCATTTATGAAACCTAGTGCAAAAGAAGCTTCTAAAAATCTAGAGGAAATTTATAAAAATAATGCAGAGTTTCAATTTAAAAAACACATGAAATAATGAGCTGGATAGATAAACTAGATAATAATGTTTTTTCGATAAAAACAGGAGATGGAAAGGAGTTTTTTCCTTTGTGGAAATCTGCAGATAGGAGTAAGGAATTTAATGCTAAGGCTTTTGATTTTATAGATGTATCAGGTTCTTTTATAGAAAGAAAAAAACCTAAATCATTTAAATATCCACTTACTTTTTATTTTCAAGGGGATAATAATATAGAGCAATCTGAGGCTTTTGATAATTCTGCTAATGATAATAGATACTGGACCATTAACCATCCTTTTTATGGGGTTATTAAAGGGCAGCCTCTATCCATATCTTTTAATGATTCAAATTATAATGTTACTGAGATAACTGTAGATTTTTGGGAGAGTATTGTTTTAGATTTACCAAAGAGCAATTATTCTATTAAGGATAATGTTTTAGTTAAAAAGGATGCTATTTTGGATAGCTCTGCTACTAGTTATGCATCTAAAGATGTTTTTAAATCTGAGGATATTCAGAAAAACAAAACTAGTTTAGCTATTACTGCTAGTAAATTTGAAAACCTACAAACAGATGATACATTTACAGAATATTCTAACATTGTATCAGAGGGAATAAAGGCATCTGATAATCTTTTAAGTGATACTTTTAATGCTATAGATAAAGCTAATGAGATTCTAAACTATCCATCCACTATAGATAGCTCTGTAAAGGATAAACTTAGCGCATACAAATCAGCTTATAATGGATTAAAATCATTATTTATTACTGTAGCTGATAAGTTATTTTTTGAGAGTCAAGGGGCAGCGTGTTTAGCTAGTTATTGTAATGCATCAGTAAATTATACATTTGGAACTGATTATACTACATCTGTAGAAATAGAGGAGGTAGTTTCTGATTTAATTGCTTTGTATGATGATTATTTATTATTATTAGATGATAATTCTGTATCTATTTATGATACTGGAAATACTTATCAGCCAGATGCTTTATTAATGGGGCAAATGAATGATTTAATAACATTTACTATAGGTAATTTATATGTATTAGCTTTTGAGGCAAAGCAGCAGAGAATAGTTTATACTGATAGAGATACTAATTTGATTTTATTAACTCATAAATATCTAGGTTTAGATGCTGATGATGAGAATATACAAAGCTTTAAGGATATAAATGGAATCCAATTAAAAGAACTTTTTAAAATTAAAAAAGGTAGAGAAATTAAATATTTTGTATAATGAGAGTAAAAATAAACGGCAGAAATATAGATTTTTTTACAGAGGGTACTATCCAGTTAAAACTAGATAGTATAGCCTCTGTATTTTCGTTTAAGGCTAGATTTAATCCAGAGAATGATGAGCATAAAGAAATCTTTAAACCTTTACAATACCATAAAGTAGAGATATTTAATGATAATGATAAATTACTATTAACCGGAACTATTTTAAATCATTCATTTGGTAGTGATAATGGTATTAATTTAGTTACGATTTCTGGATACTCATTATGTGGTGTTTTAGAGGATGTAAACATACCTCCTAGTAATTATCCTCTAGAGAGTTCAAATAGGAGCTTAAAAGAGATAGCTAGTAGGTTATGTGGTTTTTATGGAATTAGTTTAGTAGTGGATGCATCAGTAACAAATAATGCTAATAGGGTTTATAAAAAAACTACTGCTAGTGCTACTGATACAATAAAAGGTTATTTATCTAAATTAACATCCCAAAGAAATATTATTTTATCACATGATGAGAAAGGTAGAGTAGTTTTGTTTAAGCCAAATGATAAAGCTAATCCTAAATTATTTTTAAATAAAGAGAATACTTTGAGCATGTCTAGCTCTTATGCTGGTCAGGGGTTACATTCTAAAATATCTGTAGTTAGGCAGCCGTCAGGAGATAATGCAGGAGTTTCTACAGTAGACACAATTAATAATCCTCTAATAAATGCTAATAGGCCTACTACAAAAATTTTAAGTAGTGGAGATGATACTGATACTAAAAATGCTGCAGATAATGAGCTGGCTAGTGAATTAAAAGCTATTTCTGTAAAAGCAAAATTATTAGGTTTGTTTGATAATTTAAAGCCTGGAGATTTGATTAATATTCATAACCATGAAATTTACAGCTTTGCATACTCTAGATATATGATTTCAGATATTACTTTTACTTTTAATGAGCAGGAGCAAACTACTGATTTAAATTTAGTGTTGCCGGAAACATATACTGGCAATGTGCCTAGAAATATTTTATTTTTTTATGAATCACATTTAAGAGATATTTAATATGATAACATTTAGCAAAGTTGCAGATAGTGCATTAAAAGGAGGTAAACGAATTTTAAAAGTTTTACAATTTGGAGTTAAAACTGCTGATGAGTGCGCTCCTTTTGGGGTAGATTCTAGTCCTATAAAAGATATGACAGCCATATATGCAGATACATCTAATAATTCTGAAAGCGTAATAATTGGATATATTAGTAAAAATCAATTAGCTGAGGCTGGAGAAACTAGATTTTACTCCCTAGATAGTAATGGTGGTCTAAAAGCTTTTGTATGGCTTAAAACTAATGGGGATATAGAGTTAAATGGAAATGCATACTCATCAGTTAGACATGAGCCTCTAAACAACTCATTAACTCAGGTTAAAGTAGATATAAATGTAGAGCTGGCTAAAATAGCTGCTGCTATAAGTAGTTTAGGTGGAGTTTATACAGTAGCTCCTATTAATTTAGATTTAACCTCATCTAAAAATGATACAGTAAAATTAAGTTAGTTTTTTTTGTTTTTTGTTTGAAAGCCTTTAGCTATTGCAGTTAGAGGCTTTTTTTATGGCATAAACTAAATAAATTTACATAAAAGTTACAGAAATGTTTTTTTATATTAAATAAATGTATATATTTGCTAAAGAAATAAACTTTAAAACTAAATAAAACTACTTATGGAACCACAACAATTTTTATATAACTTAGAATTTGATTTTAATGATGCAGAAAATATATTAAAATGTAGTTGTTATTCTGAAAACTGTATTAAAAGGAGTATTTGGTTTGACGATATTATATCAGGGTATGGTGTTAATCTAAAATTTTGTCATTCAACTATTAAATTAGCTTTTGAAAATATTAATAGATTCGATGTAGGTTCATATAAAGATTTAATGGAATATATTGTTTTGTATTATCACACTTCAAAATATGGAATAAGAATGAGAACAAATGATCGGTCAAGTTTAAAAGAATTAAAATCTCAATGTATATTTGTGTGTTTTAGTCAAAAACCATTTATTAGTGGTTATTGCTATTTAGTTGATGTTTTACAATATCTTGTAGACAATCCAGTAAGAATAACTGACGAATTTAGATATAGAATTGGTCAATGTTTTGTAACATATTTCAAGAGAAATAATTTTAAAAAAAACAAGACATTAAAAGAAAACATAATTAAAAACTTAAAAAAACTATCAAATTGGAATACTTTAATTTTAAGTGACCCAAGAGATATAGAAGTGTTAGATATTTTAAATAAAACATTAGAATTAACAATTAAAAACCAATAAATTATGAAACCAGTAAACACGAAATCACTATTAGCATTTGTATTTGACCAAATGGAAAAATTAGACAAAAAAGAAATTGATGTAGATACTGCTAATGCGCAATCTAAACTAGTTCAACAAGCAAATAACTTAATACGTTCAGAACATGAAAGGACTAGGGTTAAAATGGAATTAGAAAAACATAATAATGAGTATAAATCTACTTTAGAATTTAGAGAAATAGAAAGTAAAAACTTTTAATAAAATAATTATGTTTAAAAGATTTGACGAATTACTAGAAAAAGACTCTTTTTATGTTTTTTTAAAATTACTACTAGCTATATGTATAATATCAATTATAATATGTGTGTATAACCTTTTAATAATGTAACTATGATAAACTACACATTAACTATCTGGTTTAGGGTTGTAGAATTTGGAGAGCAAAGAAAAGATTTTGAGGTTTATAGTATTGATGCTTTAGGAGTTCACGATGCTTTTAATAGAATTGAAAAAATACACTTTCCTAATCGTTCTAAAATAGCAGTTTCCTATGAGTATATGGGAGCAACTTATAAACCTTTTCAGT
>Ga0196901_1001290_pt1 | contig 12720 bp, 25 predicted proteins | sample CB_VirMetaG_FD_169099 | JGI IMG/M metagenome (GOLD analysis project Ga0196901, IMG submission 169099) | Freshwater to marine saline gradient viral communities from Chesapeake Bay - CB_1504_1 Viral MetaG (v3) (version 3) | ecosystem: Environmental > Aquatic > Marine > Coastal | place: USA... | reverse complement strand
GGAGAGAACTTTGAGATACACATACCTTTCCCTAGTAGAGGAGCTGAAAACGACACATTATCAGCACATGAATTACGAAAGAAGTTAGAAAAAGACGGGGTGATATGAAAACACAAGAAATACTAAGATTGGTTGTAGATGATGAATTAAATATCAAAGAGTACCTAAAAGCACTTCTTCGTAGATTGTGGGATGAGGGAGAAAATTTTTCTGGTAAACGACCATTTGGTGACAGTGGTTGGGAGTATGATTTATATGCCACTCTAATCAGAGCTGGGGCCGTAGAAGGCACACTAGACGACGATGGTTATGTAGATAGATTTGACGATTCAGAAATTAAAAAAGCTAACAAAATAATCTTTGACTGTATAGACTCGCTGTAATAGACTTGTGGATAAGTAGCTGGCAATGCGCTGGCACTGTGGTACTATACAAGTATGCCAGAAGGCACAACGTATGAAACAAATCCAAATCAAACAACACAAACAAAGTAGAGAAGCACAGAAGATTAACATTAACAACAACGTCGCTCACAACAAGCACCGTCACATCCCTAGCTGGGGTTATATGGTGCGAGTGGCGAGTAAGATTTAGGGAGTATGAAATATGAGTATTGCCCCAATGGTAACTATTGGTCAGACGTAAGTGGTGTGTTTGATGAGCGTACTTACTATTTTTGTGACTGTAATCTGTGCGGAGGCAAGCTATACGAATTACGCCCAACAGATGTTACCAATAAGCTGGGTGAGGAATCTTTAGAGCGAGCTAGACAGCGAGTACGCTGCGACCAAGTCAAAAGAAGTATAAATTATAAGAACATGGAAGCAGTAGCAAAAATAACCAATCCTGAAAAACAATAAATAACCATGCAAAAAGTAACCATCCGAATGTCTGACAAAGACAAAAAGACACTAGACAAGTTGTGCAAGAAGCACAGACGTTATCAGAAAGATGTAATCGAGGCATTATTCAAGGTACACAAAGAGTACCCTAATGTAATTGAGAAGTACCTGTAACATGCCAAGAAAAGACTACAACTATTACAAAAAGCCAGAGAACATTGATTTAGTAGACGCTTATACAAATAAAGATATGACAAACGCAAAACATTTTAATTCACTAGAAGATCACACTGAACCTTTCGAATATTCATCATTCAAGGATGAGTCATTCTTTGACTTCTCATGGAAGAATGATTGGCTGACTGTGTTAGTAGTAGTTACTATAGTAATTGCAGCAATCCTATGGAATCTGTTAGCGTAACAGCTCAAGTACTCTGTAGTGTATACAATGCTTTTGTGACACCATGTTTGCCTCCTGAGTGGGTAGGTAAGACCGTAACCATGATTGTCTTAGGCTTATGAACACAGGCTTAATTATAAGCGTTGTTCTAATTGTAATAACGCTGGTTCTATCAAATGTGTTTGGAGAGACAAGAGCAACAAGACAGGTGGCGAAAGAATTACGTCTTATTAGAGAACTTTTAGAGAGAAAACAATAACTAACTCATAAGATAGTATCTTTTCAAAAATGAAAGCAAACTATCTTTCAAATTAATATGAACCAGCAAACAAGTGAAATTATCCAAGCGATACGTAAGGCTTGTCCAGAGCTGATGAAACCAACACGAGGCTGTCTTTTTACATCAAAATATAACCGCAACTTAGTACTAGAACTCACTCATAAGAGTACTACAACTGGTAGAAGCAACCCATGTAAACATTGGCATTGTATTATCTTAAATAAAGGCAGTAAAAATAGACGGGCTAAATTCCCTGTGGACAGTTGTGAAATCATCGGACACCATCCCAACCTTGTACATCTTCTGCGTACATCTTTTGAAAAAGGAGCCAGCTTAAACATCTCACAGTTAGGAGAGGTGTTTCAAATAAAAGATGGAGAGCGTGTATATAGCAACATTATTGACCTTAAAAAATCCTTGACCGACAACCTCGAAACCAACCCAGAGCTACGGGAGTTTGTTTATAAGTTAGTATGTAAGTAGAAATGAAAAACTTTCTTGGACTAACAGGAACAATACTAGCTTGGTTCTTTCTGGCTATTGGTGAAGTTTTAGGTGCATTATGGAAAAAGGTATTCAACAAAAACTAAACGGTTATCAGTACGCATACGACACACCAGTTACGTGTGAGATGTGTTTTATACAACCGAAAGAAGGTGGTCAAGGTAAGCAGTATCGTCTGTTTGAAGCTAATGGAAAGAAAGTGTGCCGAGAATGTGCTAAGGAAAAAAAGATACTATAGACTTATGCAAGAACTAACAATAAAGGTAGTGTTTAAAACAGAACATATACCAAATAGTGAAGCTCATCTCCAGCAGGTGTTATACAACTATTTAAAAGGAAAAGGAGTTGATTATTCATTGCGTGATAACATGATCAAGGTCTGAAAACAGAGGACTTATAAAACTCTACAATCTCGCCACCCAAGTTATAAAAAAACGTGATAAATTTATATGAACACAAAACAACTTATAGATCAGCACATGGCCGCTTACGAAGCTAATATCAAAAATGGTGTACCGATGTCTATTGATTATGTACGTAGAATGCTGGAAATAGTGGCATCTAAAGTGGATAACTTAAAAAAGTAGTTGTCCGTAGGTGTATAATAAGTGGGGAAAAACGAGGATAAACAAATGCCTATATGGTTCTTTCAAAGGAGAAAACAAATGGCTATCAAAGAAAACACGCAAACAGGTACATGCTGCTTCTGTGGTATGCCGATCTACGTGCATGAAGGGTCGTATGTAACGACCACAGACAAAGGTGTGCGGCACTGCCACTATCGGTGCCAAGAGCATAAAGAACGGCTTATGGAGTTCGAAGAAGAGCTTGGAGTTGAGTCATTCTGCTGTAGGGGGTACGACTAATGTGTCACAAGATCTTTTGTTGGGTATACTGGGGTGTTATCACATCAGTGGTAGCATGGTCTACTGCCCTAATTTTATGCACTTGTTGAGGTGTCTATGAAAGCAAATCAAGCTGGTGTGAAGCATCAAGTTTCACTGCCTGACATTTCACCGGTTAAGTGTGTGATGTGCGGCACTAAGACCACTAAGCCTTACGGCTTTTTGTCTCACGGCAAGTTCTGTGTTTGCTCAAAAGTGTGCGACGAAGCACACAAGGAGGAACGGCGTGGACAAGTGCAAATGGTGCGGTAAAGAGATAGCGCCATTCATCATACGCCGGTATGAGAATGGCGAACAGTACCACGAAAGCTGCTACAAGGAACGTGAGCAGCTTCGTAAACACACTGGTCGGCTGTATGACCATAAACCAGAAGGAGAAGTCCATGATAGTGCTCTATAGTGCTGAAGATCAAGAACGCAGCATCAAGATCGAGAATGGTGGTCTGATGCTGGTGTTTAGCGCAGATGAGATGGAATTACAACACCTCATCATGCAAGGCTTCCTCCCCATCGTAGACGGTCATACGAGGGCACAGATTGCCGAGATTATATCCATAATCGGGAGGCCTCCGGTTGTCCTCTCCTAGCGCCACAAGCGCATTTGTCCACAGCAACACTGTGGACTTTTCTTTTTCACATGTGACAATGTATACATGAATTACTGTCGGTATTGTAAACGTAAAATTCCACCCGCTTGGAAATTCTGCAACCACTGCAACCACCTTACTGGCAAGTATGACAAAGACTTCGACAACCCAACCAAGACAGTAGTGATGAGAGGGAGTCACGAGAAGGAGTACAAAGAACTGAAAGAAAAGTATACCGAGCTAGAAAAGCAATACAATGAATTACTTGAAGACAACAGACGCTGGCAACGACTATACGGGCAATTAGAAGATAACTTTTATAAGCAGCAAGAGATAATAAAATCACTACAATGACACTCAGCAACAGCCAAATAATACAGACACTACGTGCTGCAAATAAAGAAGCGCACAAGCGTATACAGCAGCTAGAAAAGCGCCCAAAATCAGCGGAGAACAAGCGTATTAAGCAGTTAGAACATGCTAACCATGAGCTGACTATTGAGCTTAGTACGTTGAAGTATGAGCTTTTATATACGAGAGAGTTGTATGAGGGTGCATTGGATGTGGTGAAACATTACTACAAGGTTAATAGTTAGTTGACCAACAACTTATCCACAGTCTGATACTGTACACCCCTTGCTACGTGGTAAAATAGAGTGGAGGTAGGATGGTGGTGCCGTGGAGACGTCATACGAATCGACCCGTATGCTACGGCACCGTCATCCTGTCTCGTAGATGGTGTACTTATGAGGGAGTACCAGTAAACCTAGGAAGTGCGTTGACCGGACAGAGAGAAACCTTCTGAGGGAGGTGGAATAAGATCTGAAAAGTAGCACGCTGGGAAACCTTCACAAGTACATCATCACCAACCTGTAAGCGGTCCTTACATGTTGAATTATCACTAAGACCAACGCTTATCAAAAAGCATATGAAAACCATCATTATCACGGGATTGATAGTGAGCGTTATCGGAGGAGTACTTACTTTTTTACCAAACACAACAACCGTTCAAAACATCAAGGAGGTTGTCGAGGTAGAGAAAACTGTAGAAGTTGATGTTTTGGAAAATCGAATAAAAGAAGCGTTAGAAGCTGCTAGTGCTAGTACCACAGCAAAGGCTCAAGCCGCTTATGACAAGGTGTACGAACAGGAAGTGAAGCGTATAGAAGATGAGGTTAAAGCTGCCTATATCGCTGAGATTGAGGCAACGATCACTGATCCAAGTTATTGACTAACAGGTAATCGAGTGGAGAAGCTCATACGAAAGTACTTCCCAGACGATTACGCCACAGCGTTGGCCGTAGCAAAAGCAGAAAGCGGACTACGACCAAACGCTACTAACTGGAAAGACAGTCATCGTGGATGTACAGGCTCATTTGGTATCTTCCAAATAGGCTGTCTCCATGAAGTAGACCCACAGGTGTTGTATGATGTAGAGTACAACATCAAACGAGCCAGACAGATATACGACAGCGATGGATGGCAACCATGGGGTGCATACACAGACGGAAGCTACAAAAAGTATCTAGCTCAAAACAACTAGGTAATAAATAACCGCCCTAACAAGGCGGTTATTTAGTCCTCTGGTGCGTCAGTGTATGAGTCTTCGATAGGAAACTCATCTTCATCTAAGACAGACTCAAACTCTACGGCTCCGGTGCTGTGTGTTTGTGAAAACCAAATATCAAATTGTTCTTCTGGTGTGTTTTCCATTACAATAATTGTAGCATGTCAATATAAAAGCAAAATCCCCTGTTATGGGGATTAGCTGTTGAAAAATAGTCGCTTATTTTTCTGTCCACTCTCCACGAATGGGCAGAGATATTATACATTATTTACGTGTTCCGAAAAGAAAGATGTCCCCAATTCGGTATCTACCCCACCAAGCTACCAAGATACCTGCTGCCTCCATAACTGTCTGCACTTCATCTGCTGGTATAAATTGGCTTGCCAGTGTCACAATTAGACCTGCTATAGTTAATGACATATTACATTACTTAAATTTTGAATAATCTACATTTCCCGACTTTAAATCAGATATATTATATCCTATTGTTAGTTGAAAATGTGGCTTGTCTAAGAAAGATGTCCACCTTCCTCCCCATTCTAGTCCAAGACGTTCACCTACTGAACCAAGTGTATCCCATTGTTCTTTTGTGGCAGAATAACCTTGTTTTATAAACACAACGTCAAATGCAAGGCCATAGTTATGGTAGCTTTCACCTGCTTTTGCATTAGTTACAATCGCTCCTGGTTTTGTCCTTCCTTGAGCATATAACTCTGCTTGGCGCTCTGGTGAGCGATAGCCCTCTGTTATTCTAATCGGCAAACCAATGTTGTTCATGCTTTGGACAAGTTCCTTAGCTTTTCTTTCAACTAATGGTAGAAGGCCTTTTTTCTTTGGCAACAGACCGAGTAGTTTTTCTAATAAATTTTTAATAGTAAACAGCTTACTTCTCCTGTCTTGGTGTTCTTTCAGTAGTTCCTTTAGTCTTCCTTGCTTTTGCATATCATGAACACGATCAGGCGTACCAGACTGTTTTTCTTCTCCATGCAGATACTCGTGGATGACTAGCCATGTAAAATTTGATTTAAAACCGTTTGCTTTAGCTCGTTCAGATAAACGAGATGGTATACCAATGTAAAAGTCATGCTTTGTGTCACTGTCTGCCTTGTCATACATGCCTATGTGTGTGGTAACACCAATTAAACGTAGTGCTTCTTTTGTTGTACAAAAACATTTAATGTCACCTGTCGTTATTTTAGATCGCAACCAATCAAAATCTGCCCACATCTGTTTAAAGTACGGATTGAATTTAGGAGGTATCTTTTCAGTTGTTTCTACTATTGAAATATCCCAATCTACGTACTTCTTCAATTCCTCTGTCCACTCTGGATTTATTGTGATATTGGTTAGGATATTTAGTTTCATGCTTTATTGACTTAGTGATAAGTAGCGAATATACCCGAATAGTAGGAAGGAGATTGTTAATGCTAGTATCATGATGTACGTTGCGCGTTCACCTTCCATAACATTACTGTTTTTCTAAAAACTTATTAAATGGTGTGTCGTCCACACAATCGTGTGATGTACTTGAAAAAAGTGCATATAGATGTACACCGTCGCAGTAGGTGAAACGATCTCCTTCCTTTTTAAACAAGTACAGATCCGTAACCATAAAAGCGACAATAAAGATAAAGATTGACAGTAGTATCGTATTTAGTATGTGTAGACGTTGTAACAACTGCATATTATTTACTAACAATAGTCTTTACTAACCAAATAACACCGGCACCGATAGCGCTTATTGATAAAATTACAGTTGCCATGCCGGTAATAATGTTTTTGACGGTTGCAATACCGTTATATGAGCTGATTACTATTCGTAGATCATCAGCTTCAATATGATCCCATTTTTGTACAAACGCTTTAAAGTCTTTCGCAATATCTTTAAACTCAGCGCCGAGAGCACTAACAGTGCCAGCAACAGCAACATGGCTCCGTTCTAATTCGTTCTGCCATTTTTGCTCTAACGCTTCTAATTTTAACTCCATGCGCTTTTCTGATTCATTTACGATCTTTTCGACCTCTTCTTTACTACACATACCAATAATTATACACTACATTCCTCTGTTATCTCCCCAAATATCATATCTTAGAAAACCAAATAGACGGACTACTTTTGGAAACAGATACTTTCGTACTCTTGATTGGAAGTACTCCGGCTTGTTCATAAAGTACAGATACTCGTTATCTTGAAACTTGCGGTTATATCTAGTCCATGGTGATCTGTCTATAAGATAGTCATGTACTAGCGCTGCATAAATATCTCGTGAAGACTGTTTGAAACATAAACTAAAAGGAAACGGTACACTTTGACCATCAAACCTGTACCCTTTTTCTATTGTTACTAAATCTCCATTACTGAGATACACGTCAACATCTTCATCTAGGTAGTATGCCCTAAACTTATCTCTGTCAGGTAGAATTTTAGGATACATTGGGTTCATGTTTTACAGTCGAGCAAAGCGGCCAAGGTATTGAGGTTGTACTACACCACCTCCACCACCGGATGCTGTGAGAGAAATTAACACATGACCATGTAGACGTGATGCAGGAGAAATTGTGTATGTTACATTTATGGAACCAGTTGAACCAACCGCTCCGTAACTGTCATACAATTCTTCTAGAACAGCTCCTGAATTAACTCTAAACGTCACATTATCTGATGATGTAACGTGGTTATCAACGTCACGTAAAGTTGAGACAAGCCAATTATTGGCATTAGATACAGTTACACTACTACAAGTCCAACTAGTAGTAGCTGACGTACCAGTATCAGTTGAGTAATCGTCTATTGGGTTAGCTGTGTCTACTCCAGAATACGAGGAAGCGACAACAGACACATTAGTACCTCCTGTTCTTGTAACAGAAAGTGTATTGCTCCCTGAACTTGGATTTACTAAGTAGTAAAAACCTTGTTTATTATTACCAGCATCTGTTATAAGAGCAAGTTGTGTAAGACTAACACCGTTATATGTAACAGATAAAGCAGATGTGCTACCATTAGTAAATACACCAACAATGAGAATGTCTCCTCCACTGCAATCAAAAGAAGCCGTTGCAGGGTTAGACGCTGACCACGCTGCTATTGATGCCGAATTTGTATTGGCAATAGACATATTAACTAATAGTTAATGCTTGATCTACAAGTGCTTTTTTTTCTGCTGCGTTAGTCTCTGCAATATTTTTTGCCTCTAACTGCGCTGCACGATCAATGTCTACTGATAATATCTTCACAACCTCAGATTTGAACCAATCCTTTAAAAACTCCTCACGCGTTTGTGTGTTTGGAATAGTTTGAGACTCACCATTGTCTGTTATGTTTCCATTTGCATCTGTAGTGACTACATAAGCAGGATTTACCACCTCTGACTGATAACCCCTTCGGTCTGCAAAAGCTTCAATTTCAGTTGTCGGGTAAGTAAATGTTGCTGTTATTGTTGTGTTGTCCATATGTTATTGATTATGCGTATACTGCGTAATTTCCGGTAGCTGAAGCGTAGCAGGTAGTACCTACATACTTCATTGTTACCACCAATACCTCACCAGAAGCTGATGGTGTTGCTGGAGCAGAACCGTCTGCGTTATCTAACCACTCATCTACGTCAGACCATGTGATTGTTCGTTGTGCGCTACCATCATATACTAGGTATAGCGTTATGGTGCGACCAGAAACTTCATTAGAGTGTGTAATAGTTACGTTGCTATCAAGTGTACCGTATTGATCTACACCAGAAGCCCAGTTCACTGCTTCTGTAGCGCCTAGATTACCGAGAGATACTGGTGTAGCGGTTGATTGGGTATAGGTAATAACACCAAAAGTAGGTGAAGCCCCTGATCCGTAATATAAAGTATCAAAGTACGTTTTCAATGTCGCTTTGATATTCGCCCACGAGAGCTTCTTGAGTACGTTAGAAGCGGCTGAGTCAATTAGCGGTACTGTGTCAGCGTCTACTGGCGTTGTCTTAGCGGTTGAGCCGTGAATAGATGAACCTACATTTCCAGCGTCTGTTACGTCAGCAAGTGCTTCAATGCCAGATAATTTACTAATATCACTAGCGGTAGTGAATTTGTTAGTCGTGCTTGTATCGTCAATGTCGTCAGCGTCTAGTACAACTGCGCCTGTTTGTGAATTTACTGAATCTACAGTGTTAGCTTCTGCGCCATCTGCTACGTTTAAGTACCCTCTCACGTTGGCTGGCGTGGTGATCTGATAGCCACCAAGACCGTTTGAGGTGAGCATTTGCCCTTCTGCGCCTGGTGTGAGACCAGCAATAGACTTGAGTTGTGCGTCTGCGATTTTATCTACCGTTACTGCATCGTTTTCTATCTGTGCAGTGTCTACAGTATTAAGGTCTGCTAGTGCACCTGTATTTGCAGTTGCTCCATCTTCAACATTAATCAGGGTACGCACTTGAGCTGCGGTAAGTTCTTCTGAGTCTCCTGATCCGGCTGTTACACGTCCTAAAATACGGTCTTGTGCTACGTTTGAAACAACGTCTACAGTGCCGCCTGATGGTGCTGCTTCCCAGGCTGCGTTTCCCGCGCCATCTGCGGTAAGGATATAACCGTCTGTCGCTGCTCCACTTCCGAGAGTGTTGGCATCGTCACCTGGTTGAACTGCTGAGGCTGCTAAATCTCCTTCTGCGCCTGTTGCATAATCATCAGCGTCAAAGTCTGTGATTTCAGAAAGTGTGTGAGTGTGTGAAGCGTCAGCTTTTGCTGCGTCTAGTGCTTCGATCTTGTCTCGTACAGCGTTCTTTGATGGTGCTTTTCCAGTTACACCGTTCCATGTAGTTTCATTGTATGCTGTGTCGTCAATGTCTGAGATGGTAAGTACCTGTTCTGCTTTTGCGGCAGGGTCATATGTGCTTGTTACCATATCACCACCACCCAAAGCGCCTGGGTCAAAGGTTACTGAACCGTCACCATTGTCAGTGAGGGTGCTGTTAGGAAAGATAACTGTGTCAGCTTCTACTGATGGGCTACCGTCTCCTTCTTTAAAAGTAATTGCAGATGATGTGACGATTGTTCCGTCTGCTACAGCTTGTCGAATGAAACCATATACTTGCTGTTTGCCAATACCAACACCTTTTCCGGCCTGGACAGCATACTGTCGCACTTCGTCTAGTCTCTGTGTAAGGTCTTGTACTGCATCAATAGATAGCTTTTCACCTTCTGGAAGTAGCTCTAGAGCGTTACGAATCTCCTCTGGTGAGGCGTTTACCGCTTCTGCCACTGCCTTGTCCCACTCAGGTAGTTCAATTAAGGTGGCAGCTATTTGAGCAGCTTTCTTAATCTCTTCTTCAGTAACCTCACCATCGTTACCGTCTTTCAAGTTGGTGATGCGCTCATTTAGTCGATCAATAGCACCTTGGAGCTCACCTTTCAAAGCATTTGCTTCGTTCTTCAGTTCGCTTCGGCTTTCAGCTAGCTTTTCCTGAATGTCACCCTTAATGCTTCCGGTTTCTGTACGGTAGCTTTTAAGCAGGTCGTTGATTTGTTTCTTAAGTTCTTTAGCTACGTCAAGCTGTCCTCCTTGGATAGACTTATCAATGAGTTTTACTTGGTCTAATACCAGTAATACGAGATCAGCTAGTTCAGCGTTATCTAATGGCTGTACGATGTCTGGATTCTCGCGGTAGAGCTTTAGTTTTTTGAGTGTTTGCGGTTTCATGTTGTACTATTATATCATTTTTTTCCGTTAGCCTTCTTCCAGATGTCTTCTATTATACTACACTTGTGTATAACTCACTTGCTGTAGTGGTGGGGTGTGGTAGAGTGGAAATATGAATAAAGAGCAATACATAAAGCAATTAAAGGCGTTGTTGTGGGATTTGGGTCACACAGAAAAAGACGCTGGCGAGATAATTAACTTCTTTTCAAGCACGCTTGATAATGTTGAGTCACAAACTGTTGAGACATTTAGAAAAGTTGTTTGGCCACAAGCCTACGAATGGGATGCGGGAGAAAAAGATTGGGATGAGTATCTTTCAACACGCTAGTCGTTAAACCAATCTTCAAAAGCACTTGCTTTCTGGTCAAAGATTACATCAATTTCCGTGTCTCCTCGCTCTAACGCTTCATAGTAACGATGATTTCCATCAAAGATATAAATGTCACCCATTTGTGCGTCTGGGTACTGAGCTTTAAGTGCAGCTAGTGATTTTTTATCTGCCGCCATTTTTACTTCTAATGGGCCTGTAGTTTCTGAGCGATTGCCTTTTAATATGGGATTACTCGATACGACTGGTTTTAATTCAGACAATTTAACTTTATGGGGTACTTTCACAAACTCCTCAGCACTCTTATACTTCCTCGCTTCTTCTACTAAGTCACTACTGTTAGCCTTCTTCCAGATGTCTTCTAGTTGGGAGCGGGTGTAGGGTTTTACATCAGATGCGTCAAATACGAGAATGTTATCTGTACCCCTTACTCCATCATACCCAGCTTCTTTCACTAATTGGTTGAACGCTTTTTTATCGCTATTTGCAAGCTCTACAACGCTTTGCTGAGTTTCATATCCTTTCCGTTTCGCAACACTCATTAGGTCATCAGGCACAGAAAATGTCACCTCTCCATCTTTGACACCAACATGGTTGAGATTATACAAACGTTTATTTCCAAGATTAGAATAAACAACTTTAGAGTTAGCTGTGTCTCCTGCGTAACTCTTAGCGAGACGTTCCGTTCTTGTGAAGTACGTTCCATCACCTAGAGCACGCCCCTTTTCTTTCTTTAAAGTACTATTAAATGAGTCAAAGGTTTTATCTGTCCCATGAAATACAAAGTTTTTGCCCACAAACTCATCCAGTGTCTTACCTTTAGCTTGCTCTGTGAGGTTAGTTGAGATATCAGCATCAGGCAGCTTTCCTTGTGTATCTTCCACGATACGCTGTGCATCAAGTAATTCATCCTCTGTGAGCGCACGCTTCTCGGCTATTTTCTTTAGTTCGGTAAGTCGTTCAAAGTCCATTGGGTCAGCTTCTAGTGGGTCAAGGCGCATTAGATTCTCAGTCACAATGCTATCCTCAATATCAGCCTTGACAGTCGTTTTCTTTGGGTCTACTGTATTATCAATGGCGTTCGCTTTTTTAGGAGCAGTGATAGCGTTTCTCTGGTTTGAGTTTCGCTCACGATAAAAAGGGTTTTTAACATAACCTCCCTGACTCTTTGTAGGGTCTGCTAGGTTTTCTTTAGCCGCTTTTATCATTTCAGATAAACGTTCAACTAGCACGTTGTAGACGTCTTTTAGTGCTGCAACAAGAGTAAAGTCACCTGCTTTAATAGCGGCATTTTGTTGCTTGATATTCTGCTTGATAAGTCCCTCAGTCTTTACCATCTCATTACGTATCTCTGGTGCGAGGTTTGGGTTCTTAATCAGGTCATCTGGTGCTCCCACTTGTGGGTCTGCATGTTTGAGGTCTTTCACACCTGCCGCAGCTTTAGCCTTGGCATCTTTCAGTACTACGTTCTCAGGTATATCACCTCTGATGCCTGTCTTAAACGTACGAGACATAGCACGACCTGTTAGAGCAGATGCTACCTCTCCACTGAGAATACCGCCTACTACTGCTCCTGGTGCGCCACCGGCTGCTCCTGCTACACCACCTAAAGCTGTTCCGGCTAGCTGTGAGG
>Ga0196901_1001288_pt1 | contig 12725 bp, 17 predicted proteins | sample CB_VirMetaG_FD_169099 | JGI IMG/M metagenome (GOLD analysis project Ga0196901, IMG submission 169099) | Freshwater to marine saline gradient viral communities from Chesapeake Bay - CB_1504_1 Viral MetaG (v3) (version 3) | ecosystem: Environmental > Aquatic > Marine > Coastal | place: USA... | reverse complement strand
CAGCCGGTTCTGGATAGAAGATCCATGCCGCCAGAAAAGCGCATAAGTTCGGCTTCCGCAACCGCAAGAACATCGCCAACCTCCGCACCTGAGTTGGCAAGCTTTTCCATCCTGATCTTTGCTTCGGCGCTAATCACACCAAGCTGGAGGAGTCGCAGCGTAGAGCGGCCAACGGCGTTGTTCTTTGCCTCGACATTCAGACGCCCCATCCAGAATGCCACCTGTTGCAATAGGTCTGGATTCATGGCGGCAGCCGCATCACCAACAAGGTTTAGCATCTTGATATTTTCGCGCCCATGGAAGCCCATGATTTCAAGCTGCTTTGAAGCCATTGCGAGGTCTTCAATCTGGAACGGCGTAACAGCCGACATTTCCTTGATCTCATCGAAGCGCTCCTTGCCAGCCTTCATATCTTGCAGGAGAATACCAAATTGAACACGTATGCGCTCAAAGTTAAAAGACTTCTGTAGTGTTTTCCCAAGCGCAAACCCAACAGTGCCACCAACAAAAAGTCCGCGCACTATTGCGGTCCTTACCCGGCGTATGGCCTTTGATATGCCGCGAGGTACTACGACAAACGGTATGCGCAGTACGCGCTTGAGTTTGCCAGCCATATCGCGAGTCATCCCCATGACGCGAGAAATCCCGCGACGGAACACCCTCGTATTCAGGCCAATCGTGGCCTCAAGATGTGCTTTCCTCGCCATTGGTTTCCTGTCCTAGCTTTTGTGCTATTAGTTCCACAGCCGCAAGCGTTGCCTTGTCTGGCTTGTGATTATCCGGTTTATCGCTGTTTGCCTCATTCAGAGCCGATACATACTCACTGAATCGCCAGATAGGTAACTCCCAGATGATATAGTGTTCGGACCATCCGGTATTCTTTGCCATTGCCATTACCGAAGATAGCCACCAGTTAGCCTTTGCTGGCTCTTCACTATGGTCATCTGCCATAACGATACCATCGTCATCTGCCTCCATGCGGTCATCGACAACAGACATCATCATGTCTATGCTGGTCGCAAGTCTTTCAAGCCTGCGCTTACTTACCGACGACGCGACATCATCGACAAGCCTATCAAATCTGTCACCACCAAAAGAAATTGCATATACACAAGGGTCGCGCCATTCGTCTGATGTGCATACAGCTACTGCCACGCAATCCCGGCCGGTCATATCCTGCACCCCACGCATAACGCATGGAAGCTTTGCTTCGCGCATTAGCGCTACTGTACCAATGGTAAGGCGCATGGTAAACCCAGGCACCCTCCAAAGATCAAGAAGCCACTGGGCGTTGTTGGATGACAATTGCTCGCCACGCATCAACGCCAGTGCTTCTTGTATGGACGCAAGATCAATCATTACGACGACAGTGTTCCAAGGTACGGCCAGAATGTCGATTCGATTGAATAGCTCTTGAAGTCGCCCTTCTGCCAGCGAAGGTTTGCGCGCTTCACGTATGCCGTTCCCTCTGTCCCGCCAGATTCGGGATCGGTAATTGTGATGGCCGTGCCAGTACCCACGTCGTCTGCGTCCGGCCCTGTTCCGTTAATAACAGTGTACTCGAAGTTCTTTGCAACCTCTTTGCTGTGTTGTTCTACCGCATAGACTTCATTGTCGCCACGCATGAGCTTGGCCTCATCAACAGTGGTGTCGTTATCCCAGTTGTTGATAATACCCCATGCAACATCCGTTGTACCCCATACTGGGCCAGCAGCCCCGATTCTTACAGACATTTCACCGTCTCCTTCTTGATGCTACGGTATGTAGCAGTTAATTTCGATCTCCATAGCGAGATCGTTCACAGAACCCTCGCTCTCATCTAGCGCTGGGTTCGTCTCTCTCCAACCGTCCTCGTGGACGATCAAGCCACCATTGGCAAGCCTATTGAGGTCAGAAACCGTGGTAGTCCTGTAGAACGCATCTCTCAGGACGCCAAGCATTTTCTTGCAGTCGCTCATATCTGGATCGCCATCATACTCTGAGCTTCCGTCCGCCCTTGTCTGTGAATGTATCCTAATGACACAGGCATATTGCTGCAAACGTATAAGCTTTGGCTCGATTAGCTGTATGTCAACAATGAACGCTGGCATGTTTCGCGCCTTTGTGGTGTCCCGCGATGACCTTATATTCGCGGTTACGCCGCGAACAGGTATCTGCTCTTCCAGAAAGGCAACCAGCATATCATCTAGCCGCTCCTCTAAGTTGTTTCTCGGCCTTGCCGTGATGCTCATCGGCTCCTCCGCTTGAATTCTCTAGAATAGTTTCTGTGAAGCCAGTTTTCCATGCTTTCGTTCTGTGCCTTTAGTGCTGACGCTACTATATCCTTTTTCGCGTCAATGCGTTCAACATAGCTAACATGGTTAATGAGGGAAACAAATGGGGCAACAAGCCTTCTGCTCTGGTCAACCCATGATCCCTCCATCATCTGTGATGGCTTTCTTACACTCGGCAATCCTGGATTGCCAGCGCCTCTCCAACCTGGCGCCCAGCCCATCTTTGTCAGGCTCTGCCAGTCTCGCGCCCACTTCATGCGTGAAACAGCGTATGGATGGCCGCGTCCCTGCATAAGTGCATTGATAGCCCTTGTTGATACTCTAATGTTCGGCTTGCCGCTTTTACTCCTGCCAATAGCAACGCCAGCCCGTCTTGCATACATCTCTCTGATAATTCTTGCAGCAAGTCGCCTGAATGCTGTCAGTTGCGGAGTTCTGTCAACAAGTTTCCTAGCAACAAACCTTGCAGTCCGCATGATTGTATCGCGGTCCAATTTAGGACCGGCTACATCTGCTACTTCCTGAAGGTTTTTCATAAACCTTGTATATTCAAAATCAAAGTTTATGGCATCACTCATGGCATCTGTCCGTAGATATCGCCCAAATGAAGCAGTGACCACACCTGCGCCTCACCATGCTCGACGCGCAGAACCCTATACTCTGTCCCGTCAAAAGTAACAGTCGAGCGATCAGATAAATCGGAAACGGAATCATACGGACAGCGTATGCTAAAATCATAGATAGACTGCCACCCAGCATCGTTCATCTGCCTGAATGAGAGCCTTTTTGTGCGTGCGGCAGTAAAGGTAGCCCCTGTATCGTTGCGCGTTACAGTGGTTGTAGCGCCCAAATCCGATAGCATGGAGTATATCTTTGTGCGATCAGCCTTTAGTTTAGCTTGCGTCAAACTCATAACCATGACACTAACTAAAATATGCTAACTCTCAACTATTCAATGCGTGACATTCACGCAACGCCCCTCGTAACTCATGCCATCTATGGGAGGCATGCTGTCGGCGGCCCTTCCGATTTTCTGTGCCATGTGGTTGCGTAGGGCTATTGACTCACGAAAAGTGATATTGACAGTCTGGCCAATTTCTGCCTCTGAGATGCGCCTCTCAATAGCCTCGCCGTCTATTTTGGCAATTTTTGGTCGCTTGAATGGTATTTTCATAGTATCCCAGCCCTGTGTCTTGCAAGGCACATTAATTGTGACACAAGCGATTGTGGATCGTTCATTGCCCCGGTCATCGAATCGCCTGTCGTTTTGTTGTTCAGGTGCGTGCATATTGCACCATCCTGCAACACCGAAGACATACGCACATGCTTCGTAAGTATATGCGCCATGTGGAACGGCGCCACAAACGCATAGTGAGCGTCACACACTTGGCATGTTGTATTTACTGCAATAAGTGGCCATAGAATACGCGCACCAAAGGATGTCCACCCAAGTTCCGTGCAGTTGTCCTGCGCCTGTGCCCACGCATCACACAGCATATCACGCTCTGTGGCATACAGGAGGCCAATAGAGGGCTCCCCGCTTGCCCACCCGCATCCATATAGGGTTTTGCCCTCTATGCGCTGAAACGCCTCACATGGATCTCTATAGAGTATTGCGTCCGCGTCTATATACACACCTCCGTCATCGGCAAGCTTATGCGCCCTGAAATAGTCGGCGCGATGGTGTGGTGACACAACGTGGCTTGGGAACGTCATCGCGTTTGGCCCATAAACCTGTAGCCCGTATCTTTTTGATATCTCCACGCACCTCTGTACGTGTTCTGGCATGTCGCCTTCCCAGTATGTATAAAGCTCTTCTGCCATTATTTCACCGTTGCGTTGTTGATGCTGTTTGTCATAAGTACAGGATGCGCAAACCCACAGAACTGAAGCATTGTGTCCTGATGGCGCGCGCAATTCAATGCCAGGTTGTAGTCGATACGCAATACCCGTCCGTCATCCGGTATTTGCCTGTGCAGATCCTCGCAATATCTTGCAATGGCGTCGCGTTTTCTGCATGGTGGTATGTCGTCGTACTTCGGGTAAACGTGATCCCATATCATCGGCGGCATTTTTCGCATTGGATCATCCTCGCGCGTCCAGTGGTTTCTGTAGCGCTCGCCGCCCGTCTTTTTCATGTAGCTTTCGACAACCTCCTCGATGTCACGCTCAAGAACCACAACGCGCGCACCATCACCAAACCGCTCGAACAGATTATCTATGTATCGCGCCCAATCCATACCGACAGATGCCGCTATACCGCATGGGCGCGTAGATACTAAATCGCACTTTATGTGGAAGTCTTCTATGTTCCTCTCCCACGGCAGAAGAGGGTGGTCTTCGTGCGTAGATATGCAGTTCAGTTGCGCACCGAAGAGCTTTGCCAGAGTCACGGTCCCACATCGCCCCGTACCGGTCCCGATTACAATTCTTGTAGCCATTGACACATGCCCTCCGCTATTCTCCGCTTCTGCTCTCCGTTGAGTTTGTATCCACCACTAACGGCGCGAGATATCGCGTTTACATACTGGTGGTAGATGCCGTGCTGTATTCCAAGCGCAATCTGTGCATTTATGATGTCGCCATTGCGGAACCGTTGCTGTTTGAATGGTTTTGTGTTGTCTGCGTGTATATGCAGGCACGTCACATCGGTGTGTATGCACCTTGCACCCATATAGTGCATCTGTAGCGTCTGGTCGTGGTCCTCGCCGCAACCACTGTATTCGTGCCTGTAGCTTGTGGCCATGATCTTCTCTGTTCTGTATAGAGTAGCGCCACCAGCACAGAATTCAACTTCCCCAATGTAGTCATATGGGCATAGCCTCGTAAACCCGTTGACGAGCAACCTGCCACCACTAATCTGCGCACCATCCGTCGCGTTGACCCACCTCATGGCGGCAATGTCAGCCGTAAACTCGTCAACAAGCTTGTGCATCCTGCCAAGCCACCCGCCCTCCACCATCATGTCGTCGTCAAGATACACCATCCATGGCGTATTGACATATGAGAGAAGTTCCCGCCTCCCGTAGTTACACGTAACAGGCTCTGGCCATCCAATAAACATGGCGCCATGTCTCTGTGCAATCTCAGCACCAATGAAAAGATCTGGCTTGGGAGATGAGTCGAGTACGACAATTCTGCATTGGTCGCCTGCGTCGCGTATTGATTGTAGGCACTCGGCAAGCCTCTTGTGGCGCATATACGACAGAATGCACACGGTGGTTTCAGGATGCATTGCAATCCTCCGCAGTTTCGTCTGTATGGCGAAGGCCAATGACCATAAGCTTTACGGCTGCGAGCCTCCTGTTGTACCCAGGAAGGACCATCGCAAGAGCCCAAACCAACGAATGCCAGAACCAGCGTGGCATAAAGCGCATCGCCCTTCTGGTTAGTGGTTTTGGCCCTGTTATGATGCCAGCGCGTCCAAGCATCAATATGAGCTTATGTGTTGAGTATGGGTTCAGTGACGCAATTGTCGCGCGTGCTGCACGAAAGCCCTTGTGTAGATTATTGTGCATTTCGATCATGAGAACTCCTATCCTTTGACCATCCATAGGTGAGGATACAAGACGCCATACCCAAGCGCAAGAGAAAAAAGAGCCCCGACCCTATTGCAAGGTCGGGGCTCCCCAGCTATGGATAGGAGGAACTCTAGCTGTTAAGCGTTCAGCCCATAGATGACATGTCCAGCGCGCGCGTTGAGCAGTTTCACCTGCTGATAGCGCTTGACGCGGATGATATCGGACTCAGAATCTTCCTCGTAGTAGCTCTGGACAACCAGACCATCGCCGTCGGCGATTTCTGTCTCGCTGTTGTAGTCCATGGGGCGCGTCCAGTTGAACACGCGAGCGCACTGAGGACGCGACCGGAGGTCAGACCCCTGGCCGACAAGGTAGATGCCAAACTTGTTGGCCGTCCACACTGCCGTTCCAGCGCTGTTCAACAGCGTGGAGTCGTAGATCTCACTCAAGCCGGTTGCGCGTGCAAGAGCAGCCTTGAACGCATCGCGGTCATTGAAGCCGTTGCCAGCGTAATCGAGTGCTGCGCGCACCTGTGCCGTGCCAGCTGCGTTGTCAAGGGTCGCGGCATTCACGACGCCGATGATCTTAGCCCCGCCAGTCAGCCCACGCACCTGAGTGCGCAGAGATGTAACAGCAGCGCGAATGTCATCAATTGGCGTTCCGCTTGCTGCGGTAGACCAGTCGGAACCGTCAGTCTTGTAGCTAGCAAAGTTCGTCGTATCGTCGAACAGTGCAGCCGCAAGATCCACTTCGAGTTGGAGGCGACCAGCAGCCCAGAGAGCTGCGGCAGTATCGGCCTCTACGTCGAAGTAGTTGTCAAGCTCTGCCGAATCCTCAATCGGAATAGGCTCCTCGCCGCCGTACTTGACGGTAGCATAGGTGTCGGTCGTTACCTCGCGCTGATCGCGCTGGTACTTCGAACCCTTGGCAACCTTGCCACCGCCGACCTTGGCGATGAGGTTGTCAGCGTCGATCTTCGAAAACGTGCCGCTTTCGCGCTCGACGTTGAACAGAGGCGCAACATTCAGGCCGACAAATTCAGTCTCGTTGCGGTTGGTTTCGCGAAGGACATCCATGATGTCCGCTCTGAGAGATGCAGTTCCTTTTTGCATAGTAGTGCCTTTCTATTCTATTGGTTAGCTAGCCAGCGTCTGAGGCATAACCTCAAACTCGTTACCATCGGTGCCAGCCGTGATAGCCACACCAACCTGATTACCCGCCGCCGTGGTCGATACAGCACCAGAAGCCGCCGCGTAGACCGTAGCACCGATCGACACGCTTCCAGATGCGATAGCAACACTGGTCGGGGCGTCCAAACGGACAGGCACTGCATCACCGGAGGCAGTGTCACGAGCCGCGAAGCCAATACCGATTTCGCCTGCACCAGCAACGGCCACCTGGCCTGCCGTGGTGTCGAGTTTCACGCGCTGGCCACGAGTGATCGCGGCAGCGGCGACAAATGTTCTGATTCCTTCATTGTAGGACATGTTTTTCCCTTTCCTTTACTTCTTGAATTTACGACGTGCCATTCGTGCAGCATCACGCGCACTCATGCCTTCTGCCATCAACTTGCGGCGATACGCATCAAAGGTGGTTGGCTCATCGCTACCACCAGCGCTTCCGCTAGTATCCAACCCTGCCTTCGCAGACTCCAACTCCGCAAGAAGCGCGTCCTTTTCGCCCTTCAGTTGCTCGGTGTACGCCGCTTGGCATTCCGTGTCGCTTGCGTCCAGATGCTCAAGTGCAAAATCAGCACCATAAGCCTCGGCGCGCTCGCGGACCTTTGCGATGGCGTCCTTTTCGCCATCCTGCTTTGCTTCGGCAATCTTTACATCGAATGCCTCGGCCTGTCCTTCAAGCTCCTGCACACGGTTGGCAAGAGCCTCCTTTTCAGTCTCGATTGCAGCAATAGCCTGATCGCGCTCTTCAATAGTCGCACGTGCCGCCTCTAGTTCTTTGGCAATACTCATTTTGCCTTCTCCTTCTTTGCGTTTACCTAATCGCAGCAGCATCGGACGCCTCCTGTACTGCGCTTGCGAAATCGCCCAGCCTGTCGATCATTCCAGCGGCGAGAGCCGCGCGACCACGGACCGTCTGGCCCTCCATGTGTCGGTCATCTATCTTCCCTCGCCTTGATACTACATAGCTTTTGAACTGAATTGCAAGCTCTTCTACGTTGTTCTGTAGATACTCGCGCTGCTCATCCGTTAGTGGTACACCAACAGCGCCCATCCCCTTCAGTGACCCGGACGTGAACAACTCAGCCGTAATGCCAGCCCTTTCAAACGCCTTTGACCAATCGTAGAACAGGCTGTAGACCCCAACACTACCAACTTGGCTTGATGGTGTCGCATAGAAGGCATCGGCAGCCACACCAAGCCAATATGCCGCACTTGCGGCCATCGTATTGGTAAAGGCCACAACCGGCTTGGCGCTATCTGAGATCACCTGTGCCGTTTCCTCCGTCCCGACAACAAACCCGCCAGGACTGTCGATATCAAGCACGATGGCCGTAATGGTCGGATCATCGTTCGCCGCTATAATCTTCTCGCGAACGTCGCTATAGTCCGTCATGCCAAAATAAACATCGAAGTCGTCAAGCCGTTCGCCAAGCGCGCCAGAAACAGGGATAACGGCTACATCACCAACAAGGCTAATTTCGGAGCGCTTTGAGGCGATATATTCGGCAAATCCAGCAGAACTTGTGTCTATTTCTGTGTATTCGCACTCAAGAAGGCACGACATTGCATTAATGGCGCAAATTTCATTGGAAAGGCTGCGTGTATTGAGCTTGTATGACATATCCTACTCCTCTGTGGTGATTTCGCCTTCTTGCGCCTGCAAAACAGAACGCGGAAGCATTAACTCTGGCGGCACACCCTCTGACCTAGCCTCCTCAATGATCCATTTTACCTCACGAAGACGCTGGCGCGCAACTTCCTGCCAGTCCTTGTTCTCGGCCTTCGCCATCTCTGCCAAAGACGCCTTTCCAAGCGCGTAGCGGCGATGGTCGGCAAGTTCCTGCTTTTCTGGCTCCAGCGTGAGGAGAATAGGCCACTGCCAACTGTGCGCATGTATGTTTGGCGTGCCTTCTTTCGGTGGCTCGACGCCGCTTCTTCCATTCGTCTTCAAATACAGTGCGTGCGCGTGGTCCTGCACCCTTCTAAGAACCTTGTCGCAAAGTATATGCTCGATATGTTCGCGCTCGCGTATTACGACGCCGTGGTATTGACGGAGGGCGCCTTTAAGACCAGCATAGTTGCCACGAGTATAATACTGAAGTGCAACTTCAAGAGGCATGCCCGTTACAAGCCCTGCAAGACGCGCCTGAAACAGAATCGCATCGTTAAAGCTACTGCCCGGTGTCTCTTTCTTTACGGATTGAACCTCTTCGTGCGGAGCAAGTTCGTTTATATTGATACCAGGAGCGACAGTGAACTCTCTGCGCGTATCTGTCCCGCCAGACCCGTTTGGTGCGCTATAGTAGTCGTCGCCGCCGAATGGTGGTATGTTTGCATTCTCTTGTGGATCTTTTTTAAGGAACACGCCAAGCCAGTTCTCAAGCTTCATCGTGCCCTTTGTGGCCTCAAGAATCTCCCTGATGTCCTGATTATCGTTGATTGCAGATATAAACCGCGATATGCCACGGCGCTGCTCGAAACTCTCTGGATCATACAGGAAGCATACATCATCCCACTTGAATCTACCGCTGTATTTCTTGCGTGGGTTGCAGCCGCCACTGTCGTAGACGTGGATATATATCGGCGTGGCCTTTCGGTCCATCTCGATACCGTATGTATAGTTCCTTGTCTTGTTCTTCGATGACGCTGGAGGGTCGGCGATCCTATCACCGGTAATCCCCTGAAGCTTAACACCGCATGGCAAATCATACATGCCGATGGCCGCATCACCGTCGCGTATAAAATCCCAGAATCCCACTCTGACGAACCGACCGAAGTCAAATACGCCTGATACGTCGCAGTTGGGCGAAAAGTTTTCGCACCAATAAGCCTCAAAACGGTCGTTGTAATCGCCGTCAGTAGTGGTCATCTGGAGTCGTGGGCCATTTCCAACCGTGGTATTCACATGAGTTTGCACGATACCGCGAGTAAGGCTGAAATTCATTACAAGGTCACGAACGGTCGATACCATCGTATCCCTGTCACGCTGCGACCTAAATTCGTAATCAAGCGTCGTAATCTGCCTGATTGGGTTGCGCCTGCTTGGGTGGTTCTGTATGGCGTCGATCCTGCCATACGTCTGTATCCCGCGCCTTACAGACACAAGATCGTTCAGGTACTTCTTCGCAGATGCTGGGTTCTCGCGCGCCATCCGCTTCACGGAAGCAACATCGCGACTCGTGAGTAGTGGTTTAGCCTCTTTCTTCGCTTCTGCCATTAGGTAATACCGTTGCTGAAGTTGATCCGCGTAGAAATCCCGCCGCGCGTTGCCCTGTTGCGGCGCGTCATGAGTATTAGTTCTCGCTGAGTAAGCTTGTCGAGGTCGAAGTGTTCAACTTCGGTATCATCGACGGTGTACTTCTTGATCTCGCCGCTATTTTCGATTGCGGTCTGGATTGCTGACAGTTGGGTTTCCGTACTCATGCCATAAGCCTACAAAACACATAAAACAACGCAATGCGCTTGTGCGTGTATTTCACGCTTGCCGCATATATCGTATAACCATGTCACATGTACGGCATAAACGGTCAACCTGCACCGCGTGTTCAGTAATGTGCTTCGTTCGGATCGCCTTGAGTCTTGTGTCGCACTCTGGGCACTTTATTGGCTCTGGCTCATCCAAGACCCGATTGTATATTCTGTGCTTTGGACTTCCCATACTCTCCTCCTATAGCCTACAGTTCTGGCGCAACAGGCCGCGCCTAGCCTTTGCCGCTTGGTTGGCAAGCTCCCTTCTTGCAATCTCGCTGTTTGGGCTTGCGCCATGTAGCGCGCCAAGTACAACAGCCTGTGTGATTGCGTCATTTAGGTCATTCGGTTGCGCAAAGTTATCGAAACGGTAGACCATGCCGCTTGTGCCTTCGAGAACATCGACAAGTATGTCGGCGGCGACATGTTCGGCAATGTAGTCGTGCGTTGTTCCTGCCGGTGCCTCAAATAGCGAGAGGCTGCCTGGCGCACCAGTGTCCATGCTCCATGCGTCAAACACGCGCTTATGCCACTCACCAGAACTATAGACCACAACCTGAGATCCCTTGACCGTCTTGAACTCAGAAACATGGCACTTGTCCATGGCCATTCCTATTGCGCCCGTCGGCCTGTATTTTTCATCTGGATAGCCCCTCATTGCCCTTACTTTGAATGGAAAAACCCTATCGGCAGCCTGGCAAGCGCTTACAACTGTATGTGTCTCATGGCCACAGTCAACACCGACAACATCTATGTTTGTCTTATGACCAGAAAGTGAATACTCCTGCAATACCCTGCAAAACGCAAAGATTCCCTTGTATATCTGCTCAAGCTTATGCTCTTTGTCGTTGTCGTCATCCCACAAATTGCCCTTTTGTGGGTATTTGCCGTAGGCTATGACATAGCAGCTCAATGTCTGTGATGTCCCGACAATCGACCAGTGCAGGCCAGATTTGTTTACGTCAGCACCAACCGTAACCCATCTTGCGTCTTCAGGAACGTACATCGGTTGGAGTCCGTTGACCCTGTTTTTGATGAATTCTGGGTGGTGTTTCCCTGTACCGGCAATCTCTGATAGCGGAGCGTTCTGGTATTCACTGAAAAATGCATCTCGCCCCCTGTCGCACAGAAGGTCTTCGGCGTATTGCAACGCGCTAAGTTCATCCCTGTCAGGGTCAAGAACCCAATCGAGAACGGCGCCAGCATCCATTGCCTCGCGATTCTCGGCATAGAATTGCGTTGCCCTTGTGGTTGGCTCGTCGTTTTGTTGGCATTCCTTCCTGATTCGCCCGTATTCGACCCATAGCGTATCCTGTGCGTCTGGCCACTTGACTACCATCGCCCTTGTTCGGCCATGCCATTCGGGGTGCGCCTCTCTGTCCAGGATCTTGGCCGCCGCGTCGTTTGGGTTGATGATTGTGACAGGAGCCAAGGCAGTCGCAGCCTTGCCGTGGCCAGCAGCTCCAAGAATCGCCTTTGTGATCAGTTTTGCGCGCGTGACACACTGGCTTGGACTGTTCGCAGATTCGTCAGTCTGGAAGTCATCAATGACAAAAAGCGATGGGCGCAGGGTTCTACCGTCTGGGTGTCTCTGTTTGATCCCGCGTATTCGGCCAGTAATGCCGCGAGGAACAAGAACGCCACCGCTTGATGTGCTTCCTGGGATATTCGGCAGGATTAGAAGTTCGGCACCCCACCTAAACCTACAATCCTCGCCTCCATAATTCAGTGCCCTTGCACGCTGCGCCTTGTCGTCGCACACAAATGCCGCAACACACACCTCTGGGAAATCATCCATAAGCCGTTCATTTGTACGCAGTTCCAGCTTAATTGAGTCAAGCATGTCCTTAGCAAGACCATTGTCTGCCCCAACAATCACAACAAAATCATGGAAGCCGTGAAGGAGTGCAAGTATCGTGCAACCCTCTGCCCTTGAGCTTTTTCCGTCACCTCGTGGTGCAGCAAACGCAAACTGACCGCCGTTGTGTATCGCATTCTGCATTAGTGAGATGTCGGATATTTGGCCGCTTGTATGCTCTTTGTAGAACGTCTTCGGGAAGTACCAGCGCAGAGCCTCCGCAAAGTCGTGCTTGAGTCGTTCGCGCCTCTCTGGATCTCGTGGTATCGGACAGCCATTGTCGTCGAACTCAAAACCAAGATCGGCAATGGCCGCTCTAAGGTCTGCTCGCTCTGATCTGAGCTTGCGCATTAGGTTCGTTTCGTTAGCCATGGGAATAGTGTACCAGAAACCCCAAATCCGACAAGCGTGAATATCACTAACT
>Ga0196901_1001287_pt1 | contig 12730 bp, 23 predicted proteins | sample CB_VirMetaG_FD_169099 | JGI IMG/M metagenome (GOLD analysis project Ga0196901, IMG submission 169099) | Freshwater to marine saline gradient viral communities from Chesapeake Bay - CB_1504_1 Viral MetaG (v3) (version 3) | ecosystem: Environmental > Aquatic > Marine > Coastal | place: USA... | reverse complement strand
CCTTGTACCACTTCTTTCTTAACCATTATAACCCTTCCTTCATAAATACTTTCACCCACTCAGCACAGATACCACTACGAACAATGTCATCCACACCAAACTCAACAATAGGAATGTCTAGCAAATACTTCTTAGCAAGATGAATAACCTTAGACAAACCATCGGCTTCTTTAAGGTCAGACTGTTGGACATCCCCATTAAGAACAATTTTACTATCTTCACCTACACGTGTCAACAGCATCTTTAACTCGTGTGTAGTAATGTTCTGTGTTTCATCTACGATGATGAATGCATTATCAAAGCTACGCCCACGCATCAACGCCAGAGGGGCCATCTCGATGTTACCATTCTTGATGCCAGTCTCTACTGCACCCTTACCTAAATGCTTCGTTAAAACATCTAGTACAGGTAGCGCCCAGGGATACGTTTTCTCTTCTAGAGTACCTGGTAAGTACCCAATATCTTTCCCTACTGCTACGTGGGGGCGTGTGATAACGATCTTATCGATTTCCTTTAGTGTGTATAAGTCTGCTGCGAATGTAGCTGCAACATATGTTTTACCTGTACCTGCTGGACCTAAGATGAACACTTGGTCATGCGTCTTCATATAGTCCCACAGGTCACGCTGATTGTCTGTACGTGGGGTGAAGCCTGATGTCTTTTTATTCTCAGCACCCTTGTACTTTGTTACTCGGCGTGTGCGTGTAGGTTTTGTTGGGAAGTTATCCATTGATTTCTACCACGTGATCAGCATGTTTAATAAGGAAGTCTACAGGGATCATAGCAGCTAGATCTTCTCTATTTGGTCTAGTATTTAAACCCCACAAACCCCTGTAATGACTTTTACATTTCTCCAATAAGAGAGGATTAACCTTATCTGGATTTACAAGTATAAACCTGTCCTCCAGACGGAATGCAATAAAGCGTTCTATACCATTAGGTGAACCCCATCCAATACGCCCAGTAACATTCTTAAATTCCCACCAGTGAATAGAATAGTCTATAGGTCCACCACGATACTTACGTTTAGGTGCTTTAACATCTACATGACCAAATACTTTATCTAAGACATCCCAGTGCTGCGTCATATCTTCTGATCGTGTGGCACGACGAACAAAGTTCTCTCCTCTTAGTTCGATAAACTCCTGCTCAGTTTGATTACCTTCATTAAAAGAGGATTTATACTTTAACGCTGCTACCATTGAGATGCTCCTTTAGTTCTGTGTATCCACCGATATGCTTGCCATCTGGATCAAACACCTGTGGCACTGTAGTGTAACCTGCTTGCTTAATTAAATTAAGTACCCACTTACTGCTAGGCTCTTGAACGTTATACGTCACAAAAGAATGTCCGTACCCTTTCAGAAGAGCTTTAGCGTCATCACAGAAATTACACTGGTTTCTAGTAACAATTACCCACATGCCTAACCTTGGCCTCTACTGTGTTTGAATGAACGCTTCTTAGACTTATTCATACTAGACATCTTGATGCTACGCTTAGTCTGACCCTGTGCTGTCTTCTTGTGTTTTGCTACTGGGCCAATAGCTGATCCAATCCCTGTTTTAACTTTGGACATCTTGCCTCCATTTTAATTCGTGTAAGAGTTTCTGTTGTTCGTACTCAGACATTACCATCCAATTACGTATCTCGTCAAGTGTTCGCTTACACCCTGCGCAGTACCCGTTCTCTATTCTACAGGTCTTTACGCAGGGTGATGGAACAGACCCTACGTTAGGTCTACGATTTCGCATGAGTCACCAGAGCAAGCTAGTGTTTGACTACCAGAAGTATTGTCCTCTACTTCATACTCCTTTAGCTTAGCCCAGTCAATAGCTTTTGGCATAACAGCTAACAAGGTTTCATAATCTGACTTGCTACACTCTTGGTAAGGTGCTTGCTGATATGTATGCTCATTGTAGGGTAAGAAAGATACACCTGACATCTCATCAAAGTGTTCATACACAAATGCACCTACCTCGAACCACTCATTAGACTTGACGTTGATAGTCACAGATGGTTTGTGTTCACACCAGTGACGTTGATATGCTAACCACATCTTTAGCTGATCAATGGCTGACAGGTCTTCAGTTACTACAGCATTATCAGGAGACTTCATAGGGAATGAGAAGACTGTAGTTGTATTTGGTTTCCTGAAACATGGCTCAGATGGAATACCCTGATCCTTCATGAACTGTGTCAGTGGGTCTTTGTTGTCACCACGGACAGTACGAATGTAATAAGGGCTGTGACGAGCATGTATCCCACTAGCAGAATCAACAAGTTGGGAGACAGTGCCACTAGGTTTGACACAAGTGATAGCAGCAGCAACAGGGATACCAAGGTGCTGGCTCCATTCAGCATTAGTAATAATAGCAACATCCTTTAAGTGCTCCAATGTTTTCTCTAGACCTTGGTTCTTTGTGGTCATGAGAGGGTTGTCCATAATACCTGTAAGGCTTACACCCAACAGACGTTCTTCTTCTGTGTTCTTCTGCCAGATCTTACGAAGGTAAGGGAACTTAGTATACGTAGACTGAATAGTCCCTAAGATTGTAGCAAGACGAACCTTACGTTCTAAATCTTCTAGGGTATCTGTAGCACGTACTACACACTCTGTCAGGTTACAGAACTGATATGGACGTAGGATGATTTCTGAGCAAGGGTTAGTGCCGAACTCGTAGTCTGTATCACGTCGCCCATTCTTTGCAGCCTGTTTCTTACTGGCTTGGCGGTTAAAGATACCACGTTCACCTGACCCAGACTCAACCAATGCCATCCACTCACGCATGAATGAAACAGCATCAGGCTTTTCCGTGTAAGCTACAGAGTTATTAGCTAGAGCACGGTAACCAAAACGGTAGATGTTCTTATTGGGTTCATCCCACCATTCACCTGACTTAGCATGACGCATACGGTCATCACTCAGGTTAGACAAAGAGATCATAGCTGATCGACGTACACCACCAACTACTACAACCTCACCGATCTTACACATGATGTCATGTGCCTCGATAGAAGATAGCTTACGTCCCTGTGCTTCTTTGAACTTAGATACAACAAAGTTAAACAAGTCCACCAGAGGGGCAGGACCAGAGGCACGTCCACCAAACGTCTTTAGTCTTGCACCTGCAGGACGAACTTTGCTAACGTCCCACTTAGGGATCTCACCACTATAGAGGAGTGCGATCACTTGACGCAGAGCTTTAGCCCAACCTTCTTTGCTGTCCTTCACGACGATTGTGGTATCACTCTGGAACAGTTGTGGTACTTCTGGCAGCTTAGTCACGAACTGACGTTCAACAGAGAAGCCAACACCAGTACCACACAACAGAATGAACATGGCCTCGTCGAAACTCTTGGGGTCATCTACAGGTAGATAAGAACAGTTATACCCTGCAGTGTTGTCACGCTCAAGTGCTGGGCCAGCTGTCATCATAGCTCGCATAGAAGGCATAACCTCTAGGTTGAGAATAGCAGTCTCAATAGCATCAGCTGTTTCTGCATCAACCTTATCATGAACCAAGTTATCCATGTAACGTGATACTGTTTCGCTCCAGCTTTCTCGCCTCCCTTCGTCCTCTAGCCATCGTGCATAACGTGATGTGTGAATAAATGCTTGGTAGTCTGTTGGTAGATAGTTGCTCATCGGTTGTCCCCGCTTCCTTGTAGTTTGCCACGTTTCTGGCGATCATCTAGTTTCTTCATATTAAGGTCAATTACTTCACGTAGACCTTTACCGTAAATGTTTGCTAGGGCTGTAGCGTAGAACACAACGTCTCCTAGTTCTTTCATAATCTCTTCATTTGTAAAGCGGCTGCTGTCACGTACAAGCTTCTTCATCTTCTCTGCCACTTCACCTGCCTCACCTACAAGGCCAAGTGTATTTTCATAGAGACGGTCATTCCCACTTGTTAGGATCTTTTTCTCTACCCAATCTGAGTAGATCTCCGTCCAGTCCTTACCCTCATACTCTGGAAACATCTCGTAGTATCCAAAGCTCTCCAAGTCTTTACTGCTAATCATTATCGTTCCTTAACGTTTAAGTTTTCTATTTCGATGTCGTCTACGTCATACATAACATTAGTAATCAGATCATATATATCCTCTTCATGATTGCTGTCATAAGAAGATAATATATTGTTGTCATCATCGACAGTAATTAGAAATGATACATAAAACTTCTTCATTTATGCGTTTCCACCCATCGTTTACGCAGCCTGTTTAGATACCAGATAGCTTTATCAATATCCTCTAGACCGTTCTTGTATTCACACCGCCACATATACTTTAGTACATTGGCTGCATGTGGTGCAATAGAACCAGACATATTCTCTGTCATAGCCTCAATAGCGTCAATACACTCTATGTTTCCATGATTATAGTGTACTGGGTTATTTACCGCGTCTGTCATGCGTTCCCCTCTGTCTTTGTCCATACGTTTAACTTGATGACGTTACCCTCTTTGGAATAACCTTCTTTCTGCTCTACTTCTGCTAAAGCTTCTGCATAGAAGTCTGGATACATCTCTTTTAGTATTTCCTCACGAAAGTATGAGAGTTCTTCCTCAAAGTCTGGGTATGCATCTAAATAAGCTATGGATGCAGCCATATTTATTGCAGACACTACAGCAACATGTCCAATCGCTACATCCTTACCTACATCCTTACCAATCACAAGACCTACATCTACACCAACAGTGTTGTCCTTAATATATTTAGGTCTAATGACAATGGCTACCTCGTCTGTGCTTAGTGTATAACCTTTTTTCATCTACGTTTAACCTTTACTCGTTGATCTTTCATTCGACTACCACTCTCTAGTAGCCATTCTTCTGGTATTACACGGTGCGCCCACTTAAACCCCTTCTGATCACACCAATCGCAGTAACGAGATGTAGCACCCTTATATAGCTTGGCATTAGCGTTACTAAATACAAAGCGTATATCTAATGTAGGGTGCTGTTTCTGTATTTCAATATGCTTACGCCTATCTGCTGCAGAAAAGATGCCCTTCGTTTCTATGATGATACCGTTGTCTAATTCAAAGTCGGGGGTGTATGTACGATACTTTAAATCTTCCCATTCGATCTTTAGCTTTTCGTACTCTACCTTCTTCTGCCTAGACTTTAGGTATGCAGCAGCCTCTTCTTCGAGGCCACTACGATATGTTTTACTCAGATGTTTTCGTTTCATCTGGTTCTTCTTGTTTATTTGCTTCCGTAATAATAAAGCTTGCAAGAGCCTTAGTACGTTCATCTAATAGACGCATCAAGTAATCCATACGCTGCATCTCTGAACGTGCTGATGTCATCTCATTATACGCAGACATCTGCTCTTTACTGAAGTCGTCTGTGTAATAGTCTTTGTTGTCGATTGTTAGTTTAGGCATTTTCATCTCCAATAAATACATAATCCACTTCTGGTGGGTTTATTGCTTTAGATGCGCGTGAAGGCAAGCTTTGTAGTGTCGGGTGACACTTGTGTTTGTAACTACAAAACTTACATCCAGTAGGCAAGATTATATTACCTGTAGGTTTTTTGTAATACGTCTCTGGCACTGGCTCAAAGCAACGCTCGAAGGGTTCGTCATTTTCGATATAGTCAACAAGGTTTTGGATCTCTTGTAGCACAGAAGCTTTGTCTACTCCTGATGCGTCTACGTACTTAAACTCTCCGTTAGCTTTGTTGATTACCCACCAACCGCCTACTTCTTTACCTGCACCTTCTGCATAACCAACTAGCTGTGAGACGTAGCCGAAACTGTCCCCTTGTGCTAGTGTGTCAAAGGACGCAAACTTATTCTGATAAGACCAGGGTGAAGCTGATTTAACGTCGTCGATCTTACCGTCTAACTCCATGTCGTACTCACCTTTGATCTCTTGACCGTTTGGTAACTTGAGTACTACCTTGTCGTTATCTTTAAAGTTAATACCTGCTGCACGTAGTAATCCTTTAAATACTGCTTCAACAATATCGCCAAGGATCATATTTATTAGGAAGTGTGGAGGGAAGGGTGTCCTATCTTCTGGGTCATTCTTTTCAAACCACAGCTGACACTTAGGCTTACCAATGTTAGACATACGTAAGCGAAACTCGTCACGTGGACCACTATCAAACTGCTTGTACAAAGCATCCCGAACATCGGAGGCGACTTTATCAGCCACCTCCTTGTCCATAGTAGTCTCACCTGCCATAGCTTTCTGCAAGAAATTGAAGACAGCTAATTCTGCATGATGATTCATATTTAGTCCACTTCAATAAAGTCGTTGTTAAGGATGTCGTCCACGATTGCAGCATCCTCTCTGGTAAGGCTCTTATCATTGCGCTGATTGTGCAAGTCCAAGATCTTACCATTGCTGTACTCAATAAGCTCTAGGAAATCCTTAAGCATATCGTTATCACTATCTTGAATGTCTAGCTTCTGACCTACAGATGCCTCAATCGTAGCATACTTATTTCCAGTAGGGAGTACACCTTCGACACTGGTAAGATTAATATTTGCCATGATAGGAAGTAGCGATTGCTTTTTAAGCTTGTTAAGAGCAGCGTTAATGTTTTTCAAGGAGTCACGGTTCTTAACATCCATTACAAAGGGAATGTCTTTGTAGTTAGATGCATCTAGTGGTTCACCCTTTTCATCAACTGGGTTATTAAGAGTTACTGTACCGTAGTAGACAGTCACACGCTTAACGCTACGGATGATAGCCTTTGTAGACTCTGGTAGTGCATTAAAGTCTTCAATATAACCAGACGGTCTGCCAAGGTTAAAGCCACCAATGCTATCCTTCAAGTCGTTGTTAATAGAGGTGGACTGTACTGTCTTCTCCATCTCATTAGTTGAATCATTCCAACGTTGCCATTGTTGGCGCTGGGCGAAGATACGGATAGATGCGGTTGTAGAGTATGCCTTATTCTCACTCTGTGTAATAGTGAATGCACCAACAGATATAACCTCTGTTTTAATCTTCTTACCGTTAAACTCTACCTCACCCATAATGGGTTGTTGCAGTATGCTAAGTCGTGCGATAGATGGGTAAGATTCTGTATTAATAGATACCCCCATCAATTCTGCCAATGACTGGCCACGTTCTGCTGCGATTGCTAGTTCTGTACTCATTTCTATTCCTTTCAATAGAGATAAAGAGAGCTTAGTTATACACTAAACATCTTTTGTGTCAAGCCAATTTGGACCTATTTTAGCTTCTAATAATAGGGGTACATTCATCTGTACTCCATACACAGATGCCACTAGGTCAGCCAAGCCATTGTTCATATTGTTCACCATGTCGATCACCACTTGCTCTTCATCTGGGTGTATATCAATAACCATTGAATCGTGAACTGTATTTACTAGGCATGACTGCATAGACTTAAGACGTTTATGCATTTCGTTTAAAACTACAGGAACCACATCACCAGTGGCAAAACCCTGTACTGGATAGTTTTTAATCATGGTGAAGTGTGTCACACTACCATTTGACCGTCGTGTCACATTAGGGAAAGCATACTGCCGCCCTGACACGTTAGTTATTTTGTTGAACCGTATAGCTTCATCAGCCAGGTTTTTATGCCAGTTAGCTACACCCTTGTACTTCTCTGTGAAGTGTTCGTAGTACGCCTGTTCAGCTTTAGATCTGCCATAACCTGTTGCACCAAACAGTGGAGCGAAGGTGTGAGCCTTTGCATCCTGACGTGACGTAGGCTGTCCTGCATCAGATATAACCTTGGCTGTATAGCTGTGTACGTCAAACCCTGTTGCAATCTCTTTCATTGCCACATCATCCTGCGCTAAGAAGGCAGCAACACGAAACTCTAGCTGAGCAAAGTCTGCTTCCATAATCTTACCGCCATCCCAACGTGATACAAACACACGCTTCACTGGGAATGTACCACCTCTTGGCATGTTTTGCATGTTAGGGTTTCGTCCAGAGAACCGCCCTGTACTGGTAATGTGTTGGGTAAGACTGACGTGTAACAAGCCTGTATCTCGTTTTGTGTAAGTGCTAATACCGTCAACAAAACTGCTAAGATAACTAGACACAGCATTAAGACGTTTAAGGTCACCGAGGAAATCCACAGCATCAGCCATGTTGTTGTTCTTAGCAGTAGCAACAAGAGCGTCGATATTTGTTTTGCTAGTGCTGAAACCATTGGCACTTACCCAGTTCTTATTTGGTGCAGAAAACCGTAGACCAGCAATCTGAGGTGAACTCTTTAGTTGAAACCCTCGTGCATCACAGTCTACGCACTTATTAGGTTTCCTGTATGGTGTACCATCCTTTTTAACTTTGTATACTTTTCCACTGCCCGTACATGTTGGACATGTCGATGCTTTAGTACGATACACTGGAGTCGAGTTAGCTTTTACTGCTGCCTTAAATTCCTGTGGTGTATTTACAAACTCGAAGAGGTTAACCCATTCCTTTTTATTGTTCATGGATACAGAGAATATAACCTGTGACATCTGCTCTGGTGAGTTTAGGTTAATAGGCGTATCACCCATAATCTCACGCACCTTACGCTGTAGGCGATCCTCTATGTCTGCTTTCTCCTTCTCAAAGTCTTTACGTACCTGTTCTAGTGCATCAAGATCAACCTTAATTCCAGACATCCGAAGGTGTGTTAATGTCTTACACGTTTCGAATGTAACATCCCTAATAGTTTTAAGAGATAGTGATTCCTGTTTATTGAAGTCCTCCTCCTGTGCAAGAAACAATTCTCTAGTGGTTAGCAGGTCACCCTTTAGATACATACTAAGCTTTGCTAGATCCGTTTCGTTTGTATTGATACCTGCCTTTAGACATTCCTTTAAGTAATCACCCTTTTGTTCTGCTAATCCACGACGCTCTGCAGTGGCAGCAAGATTTAACTCTACTGTCTGTCCTCGTGCTAAGATGTACTCTGCAAGCATCGTGTCATATATCAGCCCATCGTATTTGTATCCACAAGCCCACAGCCATGAAAGATCGTGTGTTGCGCTATGCATGATTAGCAATGTTGTTTCACTAAGGACGCTTTGGATAAGGTTACGCCCAGCGCCAGAAGTATCCTTATATTCTACGTGGTCTAGATTGACTATAGATAACTCCTCTTTATTATCTACATTAACCATACCAACCTGGGTCAGTGAATTTGATGGTTCGAATGGGTCATTGAAGGTAACACCATCTCGCCATGTAACACTGTTTTCTACGTCCAATACTAATCGCATATCTCTCTCCTACATTTCAAAGGGTTTGTACTTTACTCGTCGCAAGCCGCCTGACCCTTCTTTAATATCATAATCTGCCCAAATGTATGCGTTACATGGTTCAAATACCTGTTGTGAACCTCGCATAACTACAACAGTGTCATCCCTATCCATCAAGCCATCCTCTATAGCCTTACGGATTAGTGGGCCGATAACACCCTTTGTTTCGTTTGTGTAGCTTAAATGCTTATACACTGCTTTGTTGTGTTCCTCAAGATAAACTATATGTGTCATGCTGAATACAAGCTCCGTGAACCATCTAACTCACAGTGAATAACACCATGATAACCACCCTTAAGTTTATTCTTAGCAATGTTCAAGTGTCGCTGTGTGTCTGCCTCTTCTGCACCCTCTACTAAAGGGTTCTTAGAGATAAGGATCATCAAGTCAGCCTCTGCAGCTTTACCTGTCTTAGATCCTTCCATCATTGACTGATCTACAAACACCTTACCCTCTGCTACAGCAGACAGCTGAGACATCCAGATAACACAGCACTTGTATTGCTTGGCGATGTTACGTGCATGAATGGTTGCATCCTTGAGGTACACATCAGACTTGTCACTGTTCTTTGTAGCAAACTTGTCGCCCATATCCAACACAACGATGTCAGGCTTCTCATTCTTCACAACAGCCTCAACCCACTGCATATCCTTATTCGTGCTATCCTTGATACGGATATTCTGACGGACAGGTTCATAGCGGGATTTTGCTAGAGCAATGTTCTGACGTACTTCATCCATAGACATAAGCGTAGCTGCACTTAGATAACGTGCGCCAACACGTTCATAGCTTTCCTCGTTACACAGGACAATACACTTTGCACCTTGTCTAGCCCAACCATCTGGCCCTGCTATAAGAGAGGCATGGAAAGAAGTCTTACCAGTATTTGGACGAGCGCCAACCAACAGAAGATGACCACCGCTAACGCCTTCCACCTTCCTACGTAGACTTGGAAGGTTAAACTTCCACTGCGTTTCAAGATCGTTGGCAGCAAGTAGTGTGTCAATGCTAATGTCATTCCAGTCAACACGTAGGTTAGGAGTAAAGTCATCTTTATAATCCTCCAGTAAGCGACGCAGTGGCTCAAGGCTGTTCACTGAACCATTAACAAAGTCAAAGCCAAGGTTAGCAACACAGTCTCCTACGTGCTGCTGAAACATCTTGCTTAGTACGTCTTCTGCAATCTCTGGCTTGATAGGGTCTGCCTTTGTAATGCGATTAAACAGATCGTCATAGGCTGTCTTGGTTGCAGTAGTCATGCTTTGATTGGTTGCAGTGAATGCAGCGTGTAGATCCTGTACTGTCAGGTCACCCTCATATGCCTCCATAGCAACATCAAGAGCCTGTTTGATCTTACGAACATCCTTTGTGAAGATCTTGTCAGGGCAACGAATGCCCTTGTGTTGATCGTAGAAATTACGGTTAAGTAGTGTTTTAATTAGTGCCAGCTCCATCATCATCTCTCTCTCCTCGAATCATGTGGTATATAACTTCTAGTGCTACAAGCGGCCAAATAAGGGCAAACCTGTAATGTGCATTAGGGTCATTGTCCTCGTCTATAGGTTCACTAATGTGTAATAGAAGAGGCAACCCTAGCACATACATAAACATTACACCACTAAAAAAGTTAATCATATTATTTCCTTTGTAGGGTGTAGTAAGCACCCTCTGTTTGTTGCATTGATGCAAAGATGTCAAGTAGCTGTTGGTATGACATGTATATCACTTGGTATTCATTAAGGGCTTCCTCATACTGTCGCAGATACACAGAACCATCATCTGCTAAGATAACCTCAACGTCTTGGTACTTATCCTTCTGATCTAGTGTTGTAATAACAGTCGAATCTTTTTCAAACTCTACAGTAAACATTATGTTATATCTCCGTCTGTCCAGTTGTCCCAGTCGTCATCCTGCTTGTTAAGCTTCTCACGTTCCTTGGCACGTTGTCGTTCCTCTGGTGTCATATCACGTATAACTTTCTTTGCTCTGTCTACAAACCACTCATCTGGTATGGGCTTACGCCCTTCTGGGATCTTAGCCATCTTTATCTCCTATATATTTTGCTTCTACCATATCTGCGAAGTCAAGATCTCTACCAAAGTAACCACCTTTTAGTATATTCCACTCAGCGCCTTTAAGATAAGTATAATGCCATCTAGTTTTACTTCTTATCTTTCCTGTGTTAGTGAAGTCGTCTGCCTTAGTTACTTTGCTAGTAATTACAGCTGGTCTATTGCCATTTCTAAGATAGAACACCTGACCTATTCGTTTAGGCTTTGTTGATGTCTTAGTCTTCTCATATTTATCAGGGTTCAACCAAGCTATTGCCTTATTGTAATTATCTATGTCCATCGTGCCACTCCACTACTCGCCCTGTGTTCCATGTGTTAGCCTCTGCCTGTGCTTCCTCTTTGGTATCGTAGAGTTGAACAGGTGTTTGGTCAGTGAATACTTTAGAGTTCTCCCTGACATAATCTGAGTGACCTAACTCTATGTCAATCATCACTGCGTACTTCATCTTTGTTATACTCCATGTGGTCTGCGATAAAGTCATACACTAAGCCTATGTCTAGCTTGGCTGCGGCGCAGTAGAGTACCAACCTCAAGCCTTCCTCTGCCAGTAAGCCACGGGCATGTGCGTCCATGTGAAACTGATAGTCTGCACTACCATCTTCATGTTCTTCAATGGTTTCGACACCAATCATACCTACGTCCTTATTCATCATTCTTCTCCATCAGTGATTCCCAAGACACAGGGAATAACCTAGCCATCTCTGCGCTGATCTGGTTAGCTACAAGACGTGACTCGTACTGTGTGTCAGGCTTACAACGTAGGTGACACATCGAAGCAAAGGCATCGAGGCTACCTGACCAGTGCCACTCGGTCATGGTGGACTGTGGCAGTACCATCCGTGCTTGCTCAGGGGCTACACCATTCTCAAGCAACTCTTTATAGGTATCAAGACAAGCTGTATAGCAATAACCAACCGATATATCTGTATCTTCATCATACCACTCGCCACTACTACCTTGCTTCTTATCCTCACTACGTCCACGCCAAGATCTAGGCATATAAAACTCAGGTTCATCATCCACGTATCGCCTCGATATTTCGTTCCATCTGAGATAGGAATGCTTCACAAGTTGACGTGCTACAAAGATGGGTGCCTTGACGTGAAACGATGCAAAGGCATGACCGAATGGGCTGATGTGTTTGTGTTTGGCTAGATACTTGATCAGCTTCACGTCACGTTGATGTAACGCTTTCTCTAGTGGGCCATTAGTATCAACCCCAGAGTAAATGTACTCACTCTTCTTACCAAAGGACACCCGTGCTGCGTTCACTACAGATAGGTCAGTACCCATGTGGTCAATGTATGTTGCTGTAATCATAATAGTAGTTCCTTTAGTTTATCTATATCTTCTGGTACACCATACTTGATGTCGTCATGTAAATATATAGCATGTGTCTTTATACC
>Ga0196901_1001286_pt1 | contig 12733 bp, 19 predicted proteins | sample CB_VirMetaG_FD_169099 | JGI IMG/M metagenome (GOLD analysis project Ga0196901, IMG submission 169099) | Freshwater to marine saline gradient viral communities from Chesapeake Bay - CB_1504_1 Viral MetaG (v3) (version 3) | ecosystem: Environmental > Aquatic > Marine > Coastal | place: USA... | reverse complement strand
AAGGTGAGACGGTAAAAATTAATCAAAAAGATTTTGATCGGATGAAAAAATTATATTCGAATCTAAATCTTGTTGATGAGTTGCAACAAGTCGATTTTGAGTTGAAAGGAAAAAAAGATTGGTTTGCGGCAATGAACGCAAAACTAAATTATCGAAACAAAAATTTAAAACCATCATATCAACGCAGTCAGGGTCCTGATTGGATGGATGGTGCAATATGAAAACTATCACGCCAAAAGAAATTAATTCTCGCTTAGGTTCACAGGCTGAACGTTTGGTTGAAATGCTTCTGCCTGCTGGCAAAAAAAATGGCAGGGAGTGGAAAGTTGGGTCAGTTGATGGCGGCACAGGCCAATCATGCCAAGTTAATCTGGATGGGAAAGGATTCATTGATTTTGCAACGGGTGAAAGTGGTGATTACATCCAGTTATGGATGGAAACCCAAGGTTGTGACTTCCCAACCGCGATCGAAGAATGCAAAACTTGGCTTGGCATTGAGGAGCCTGTCAGGGCTAAAGTTTACGCCAAGGCCGAAAAGACACAGACATTAAAATCAGTCGCTAAAAATCCGACAGTTGGAGAATATTTAAAAACCCGAAAATTGTCAGATCAAACCATTGCTGATTTTAAAATTGCCGCTGATACGCTTCATGGTAAACCTGCAATATTTTTTCCATATCTACGCAATGACGAGCTGATCCACTGGAAGCAGATGGGTATTGAACGTCCAAACGGCAAAAAACAAATTATGACCAGTCAAAAAACAGAGCCTTGCTTGTTTGGCTGGCAGACAGTTCCCGCTGTACGTATGCCCTACATCATCATTTGCGAGGGTGAGATTGACGCAATGAGCTGGTACGAGTACGGATTGTTTGGTTTATCTGTTCCTTTTGGTGGTGGTGATGGTGCTAAACAGGCATGGATTGAAACCGAATATTCAAACCTTACTAGATTCGACAGTATTTTGATTTCAATGGACAGCGACGAACCCGGGAAAATTGCAGCAAAGGAACTGGCAAACCGCTTAGGCATTGATCGCTGCAAGTTAGTTAACTTGCCACACAAAGATATAAACGAATGTTTGATGAAAGGTGTAAGCAAAGAAGAAATATACAAGTGCTGTGATATGGCTAAGCAGATGGACATTGACGAGATTAAAAGCCCATCAGCTTATCAGCAGTCAACTTATGATTGGATGTTCGGTGACAAGACAGTAAGAGGCTTTGATACACCGTGGGAAAAGGTCAACGACATAATACGCCTTGGTTACTCTGAAATATCACTGTGGAACGGGGTAAACGGTCACGGTAAATCTGAAATTGTTAATCAGTGCGGGTTACATGCAGCGTTTTATGGAAATGTGCCAACTATGATTTATTCGCCAGAGCTTAGACCTGAATTGTTGATGGAGCGGATCATAAAGCAATGTACTGGCACATCAAAAATCACCAAAGAATATTTTAACGAAGTCTTTGAACAACTTAATGAAAAGATTTGGATCGCTGAACTAAAAAAAGGTGATAAATCAAAAACCTTGCTTGAAATCATGGAATACGCATATCGAAGATTCGGCATGAAACTTTTCATCATAGATTCGCTAATGAAATGCGGCATCAGTGATGATGATTATAACGGGCAAAAAGCCTTTGTTGACTCGCTGGCTGAATTTAAAAACCGAACCGGTGTTCATGTGATGTTGGTTACGCATTCCCGCAAATGTGAAAGCGAAGAAAGGCCAACAGGGAAAATGGACGTTAAAGGTTCAAGCTCTATCACTGATTTGGTTGATTCGGTTTACATAATATTTCGCAACAAAGCCCGTGAAAAATTACTAGATCACATGCAAGAGCTTAACCTTGATTATACCGAGCTAGAAGAAAAGCAACAGAAGCTTTACAACAGCGGAGGTGCATATCTAAAACTGGTAAAAAACCGCATCAGCGGAACAGAGAAAGACTTCAAACTTTACTTTAATCAAAAGTACAACCTATTCACCGAGCGCGAAGGGCAGACCATAAGAAGCTATGTAGAAGCGCCACTAAGGAGTGTATCAAATGGATAGTCGAAATAAATACAATCGCACAATAGCAGACTTATTCACGCAGAGACTTATTCAAGCAGAGGGTTATCTAAATCCAGAATCAATTATGTCATTACTTGGATGTAATAGGTCAGAGGCTGAAATAATCATTGATTTGTACGAAGAATTTCAGCAGGAGTTGGCCGCATGATCTACTCAAACGAACAAGCCAAGCTTTTCACTGACACTCAGAAACAAATAAAGCTTGATAGAACAGAGGCATTAAAAAAGCGCAAATCTGAAGCAGAAGAACGAGCGGAAGCGAAAAGAATGCTGCAAGAAATGAATGCTTGGACAATGGAAGATTTGGGGGTGGAGTTGTGAGGGACTACCAACTTTCTAAATTCAATATCCAGCAATTCATTGAAGATATTCAAACAGAAATAGAAGAACACAAGCTTTTAATCCTAAGCGCACAACCTGCCGGTACCGGTAAATGGGGCATGGCTAAGTTGTGGCGCTCATGGATGGACACAACAGCCAAGTTTATGGCCGGTAATGGCGTAAAAATGCCTTTAATGATTAAGCCCACCGGTGAATGGCATGGCGAAAGACCTTTTGACGGTAATGACGCTCACGAACTATTCACCAGGCAATGGCTTGGTGTTGATGAAAACGGAAAGCGTTTAAGTTGGGCTGCATCTGGTGATCAAAGAAAGGCCACTAAGGGCGAAAGATACAATGCACTGCGTCGGCATGAAGAGTGGGCCATAAACAAAGGTATTGTGTTGTTTAAACCTCGTGATTCTGAGTATGAAAAACTCAGTCAGGAGCAAGAGGCATGATTATTTCAAACCTTTCACCCAAAGAGCAACGCACCCACGAGCTAGGCAGACAAGCAGCGCTTTTAATCCATCAACTAAACAGAGCTGAAATTACTCGAGTCGATATTTTAAAGAAGATTGATGCACTTGAAGAAAGTGAACAGCCAATTTTTAAAGAGTTATTGAATAAATATAGGGCGGTGAAGTGATGGTACAAGTTAAAGAAGTTACAGCTTATTACTCACCGACTAAGGGGCGGAATTATTTTACTAAGAAATCAGCAATAAAAAACGAAGCTATTGCAATTATCTTAAAAAAGTATCCGGTTGAAAAATTTGAGGCTGACACTGGGCATTCATACGACATTAGATTTAATGAACCAGAGAGATTTGAAAGAATTATGCGCTCACTGGTTTGGAAGATTAAAAATCAAATGGTTAATCCAGCATGACTACCCACCAACCAAAAGGCGGCATGTGTACCAGTTGCGCTAAAAAGTATCTCGACTGCTCACACCTTAACTTTGCTGAAATGCCAGTAATAGATAAAACGCTAACTGTAATTATTGTTCGATGCACTAGCTATGAGAGAGGGCAGAAAGCTAATGGCTAAATGCAAGTCATGTAAAAAGTCTTTCACTCAGTTTAACTCTTTGCAGGTCGTATGCTCTCCAACATGCGCCCTTGCAGTTGCCAAAATATCAACGGCCAAGCGCAAAAAGGCAGAGACTAAAAACAGACTCGAAAATCTTAAAACTCTTGGCACCCACAAAAAAGAGCTTCAGGCAATATTCAATAAATGGATACGACTAACAGACAAAGACCAGCCCTGTATTAGCTGCCAGCGCCACCACAAAGGACAATACCACGCAGGACACTACAGAAGCGTAGGAAGTTGCGCGGAACTCCGCTTTGAGCCTGACAACGTCCACAAGCAATGTTCAGCATGTAACAACCATTTAAGCGGTAATTTAATTGATTACAGAATTAACCTGATTAAAAAAATAGGGCTTGCAAGGGTTGAGTGGATAGAAGGGCCGCATGAAATAAAGCATTACACGATTGACGATATTAAAAAGTTGAAAGTCGTGTACAGGGCAAAAATTCGAGAGATTGAAAAAAGCAAAGCCGCATAAACACTAAGCGGCCCCGGCTGCAAGAGGAAACATCATGGCACTACAAAAGATTTCACATGAGCAGCTTCGAGAGGAGCTTAAAGCCGGGTTAACCATTAAAGCTATCGCTGAAAAATATGATATGTGTCAGCGTATTATTTATAGGAAAAAAGCAAAGCTAATTGCTACAGGTTTTGACCCTGCTAATGACCGCACATACGAGAACCCTGAAACCCAAGTTGTTAAAGGTTACTCAACGCTAGTTAGACATAAAAACCGAGAAGACAGCAGCACAGGAAAGCTTATAGAGTGGGTTAAGACTAACGTTATCGTGCAAGACCAACTTGATACAGCAAGGCACTTACTTAAGAGCTTAGCGAAAGAGCTGAAGCCTATGCCGATGATACCTTTTGGTAATAATCCGCAATCAGACAGCCGGTTTACTGTTATACCGATTGGCGATCCTCACATTGGCTTAATGACCTGGAGCAAAGAGGTAGGCGAGGATTGGGATATTAAGATAGCGGAGCGAGTTTACCGCAAAGTGTTTAAGCGCCTGCTTGCATCATTGCCCGATACTGAGGAGTGCATTTTAGTTAATACCGGCGATTTCTTTCACGCAGACAATATCAGCGGCACAACAAGCAGAAGCGGCCACAGGTTAGACTTGGACGGACGCCACGGCAAATGGCTTGATTCAGGCTTAATCATTGTGCGTATGTTCATTGACGCTTGTTTGCAGAAGTACAAGCAAGTTGAATTTGTGAACGTAACAGGAAACCACGACGATATTCTAGGCATGTTTCTAGGTTGTGCAGTGGCGCAGATTTACAAAGGAAACCCACGGCTAATAGTTCAAAAGGGCGAGAACGCTTTTCAATACATTCACCGAGGCTCAGTTTTACTAGGGTTTGCCCACGGCCACACATGCAAATTAGCCTCATTACCCGGAAAAATGGCAGATGACCAATTCAAGCTTTGGGGCTTAACTACGTTTAGGCGCTGGATAACGGGGCACGTTCACCACAACTCATGGATACAGTTTAAAGAGCATCCGGGGTGCAGTGTTGAAACCGTTGGAATTATCCCACCAAAAGACGCTTATTCATACGGTGGCGCTTATGGTGCAGGTCGAGGCATACAAGGCATTATCTTTGATAAAGAACATGGCACATGCCCGTTAAGGATTGAGGAAAACGTAAGGGCTGACGACTAATGAGCGACTACCCAAACGAGCGCGAAGAACACAACGACACTGAATTAAGCATATATGGGCTTATACGCTTAGCAATGGACCTAGAGAAATTGAACAGTAAAAGTAATCAACTTGGTTCAGTGAGATTGAAAGCGGAACCGGATAGGAAGATTAAACTTAGAAGGATGGCTTTGAAATGAATAGTGCTAATGACGACCTTAGCGCTTATTTCTCACAGCAAGACCAAATTGAAGCGTTAAAAAAAGAAGTTGATCGGCTAAATGCCTTACTTAAATCTGAGATTAAATTAAAAAGCAAATGGAAATGTAAATACGAAAAAATAAAACCTGAGCGCAAATCTATCAGAACCAAGAAAAACCAACGAGCTATAGATTTGATAGCGGCTAGGGAAAATGGAGACTTGACATACTCTCTTGCTGATATTGGTCGAATGCTTGAAATACGCTATGGAACGCTTAAAAACATGGCTTATACATACAGACAGTGCATAAAAAACTAAACATAACATTTAAAAGGTAGGGCATACAATGGCAAATCCAATCAAAATGCTAGCAAAACTTACTACACAATCAAAGCAAATAGACGGTATGGGCTTTGGTGGGGCTGTTAGCGACAAGTTAGAAGTTGCCGGGGCTTTGGGTATGCCTAATCCTAATACTGGCAAGAAGATAAGCACTGAAGCCTATCAGATGGCTAGATTTGTTTATGTTTGCGACTTAAAAGACGGTATCAGAGTAAAGGCCAGAATTAACCTTTTTGCTCAGACTCACAAAGGCGGGATTAAAGAGGTTACAGCGCTAAAAATAAGCAAAGCCGCACTAGCTGAATTTATCCAGCCCAAAACGATTATTGATAAAACCGGCGAGTTCAGAATAATATCAAAAACCAGCGCAGAACTAGCAACAGACATTGGTATTAAAAAACAGAGCTTCACTAATTCACATAATGAGTTATTCAATAAATGCTTTGCTGAAATATCAATTTGGTCACAAGATGCAATAGCGCATTTAAACGCTACTATGTGTGAACAAGATGCTGCATAAAAATTATTCAATTATATCTTGCGCGACCTGACCCAAAATGGTATAAATTCCCCATAGTAGGCATTTTATGCTTACAACACATAAAGCCCCTTGATTCACGTCTTGGGGTTTTTTTGTTATTTGAAATGTGTGTTCCCATTGCCTCGCTTATGCGGGGCTTTTTTATTTAAGGCTTACAATGATTTGCTATGACCAACTAAAAGCCCAGTTAATGGGGCATGAAGGGTTAAAGCTAAAGCCGTATAAATGCACATCAAACAAAATCACCATTGGCGTTGGTCGCAACCTTGAAGCCAAGGGCATAACAGAGCAAGAAGCTTTGTTTATGCTAGATAACGACATTTCTTATTTTGAAGAACAATTAAGGCGCAGACTGCCAAGCTTTCGCACGCTATCAGGCACAAGGCAAGCCGTGTTAATCAACATGGCATTCAATCTAGGCGTTAGAGGCCTACTCAATTTCAAAAACATGCTCAATGCTTTAGAGCGTGAAGATTACGAAGAAGCAGCGGCAGAGCTATTATGCAGCCATTACGCGGTTCAAGTGGGCATGAGAGCGCACGAACTAGCTGAACAACTACAAACAGGAGAATGGCAATGAATGCTATAGCAACAGCAATACTGAAAACGCTACTGACAAAGCTATTCACTGAAAAGGTTTTAATTAACGTTTTTATCAAAGTGGCTGAATACCTGGTAACTAAGACAAGCAACGACCTAGACGACAAGTTAGTCATTGAAATTAAAGCAGCGCTAGAAAGTAAGTAATATGGAACTCGCTCAAATACTCAGTTGGCTATCAGAAAAGACGCCTGAATTTGTAATAGGGTTTGCTCTAGGCTTATTGATAGCCCTGTTTATATCTTATTTGTATTTGCTCCCTAAGTTCGTTAAATCAGCTACAGCACAACTAACAACCCAAGTAGAGCTATTAACTAAACAATCAGCACTATTAGCAGCTCACGTTGCAAACCTTGAAAGACAAATTTCACAGTTAGAAGAAGAACTGAAGCCCTATAGAGAATTTGCAAACACTCAATTAGCTAAAATACTAATAGAGCAAAGCAAAGTTTGACATGCTTATCATCTTTGGATCGGGCAATCACTGGATTAGCAGAACGATTAAAAGAGTAACAAAGTCAAAATGGTCACACGTTGGCATAATCGACGGATTAGAAGTTATCGAGTCATGCGGTCCACCGTTCAGAGAGTGGTTAGCACACGCACTATTCAAGATTAATTATAAAAAGCAATACGGCGTAATCACTACAGCAATAGAAGACTTTAAAGCCCGTTATATTGAGACTGAAATTAGAATCATCGAGGGCGAGATTAGCACAGCACGCGCTAGGTTAGGAATGCCGTTTGATATGCTTGGCTTAATATGCGCCTATCTTCACATCAATTGGCATGATCCTAAAAAGGATTTTTGTGTTGAGACAGTCGGACACGCATCGCATCACATAGAGAATCACGAAGCGCACAGACAGACGCCACAAAGCATTTGGTGGTTGAGTGAGCCGGTTACAGGCACAAACAATGATTTTTGAATGTTTATTCGCTTTTAAATTGAATATATATCCAAAAGTCTCAAAATTTACGGGGTATGACTTAGTAAAATGAATATTATAAACATATCCTCAATAAATAACGGGTGTCCAGTATTAGCCAATAAGGTTAGTGTAAAGCTTGGTGATACCAAAATCGACGGGATCGAATCAATACGCATCCATGAGATTGCAAAAGACGATATAGTCAAAGCAACAATAACTTGCTTTGTATCAATTGGTAATAGTAAGCAGTAGTTATGGCATTAACAATTAAGCAAGAAAAATTCTGCATTAAATACAATGAGTGCGGGAATGCTTCAGAGTCATACCGGGTCGTTTATAACTGCTCAAAAATGAAGCCTGAGAGCATTAATCGTAAAGCTAAAGAGTTGATGGATAACGTCAAGATTGCGGCAAGGCTAAAAGAACTTAACCAAGCGGCTGTTAATGCCTCCGTAATGTCAAAGCAAGAAGCTCTTGCAAGACTCACATTAAGCGCACGAGTTACAGTGAATGATATAGCTGAATTTCGTGAATGTGTCGTAGGACAAGACGAGAACGGCGCGGATATTAAAGAAACCATTTGGCGCATAAAAAATAGCGATGAAATTCACCCGCACGCAATGGCCGCAATTAAATCAGTAACAGCAACAAAGATGGGGCCAAAGCTTGAAATGCATGATCCACACAATGCAATTAAGCAACTGTCTGAAATTCTTGGTTGGAATGCGCCCGTTAAAAGCTTGGTTGAAGTATCAGAGCGCAAGACGCTTGATGACTTCTATATAGACGATGAGATTAAATCCTAACCTAAAAACCTTCTGGCGAACTCGCGCAGATATAAAGTGTTTGAAGGGTGGCAGGGCATCAAGTAAAACGCATGACGCGGCTGGAATGTCTGTTTTTCTCGCAGCTAATTATACGTTAAAGTTTTTATGCCTTAGAGCATTTCAGAATAGAATTGAAGACTCTGTTTATACTCTGTTAATAGATAAGATTGAAAGCGCTGGTTATACCGATGATTTTCACGTTACAAATAATCAGATAACCCACAAAAAAACGGGTTCAAGCTTTCATTTTTACGGCATCAACCGAAACCTAAAAGAGATTAAAGGTTTTGAGGGCGCTGATATATGTTGGTTAGAAGAAGCTGAAGCACTAACCAAGGCTCAATGGGAAATCATTGAGCCTACAATTAGGAAAGAAGGCTCTGAATGCTGGATTTTATACAATCCAAAGCATATCACTGACTTTGTAGAAACTGAGTTCAAGCACGACCCTGATAATGGGGTGATTGTTCGTCATATTAATTATGACGAAAATCCGTTCATATCAGACACAATGCTCCGAAAAATCGAAAGGCTAAAAGCTAGAGATTATGACGAGTATGAGCATATTTATTTAGGCGTTCCGCTGACGGATAATGACCGTGTTGTCATTAAATTATCATGGATAAACGCTTGTATTGATGCCCATGAAAAGCTTGGCATTGAGGTAAGTGGTCAAAAGCGTATCGGCTATGATGTTGCTGACTCTGGTGCTGATGAAAACGCCACAGTGCAAACACACGGCATTTTAACAATTAATGCGGATAAGTGGAAAGGCCTAGAGGATGAACTTCTTACATCGTGTAAGCGTGTCTATTCTCTGGCTGATAGTACTGGCTCTGTTGTCACTTATGATTCTATCGGTGTTGGTGCAGGTTGTGGCTCAAAGTTTAAAGAAATCAATAAGGATAAATACGGAGAAGGCTCACACGAGCAAACGCAATACGTAAAATACCAAATTTTTAACGCTGGCGGGGCCATTGAAAACCCGCTGCAACGTTATGCAGATACCGAAGTATTAAACAAAGACCACTTTGCAAACATTAAAGCCCAAGAATGGTGGGGCATAGCTGACCGCATGAAAGCCACTTACAACTGGGTTGTGAAGGGCGAAGAATGCGATCCTGATTACATCATTAGCATATCAAGCAAATGCAATCATTTAGATCAGCTTAAAACCGAATTAGCTACCCCGTTTAGGGATTACGACAAAAACTGCAAAGTTAAGGTAGAGAGCAAAGAAGACCTTAAAAATCGTGATGTTAAGTCTCCCAACTTAGCAGATGCTTTTATCATGGCTTATCGCAATTATAAAGACGCTGTTGGTATGGTGTTTGGCACGCGCAGGCGTTAGAGCCTTGTCACTAACAGAGTTATAAAATAGTATCCAATCAACCAGGTAATGAGACTTGGTAAAAAGGATGCTCTAATATGAAAAAGTTAATTGCAGTTATTGCGCTAATTGCCGCAGCGTTTCACGTTTATTTATTTAGTATTGACAATGAAAAACTGCTCAATACAACAGCTTTAGATGCGTGTTTAGATACGCTTTCAAGCTATGAAAACAATGATTTCACGATTGCAAATACTAGGCTCGTTGATACTGAGTTGACGTTATCAGAGGCTAATAATCAAATAGATGCAGGACCATTTGATTATGAGCTTAAAACGTCACTTAAAGAGGTTAACGCTAGTAACTACGATTCAGGCGATAAGATAGCGGATCGATCTATTTGGGTTGATTATATTAGAAATGGCTCAGATAACATTTTTCTTTGCTTCTTCAGTGAAAACGCATTTTCAAAGATTAAGTTAACCAACTTCGAATTTAAAGGTCGTAACGTGTTTACGAGCAATCGAGGTTTTGACGTAAAATCTAGACCTGATTCAGTTGACTCGCTTTGGCAAGTCAACCCGGCGAATTACTTACAGCGCCTTAAATACATCTATGCCAATTTAACAGGCTAATAATCTAAACAGGTAAACCATTGAAGCCACATATTAAAGCCAATCAACTAGCATTAATGAACAAAGCCTATACGCTTATGAATAATGCTAGACAGATTACCCGCAATGGCTCTGTCTTCACTGGTGGCGATTATCAAGCCGATACTAAGCACAATAAAGCGTGGAATGATTACGGGTGGCCTAGTGAACTAACCTTTTTCATGCACTGGAATATGTGGCGCAGAAATGCGGTAGCGGCTCAGGTCGTTGGATTGCCGGTTAAATTGTGCTGGCTAACCAAGCCATGTGTAAAAGAGTCAGACGAAAAGCACGACGAAACCGCATTCGAGAAAGAGTTTAAACGCACAGTTAAACGCCTGAAATTGTGGCAACGCATAAAAGGCGCTGATTTGCGTCAACGTGTTGGCCGTTATAGCGCGTTGGTTTGGACCGTAGCCGATGGTTTAACAATGGATAAGCCACTTGCCAAGGTTAATATAAGCCGCATTATCGATGTAAAGCCTGTATTTGAAGACCAGTTACAAGTCGCAACAGTTGAAGAAGACCAGAAAAGCCATCGATACGGGCAACCGGTCATGTATAGCTTGCAAGAGTCTGGGACTGGTAGCCGTTCAGAGCGTCAAAATAGATCGGGCCAAATACACTGGACTCGCGTCACTACATTTGCCGAAGGTGCTGACGATGGCACTATATACGGAATTCCAAGCCTTGAGGCGGTATTCAACGACCTAATTGATTGGGATAAAGTGAAAGGCTCAGGTGGTGAGGGTTTCTGGCGTGCTGCTGCTCAAAAGTTTGTATTAGAGGCGTCAAAAGAAAGCTCAGCCAATGCACCAAAAACAGAAGAACTCGACGCCCTAACGGATATGTTAACGGATATGTTCGCAGGGTTCGACACTATGCCCTATACCGGCGGGTGGAACCTTAAAAGCCTTGATACTTCAATGCCCAATCCTGATGGGTTCGTGGCTATTCTTGAAAAGTCGATTGCTGCAGGTAGCGGCATTCCTTCAAAAATATTATTCGGCTCACAGACAGGCGTTAAGGCAGGGGATGAAGACACCGGTCACTTTATGCGCTTGTTACAGTCGCGTAGAGAAAACGAAATTAGTGATTTTATTAATGACGTTCTTACGTGGTTAGGTGAGCATACAAGCTTAAAAATACCTGATGATGTACATGTTGAATGGGATGATTTAACAGCGCCAGGCGCATTGCAAAAAGCAGAATTAGCCAAAGCTATGTCTATGATCAACAAAGATGCCATAACGACCGGGCAAGATGCCCCATTCAAGCCTAATGAAATACGTGAAGAATTTGGGCACCAGCCTGACGACGATTTAAATGATTCTGAATTAGATGACTCTGAGCTAGACGAGCCAGAAGAAGATTTAGAGTTAGAAAATGCCGACAGTTAGCCTTGATCCTGCACAAACGGCAGGCATTAGACGTAGAGTAAACACCGAGTTTAAAAAGCGTTTATATGGCGCACAGCAAGAAGTTATTGCACTGGTTAACGCTATTCAAACAAAAGCAAAAGTGATACCTGATGCAATTCAGGTTAATAAGACCGTTTATGAATGGTTAATTGACTCATTTGGCCGCAAACAAGCAAATATTGAGATTGAAAGAATAATCAATCGCTGGCTGCAAACAAGCGGCAATGAGCGGGGCAACTTTTTTAGTTCTTATATTGAAGACAGTTACCGCAAAGGCTCGATCACCTCAGCCATGAGGGTTCAATTGTTAGCCGGTCAAGCAGGCTATGAAGAATCATTGCTTCAGCAACTAGAAGCGATTCAGGTAATTAACTCATTCGATTATCAGCAACGCTTAAACGTTCAATTTACTAATGCTTTTGCTGAAATGAAAGGTTTTAGCCAAAGTACAATAGATGATATATCAAGAGTAATATCAAGCGTTATCACTGGCGGCAAGTCACCAAGACAGGCGCAGCGAGAGATTAAAAAGCGCTTTCATGTTGCCAACGCTAGGGCCGAGCGCATAGCACGCACAGAGGTTAACCGCAGTAATTCACTAGCACGCCTTGAGCAGAACAAACAGAGCCGTGATAAGTTAGGTATCAATGTTCAAATCGTGCATAGAAGCGCTTTGAAGTTCGATGCAACGCGCAAAACTCACGGTTTACGCCATGGCACTATTCACACAAT
>Ga0196901_1001281_pt1 | contig 12752 bp, 8 predicted proteins | sample CB_VirMetaG_FD_169099 | JGI IMG/M metagenome (GOLD analysis project Ga0196901, IMG submission 169099) | Freshwater to marine saline gradient viral communities from Chesapeake Bay - CB_1504_1 Viral MetaG (v3) (version 3) | ecosystem: Environmental > Aquatic > Marine > Coastal | place: USA... | reverse complement strand
GAAGGCTGTCACAACCAAACCATCTAAATTGAAAAAGGGCTCAAAGGCAGCCAAGCGTCGTAAGTCTTTCTGCGCTCGTATGGGCGGAATGAAGAAGAAGCTTACAGGCGCTAAGACTAAGAATGACCCTGATTCAAGAATTAACAAATCATTACGGAATTGGAACTGCTGATGAGTTTCTTATCTATTATTAACGAAGCTAAAGGTTCTGAGGTCTATGGTTCTAAAGAAGGAACCAAAGGTAAGAATCGTTCCGGTGTAACTAAATCCCAAAAGTCGAGAGTAAAGGTTTACCCCTCAATAATGAGTGCTCTCAGATCAGGACAAATAGGGGATATATTTTCAACTGATGGTTCTGAAAGACTTTATGTAATTAGTAAACAAAAGTGGGGCACGGACAAAGATCAGGTAGTAGCAGGTCGAATCGCAAAGGGATTTACTCCTGGTTCCGCTACACCATCTGCGTCATGGCCCTCAATTAAGAAGCATTCAGTAAGAACTAAATTACGCTACAGAAAAGGTTCTGTAAGTCGAGATCTTAAACGTAAATACGGATCAAGAATTAAAGCAAAGTGAGGATAATATGCTGCTAAAAGAAGTAAGAGTTTTAACCGACTTACAGGTTATTTCAGAATCTCGTGACACGGGCGTAATGTGTATTCGTGGCACATTCCAACGCGCAGAAGAGGAAAACCACAATAAGCGAGTATATCCTAAAGCAGTATTAGAAGGTTGCGTCAAATCACTTCAAGAAAAGCTTTCTGGTAGAGAGCTTGTTGGTGAACTAGATCACCCCGCTGATGGAGTTGTAAAACTTCAGAATGCCTCTCACTTAATCACCAAGCTAGAATGGAAGGGTAACGATCTAATTGGGGAAGCAGAGATCCTCCCAACCCCAGCAGGCCAGATCGCAAAGAGCCTCATTAACGCAGGCGTTAAGATCGGTATTTCAAGTCGCGGTATGGGAACTCTCAGTGAATCATCAGAAGGCTCAAAGATTGTCAATGATGATTACAAGATGATTACCTTCGACCTTGTTGCTGACCCTTCAACCAAGGGCGCATATCCATCACTGGCAGAATCAAGGCAACACGCTCTTGATTTTGTTGAGAATGTTATCAAGCCTGCAATTTCAGAGAAAGCTTTTGTTGCTCGTCTGAAGAAGCAACTCGATCTGATGGAGACTAATAGATCAAAGATTGTCTCTGATATAGACACAGCGATAGACAATGTAGGAAATAAGGGTGACCGAGAAGAAAGACTAGAAAAACTTCGACACAGAATAACTGGTGGTGGTGATGAGCCACAAGAGAAGTTAGGTCCTAGAATTCCTCAATCTAAGCATACAAAAGATGCTCGAAGGAAGAGAGCTTCTAGAAGGTCAGCAGCTAAGAAGAAGTTACAAGAAGCTATCAATGAAATGTGCGGCCCCAAGCATGGCAGAAGGAGACTAAAAAAGGTTGTGGAGAATAAGATTAAACCAAAGACTGGTTTATACCGTCCTGGTGTGAAATCTCCTGTGGTGCCAATAAAGGCTATTAGAGGAGCAGATAAAAAATTTCATGATTCTCGCGCAGTGAGCAATCAAAGAGGAGAAAGCTAATTATGACACCTTTAACAATACAAACCTTACTAGAAGGTCGAAGCCGCCTTGCAAGACAAATGTATAGTCGTAATATTAAAACAAGCCAAAAAAAAGCTATCGCTACCAAAGATATGCTGAAGAATAAAGCAAGGGCTGAAAGAAAAGCGGCAGAAAAGGCAGCAGCCGACAAGGCAGCAGCCGACAAGGCAGCAAGCGAAAAGGCAGCAGCCGATAAACAGAAACAACAGAATGATAAACCAGCACCTGAACCTGAAGCCGGTTCAAGAACTAAGCAACTTGTCAAATCAGGTCTAAAGAAAGGACTAAAAGCTGTAGGCAGAGGTGCTGTAAAACAAATGGAAAAAGAGTTTACGGGAAGAGCTATTCTTGGGATAGGTAGAGGCATTAGAGGTGTTTATCGCGCTGGCCGTAAGCTTGGGGGCGCAATCACCAAAGATGTTTCAGATGCGTATTATAAGAAAAATATTCAACCGCACCTTCCTCCAGACGAGGGAGATGATTCAGTGGCAGCACGCGCATTTGCTAAGAGAGAAAAAGAGACCGCTAAAAAAGCAGAAATTAAAAAGCGTATAGAGAAACTGAGAGGAGAATTACCAATGAGCTTGGAGTCTTCAGAAGGTATCAGACCTCTTACACTTAATAGACTAGATGAAGCAATTCCTCTTATTCCTTTAGCTTATGCAGCAGGTGGTGTTGCTCTAAGAGCCCTTGCTGGTAGAGCCGCTGCTGCTGGCGCTTCTAGACTTGTCGGTGCTGGGGCTGCTAGATTAGCCTCAACTTCATTAGGTAGAACAGCCGCAAATCTTGGCGCAAAAGCTCCTCGTGTAGTTAAGTTAGGCAAAAACATGTTTAAAACAGGGGTGTCAAACACAGTTAAAGATGCTCTAAAACCAAAAGGTTATGGACTTAGCGATCTCGCAGGAGACGTAGCAAGAGGTGCTAAGAAGGTAGTTGGCGGAGTTAAACAAGGTGCTGAGAATGTTACTCAAACTGGTGAGGGTAATTACGAATCTCCGAAACCTCCTCAGTATAATCAGTGAGAGTAAAAATAAAATTTATTTAGCAATTTTTTTATATAATAAGTAGATACTATTTAGAGAGGAATACTATGAGCAAGAGAAAGAATAAGATGCAATCAATTGCTGATGTTCTTCCTGAAAATCTTTCAGAAGAAACGGTCACTATTGTTGCTGAGTTAGTCAGTGAGGCTATCGAAGAAGGAGTTGCTCGACAAGTAGAGAAGTTAAGCACGAAGTTCCATGCTCTTCTTCGTCTAAAGATTGACGAAATGAAGGAGCACGCTCGTGCAGAGTTAGAAGCCGAAGATCCTGAGTTCCGTAATCATGAGATTATGGAATCAATCAAAGGTATGCTTGCTCTAGAGGTTGCTCCTCAACATGTTGATTCTATTGTCGAAACTCAACTAAACGAAGCCGCAGAAGCAGTTGAAGATGCACAAGCTGTTGAGGCCGAACTCGACAACCTGCTATCTGAAAACGAAACATTAAAGAGAACCCTGAAGTTAGTGGAGTCTAAGCTTCACAACATCAATTATGAAAACAAGAAGTTGCAGATTCAGCTTGAACATAAGAGAGCTGATCTACAAGAATCCAGACTACAGGGCCGGGCAAAGCTCGAAACTCGTTCTATTGACGAGTCTCGTGAAGAGCCTAAAGCAAAATGGAATGATAGTTTAGTTCCAGGAGTTAATCTTGAGGAGCTAAGACGATTAGCAAACATAAATTGAAATTGGAGTAAATAAAAATGAGTGATTTTCCACTAGATAACGTTGGTGGCTCCGAAAGATTAACACAAAAGTGGGAGCCCGTATTAGAAGGTATCAACGATAATTATACTCGTAAAGTTACCGCATCTTTGCTTGAGAACCAAGCAAAGGCAATCATGAACGATCGTCAGAAGATGATCTCTGAAGCAGCAGTAGGCACTGGCACTACGACTGTTGGTATGCTCGGCACTTTCCAAAAGTTCGCCATGCCAATCGTTCGTCGCGTTTATCCTAACCTGATCTTCAATCAACTCGGTGCTACGCAGCCAATGCAAGGCCCAGTCTCACAGGTCTTCTACCTCGGTCACAACCGTGTTTACGGCTCAACTGTCCAGAATATCTACAACAAGTTTAACCTGACCTACAAGGGTCTTGAGGCTCACCGCATTGGTTCTGCTTCAGGTCCTATTGACTTCGCAGGTGTTCTGTCAGGAACGTTCCTTGACAAAGATGGTAACCCAATCGGCGGACTTCCCAACAGAGGTCTAACCAGTGGTCTAGCTTACGACCAATACACTAGAGAAGACGGTTTTGACACCAGCAACGTCATTTCAAAGGAAGCAGGCGCTGCTAGTGCAACCTTTGGTGGTCAAATCGCTGGCTGGCCTGATCCTACGACTATTCTTGGTTGGACTGTTTCAGCAGGTGAAAGACTTGCTGGCACGAGCATCCCAGAGATCTCACTGCAAATCCAGACTCAGCCAGTCACGGCTCGCACTCGTAAGATGCGCGCTCTCTGGACTCTGGAAGCATCACAGGACCTCAAGGCTTACCACAACCTCGATCTTGAGCAAGAGCTTACTTCACTCCTGTCAAACGAGCTTCAACTCGAAATTGACCGCGAGCTTATCGAAGATATGCGTATGATTGCTTACGGCATGGTTGATCGGACGGACGCTTTCGGTGGTTGGTATCCTGGTTCCCTTGATCCAAAGGGTTCCCCAAACAACTTCCCAGCATTCGGCGGCAGAGAGCCCTACGGTGCCAATGAGTTTACTCCAGGAAGCTTCGAGTATGAACTGACCAATAATGGCACAGGCACTGCTCCTAACGGTGAAGCAGCCAAGGGTATCAACTCTAACCAAGTTGGTGGTCCAAACTCAAACGTCTTTGTTGTTGACCTGGAATACTTCAGAAATGGTGGTAACTGGGCTCCTCAGCATGTTGGTCACGTTTATGCAAACCTGCTGGCAACGATCAACTTTGCATCACAGGACATCTACCGCACGACCTTCCGTGGTCCTGGTAGCTGGATGATCACTTCACCTCTGATGGCTGCAATGCTTGAGTCAGCCGCCAAGCTAGAAGGTGGTATCAACTCTGCTGACCGCCCAAGCAACATTGGCAACACGTCAATCGAGTTCAAGGGCAAGTTCGCAGGTCGCTACGATCTGTTCGTTGACCCAATGTTCCCAACTGATGAAATCATGATGGGCTACAAGGGTGCTGGTCCAATGGATTCTGGGTTCATCTACTGCCCATACATCCCACTCCAGCAACTCCCAACGATCACCGATCCTGAAAGCTTCCAGCCAAGAAAGGGCCTCTTAACCCGCTATGGCAAGGTCGCAATTCAGCCTGCATCACGATTCTTCAGAATCATCCGTGTTGTCGGTGCCTCTCCTGACTCAATCGTCAGACCAATGGCTAGAAACTACGGAGTCCAAGGTGCTGCTGCTGGCTACAACAGCTTCTGATAATTAATCAGAGAATGAATTAGGTCGGGGGTGTAAAATCCTCCGACCTTTTTTTATTTATGGGGACTAAATACTAATAGTATGAATAAGTATAAAAACATATCAAATACTAAAATCATCTTAAACTACAAAGCTGATTTTGTTTTTGTAAATCCAGGCGAGATTGTTGAGTTAAATTTTGTTCCAACAGAATATGAAAAAGTGCTTGTTCAAGATACGATAAAATCTAAAATTGATATTTCTGATATAGAAGAACATCAGTCTTCTGATTTACCAGAAGATTTTGTTGTATTAATTGATGATGCTGTTGTCGAAGACATTCGAAAAGAACAGACCAAACAATTAGCAAAAAAACCTCGTGGAAGAAAGGCTAAGTAATAATCATGGTAGTAAAACCTAAAATTGTTTGGGGTAATAGTTACGCTAGTTATGATGGAGACCGAATCACAGATTACAAAGTAACTGATGATATCGGTAAAGGGCTCTATGACGAAGTTCCCTCTTTCCAAGTATCTCTAGAGGAATTTAATCCATTCTACAGAGAAGTGGCTGATTTTATCTTAGCAAGATTAGGCTATCCAGTAGTTAGAGTCGAACTAACACCTTTCCAAATGAGGACTGCAATAGATGAATCAATCCAAAGGATGAGCTACCACGCTCCAGTATGGACAAAACAATATGCAGTTTTTCAAACTCAGTTAGGTGAGAATCTTTATGAGATTCCAAGATTCATTGCAGATAATCTTACCTATGTCATCTATAAAAAAACCTTGCTTTCTATCCAAGCTCAAGCTGGGACTCTTGAGTTTGATTATTTTATTAAGTATTTTCAGGATGCTCATCTCTTTTCAGATTTTTCAGTAGGTGAGTTTTATATCCTTCAAATGCACTTAGAGATGGTTCGTAAGATTCTTTCTCAAGAAGGTGCATGGGATGTGCTGAACGGAAATCTTCTTCAGTTAACTCCAACTCCGGCTGTCGATGACTACTGCATTTTAGAGTATAGAGCTTTAGATAGCAACACCATTCATTACGCATATAAGTCTTGGATTAAAAGATTTGCTTTGGCTTGTTGCAAAGAAATTCTAGGACAGATTAGAGGGAAATACCAAACACTCCCAGGCCCAGGTGGGGGAGCTCAATTAAATGGACAGGCTTTAACTCAGCAAGCAACGCAAGAAAAAGAACAGTTAATTCAAGAACTTCTAACAGAGCTTGAAGAGCCACCACTCATTACTACATTCTAAGATGAGCGACTACAACAAAAGATATAAAGTAACAACTCCCATGCCGTTATCTGATCTAGATAATGAAGCAAGTTTACTGTCTTTGTATGATATCAATAATCCTGATATCGGTTACTTTAATCTAATTGATCAAGAGAACATTAAACTTTCTGGTTCTAAGGTTCTTTACTACATGTATCACGGAGAAACTAGTTACGATAAAGTCTACCTAGAAGAGCGTAATAAAGTTATCTCAAGAGAACCAATTGTTTTATGGTCTTCTTATGATCCAAAAGTAATTGAAGAAGCCGTCAATGAGTTTGGTTTAGAGTTAACTAATGACCAAACATTTGTGTTTAATAAAAGTTATATTGATCAAAAGCTGTCTAGAGAGCCTCGACCTGGGGATATCCTTAAGCCGATGTTCCAAAATATGAAGTATGAAATCTATGAAGTTCAAGAGGATGCTTTTGAAGCTTATGGAGTTTATCATTACAATTGTTTTGCTAAACTACTAAGAGATTCAGACGATGTTGTTGATGAGCCTGCATTAGAAACTCATGAACCCATAGCAAGACTAGATATTTTAGAGGACTATTGATATGACCGAGCTAATTCCTGTTGTTCCAGTTGAGGTGGGCCGAGACAATTATGTTGATGGCACTCAAGGATCTAACATTGAGTATAGCCAAGTTAGAGTAATTAACATTACTCCTCATGAGGTCTCTGAGATTAAGACGAGCGTAATCACGCTTGAGCCAGGGATGTTTCCAGTCACCCCACCCGGAAACTCTACTCCTCCAATATCTGTGTGCTCAGTTGATGTTACCGCAGGATATGTTCAGTGGGAACCAATGGGAGATCTCCACCCTGTAAGCCCAGGATGTCCTCTAGGATCTTACAAATATCTAAGAGTGAAGTGGGACTGCTACATGCCCGCAGGCTCTGACTCAGCAAATTATGCTGTGGATGGGGCTATCAAAGGACCCTACCCTCACTACGCTGAGAAGATCTATAGATTTAGATCTCTTGAGCCTGCAACAGATCCTCAATTTACGCTGACTAATCCAGTGCTTTCTGCTCTAGGGGCATTAAACTCCACAGCCCCAATGCACTTTGAGTTCTCTGCTCACGGTTATGTAAACAAATTTACTTTTGCAAGCGGATTGTATGGACAAGACAAACAAACAGCATTTCCAGATGGATCTTCTATACTTCTTGCAAAACGTGAGCCTATATTTGATAGATATCAAAATGAACAAGGCGACGTTAATGAACCTCCCACAACGCAGCAAACAACCTGTCTAGCTAAAGAATATATGGTTCATGGTCGAATTGTCCCTGAACTAGACTTTGACGGAGCAGCCTTCGAAGTAAAAGTATCAGGAAACCCAGAGCCAGCATATAAATTAGCTAGTAGTTATGGGACTTCTGGTCGAGATGCTCCTCCATTTTGGTATAATCTTTATTATGAGTTACAACATAATAAGAATATTATACCATTTACCTTCATTTGGGGTGTAGGTCTTTTAACTTATGACCGAGGAGAACGTGGTAGCCTTAGCGAAAACTTCTATGACCCAAGAGGGGCGTTAAAAGATTTACCTGACGTTCACGGAAGACTAGGAGGAATCAAAGGAAGTTCAAATCATGGCCCAAGAGCTAGATCATTCGGAGCCCCAGGAACTTGGGTAGATACAGTAAAGCCTCTTAACTCTACAGAGGCTGATAGTCCTAATATCTTCTGGAGTGATGATGATATCACATTCTCTGTCGTAGGTCCTGATGTTGTTTGTCACGCCTCTTCAGTGAACGTTTGTGCAGTATATCAAGATACAGTAGGTAGTTTAAAGAGGACTATCCTAAACTGGTTTGATAAGAGTAACCAAAGTTGGTATGATATTGAAGTCTATGGCTATAACGCTTTACCTTATACATCGACTTGGGTTCTTCGTGGATGTATCCATGTTAACAATAATTACTTACCTGAGGCAAACCTAAGCACTCGGGACATAAATTCTCAACTCTCAAATTCGTTAGAAAGAACTTGGGCGATTGATTTAAACTTTGGTGATCGTAAGTTATTCACAACATATAAGAATACGATACCAAAACCTCCTCAAGATTATATTACAAGACAAGATAAACCAGGAGGAGGAAAATATACAGATTCTTATCAGTCGGCTGCTTATCTAGCAGACGGCGCTTGGGATGATAATGTAACAATTGATGTTACTTATCTTCCATTAGGTTTAACTACAACCAGAGCTGTTGTAGGTTTAGAGCAGGATCATCCTTACTACGATCAACCTAATTTTGAGGATGATAAACGAGTAGGTCTTTTAAAGAACTTGAAAGAACCCTGGGCTATGAACCCTCATGGTCTCGCTGCTCGCGCAGGTATACCAGGAGGTCAAGCAGGATTTAACTATGTTGGCATTGGTGCAACTCTCGCAGGAGCCGGTTTACCAGACGCTAGATTCTTAGAGGCATCTGTTGACCTAGATTGGCTCTGTAGACTCTCCGTTGAAGCAGATCGAGACGGAAAAATTGTCGATCACTTTGACACCGCTTGGATTGCTAAACGACAAGTCCCTGCTGCGCCTACTCTCAACTTTCCTTCTCTGAATAAGGCAGTGAGAGAATTAACCAATAACCCGGGTTACGTTGGATGGTTAAATAAATCAATTAATGACCCTGAATTTGCTGGGGCTCAAAGATTGATTGATGAGACAAGTATCCTTGGATACTATGGATCTAACGTGGCTTGGAGTGGAGAAGAAGCTATAGCTAAGTTTAATAGAGGTGTAAATGCTTCTGTTCACGGTGGGTCTAGTAACAATTCTAAAGTTTATGGACATCCAACATTTAATAGAGTAGGTAGAATTGGTGGAGCAGGCAATGAAGATCACTTTATTGCAGTAGACCTAACAACTTTTGAAGACACATCTTTAGGTATTTGTGATACAGAAGATACAAATAGAAATTTTATAGGACTAGCTTTTGATTCTGTAAGAAATACTTTTTATTCAATAGCTGGTGATGATAGAAAAGTTTATACAATAAGAACAACTGATGGGTCAGCAGTTCTAATTGGTTCGCAACCAAACAGACTAAATTATGATGTTGTTCAAGGAATAGCATACAATCCTCTAGACGGATTAATTTATGGTATAGGGGTAAGACGACTCGAAACTTATAGTGTAACTGTAGGAGAAGTAACAACAACTTACAGACCTCACGAGTATTACACTTTTACTGTCAATCCAGATACAGGACTGTTCATCTCTGAGACTTTATTTGAAAGTGATCGGTTAATCGTTTCAAACGACAACAACGCGATAAACAGATACAGAGGTATTGCTTTTAGACCGGGCACCAACACCTTGATAGGTATTAAGATTGATTTTGTAAATGATACTTCTTACCTTATTCAATTTGATTCTACAAGATCTTCTACTACAACATTATTTGAAGTTCCTTATGAAGAAGTTTATGATCTAGAGTTTTTAAACACAAATGAGGCATACACTGCTGCAAGAGTAGACCTAGGAAATCGAGAATTTGAACAACCTCTATTAAAAATTAACTTAAGCACTCAAGTTACGACTGAAGAAGGTGTTCTTGAACGAAGTGAAGAGCTTGGTGGTAGAATAAGAGGCATAGCTATCAATACTCTGACTAACCAACTTAGAGCTATAAACTATAGAAGATTATCTAGATTTCAAGGATTCAGTAATTTTATTGGTTATCCTACTCCTAAACATCAACACTCAAGAGGTTATCCAACTAACGGACACTTCTACTCTAATACTACTAGAGAAGGTTTTACGCCTTCACATTCAGCCCACGGTAACTTAGTGTCGTATGCAATGATCTCTGGTGATCTAGTAAGCATTAAACTTTGTGAATACTTCATGAGAGTTGTCATGAGTAGCCATAATGATGCGGAACATGCTAGAAAATTATTCTATGATCAATTCCCTGTTAAGTGGAGGAACGCTGGTCGAATGGAAGGCAGACCTCTTCATGGTCTAGTAATGGGTCTTAGTGTTTCAAGAGATAGGGTTTTACGGGAAAGAGCTATCTGTATGCTTTCTCGTAGATTCTGGAATTTCTACAACGTCCAAGAATTTGAGGATTCTCCTTTAGGTGTTCCTAATAAACCTTGGATTTCTCTATGGTATCCTCCATGGGCGGGAGGGAGATACACTAATCTAGATCAAGATGGACATCCTGTTTATAGATTTGATTCAGAAGTTAAGAATGAGAATTCTTATTTTTGGCCTTATTATAAGAACTTTTCTACCGCTGGTAACTTTGCACAGAGAAAATATAATCACGTTGGAATACCAATTACTGACATATCACCAAATATTAATAGGGAAAGAGCCGCAGTCTGGCACTGGAACGATGTCCCTCAAGCGCAAAAAAATATCTACATTGATGCTTACAATGAGATGGATTACGTAGAAAATCCATTAGGCTCTGGCTTTATTAAGAGAGGATCTTACTTGTTCACGGAACTCGGCCTTGTCCCAGGAAACCCAAATCCCGTTAATATAAGTTATCTTGCTTATAAACCAGGTTACGATGATCACCCATTAAGATATCACATCATAGCTCCTTCAGTTACTGGTAGCTTAAATGGGACTAGCGCATTGCCTAGTGTTACAGCAATTCCATCTACAGATAAAAATGGGGTAAGACTAAATACAACCTTCCCTACAGACTTCTCCACCCAAGGATACCAGCAATCGCTTTGTTATCCATACTTCTACCCTATGCTAGAAGTATTTCAAACATATTCTACTATATTTGCAGGAAGATCTGCCGGAGGCATGAGCCCGGACTTCATAGCTAAATATGATACTTATGATGAGTTATCACAAGAGCTAGCAGATGCTCATGAATACTTCAAGATGTTCTTAGTGAGGCTCGCAAGAACAATTGCTAATTGCTTATTAATTCCTACTGACCCCACTTCTCCTGTGGCTGGTGGTAGATATTGTGTTGGATACTTCTATGCTATTTACTCAAAAGCTAAACCGTTTGAATGGTTTACTGAATCTGAAAATACACTAAGAGTTTCCGCAAATGGGGGTGTTCAAATGCCTGTCATGGCTAGACTGGATGGGACAGATAAGAGGGCCATGTCCTCCTACGCTCTAGGCGGGTATTATAGTAACTCTCAAAACATCTCTGGGCAAATTAAAGGTAACGCATTTGGAACTATTGGTTGGGCATTCACTGCTGCTCTGATGTCTTGGGATATTCTTTATAAGTATGCTGACCTTACAAATACTTATAACTTTGAATCTATTAGAAAATTAGAGTCTTACATCAACGACTACTTAGGCCCTTCTAATTTCGATGCTACTCAAATAAACAATAGTAATATGTTTAGGAATAGTGGCCTGATCGGTGGTAGCTTCTATGGAAAATTCTATGGGAGAAGTGGATGGCCTAATCCTGGTAAGCTTGGACCTAGAACAAAAGACATTGTTGGTGACGGTGAGCTTCTTCCTTGGTTTGTTGGGGCTGCTGACGAAGTATGGAGAGATAGAAGTATTGATCTTACTCTGAAAACTATTACAGGTAAGATTGAAGGGTCAACAACACTTTCTAGCGAGATTCAAGTTACTAGAAATAATACGTTAAAGATTCTAGCTAACGGAGAATTCCAAGGGTCTTCTAATTTATCGGCACCAATTAGAAGAATAAGGACCTTTACAAGAATACCGCGTGATGAAGGCAACGAATCTTATTACCCAACACTAACTCCTAGTGTAACTAATGTTCCTGGAGGTGGTGGTGGCGGAATAGTTCATTATATTCCTGCATTCTTCTCTGGAAATACTAGCCTATCTGGACAACCACTGACTAAGACAACCTACTTAGTCGGTGTTGTGTCAGGCAGCTCCGATTTAGCCACTAACATTATCCTGCCAGGGCTTCTAGATTGTGAGCTATCTATGAGTTCAACTTATGAGGTAGATGCAATACTAAAGAGTAATATACTGAGCAATTATATTACATCAGGATCAATGTCAGTAAGTGCTGATAACCTAGATGTTTATATTAGCTTAAGAGATACTGCGATTAGTGGATCAACATCAGCTAGTGTAGATGCTCTGTATCTAGCTAAAGCAGTAGCAGGGTCCATGGCTCTCGGAGCTAAAGATCTAACACTTTCCGCAGTATTAATAACCTCAAGCCTAATTCAGCCGAATGGGATTTTAGGCGAGATAAATCTAGTATCTGAAATAGACTCTCTATCCTTAACTGGAGAGATTTTAGGGGAGACCATTCTTGATTCCGAAATTGAATATATCATAAACTACTTAGGCGGTGATTCTACTCAAGATTCTTTTGTTTCCATACAAAACTCATTTCTACCCAAGACAGAATACTCTACGACAATAGATACTTTAGAT
>Ga0196901_1001279_pt1 | contig 12762 bp, 15 predicted proteins | sample CB_VirMetaG_FD_169099 | JGI IMG/M metagenome (GOLD analysis project Ga0196901, IMG submission 169099) | Freshwater to marine saline gradient viral communities from Chesapeake Bay - CB_1504_1 Viral MetaG (v3) (version 3) | ecosystem: Environmental > Aquatic > Marine > Coastal | place: USA... | reverse complement strand
TAGATAATCGCACAAAGTATAAAATGCACGATCATACAAGGTCTCCCCACCTAGAAAGTGTATATAGGTTAAGTTATCTATAGCAGATATTTGTTTAGCGATGTCTAATACTTTTTCTTTGTCTTTTGTCCAGTTGGGAACGTTAATAGAATTAAACAAACTAGGGTTTATCTTTTCTAGTGTTTTATATTCTGTTTCTAATTTACTACTCGCTAATGGATTACACATAATACAGGCACTGTTACAAGTATTACCTAACCATATTTGTAAATCTGTGGGTTTGTAGTCTGCTGAACCTTGATTATTGTAACTGTGTAAGAAATGTTTATAGTGGGGACTACTCAGTAACGACATCTCGAATTCGTTTACATCGATGCCACTTTTGTTTAATTGCCGTTTTCTACCGTTAAGTTTGTCAAAACTTTCCTCATAATGGCAGGTAGAACAAACATCTAATTTTTTACCTTCTAGTAGAGAACTTCTAAAGGCATTCATTTCATCGCTCTTATAAAAATCTATTATCGATGAATTACCAACATTATAAGTTTTATCTTTTGTATTTTCTTTGCCCCAACGACACTTAGCAAAGTTACCGTCGTAGTTTATCCCTAGATGGAACCAGGGACTAGAACAAAAGTTTTTTTCTAACATTTTAAATGTTGGAACCTAATAAAGTTTGGAAAAAGTTCTCGAATGTATCTAAACTAAAATTATTATTTGATTTCCACATAAGAGGTATTTCCCAACCTTCAGGTTGAACCTGCACAAATTGTGTATTGGGATACCACTTCATTAATTGATCAATTTGACTAATCCAGAATCCTGGATCTACAGCCTTGGTATCTGACTTGTCGTAACCTAATGTATCCTTATACATATTGTTTACTCGTCCGCCATAACCATATAGGTCAAATCCAAACATACAAACTACATCAGCACCTTGCTCACATGCTAAAAATAATGCTAGGGGTCCTGAGTTCCAGTGCCATTGTTTTTGCCATTTAACTTGACCTTCGTCTTTAAAGTCAGGAATGTATTTTACTTCAGGCACGTTGTTGTAGTCAGGACTCCATCGTCGTCTTGTGTAAACGTTCATTGAAAAATGAAAGCCATTCCTAACTATTAATTCTAATATACTTTGATCTACTGCAACAATGTTGTCTACATGAAACTGTTCATATATCTTGTTACACCCCCAAACTGGGCCGTACTCTCTTAGGCTGGATACGTTAATCGTACGTCTACTTTCCCCGTTACCAACTACAAAGGATATGTTCATTCACACGTTCCGATTTCAGACCAACGGTTGCCGCCCAGGCAAATCCAGCCTACTGGTCTGCCTAAATCAGGGTGGCTATTAAAAACTATGTGTCCTTTGTCTGAATCTATATTAGGTTTGACAGGAGCACTGGTAATTTTACTCCCACCTACCTTAAGTTTGTCTACTGTAGTTGTACCGTCTTGGTTAAGAACAATATTACTGTTATTGTTTGCCCCTAGTACAACTGTAGTATCTCTAGAGCTTCCTATGTAGCCTTTATGTTTAGAATGTTTTTTAATTACTATTTCTGTTTCTTCGTCCCAGACTGCTAACGGTGCACTTGGTTCATCTGTATTAACACCTATGCGTCCTTTGGTTACATACAGCGTATCAGCTACTAATGCCTCATTCTTAACTTGAAGTTCTCTTAACTCTCCAAGGTGTTGCAGATTACTACCCGTAATATTACTGGCAAGGCTAACGCCGTCTGTGAGTGGTTTGCCGTTAAAACTTAATTTTGCAACATCTAACCCATTTATACTAAGTGTTCTTACTACACCATCAATAATACTTTGCCTAAAAATTTGTTCGAATGCTGATCCTAGTCTCTGCACTACACCTTCAACAATGTCATTAAAAAATTTACTATCTGCAGGAACAGACCCTCTAACAATCAGGTCACCGTCTACAGTAAGTGAATTTTTAATATTTGCATCCAGAGCAACAAGTGTATTTTCCACAACAACATTGTCATCTAAGATAGTAAGTTTACAGTTTTTAGCATAGTCTTCTATGCCAATAGATTTAAAACGTTTATGTACTCCGCCCGATACCTGACTTCCAGAAATTTTTACAGTATTATTTTTAATACTTTGGAACTCAATACTTTCTTGAGGGAATTTTATGTTGTGTATCTTATTAGTAAGCTCACGTTGAGTAGCCTCTGCGACCATTTGATTAAGGTCCACATGTAGCATTTTTTGTTTTACTGCTCTTGTTACTTCGTTGCTTAATAATTGATTAATGTCATTTTCATTTATCATATTCTATTGAAATTACATGTTCAAAGTTTCTTCGAATTAAACCTTTCCACATCATGTTCTTTTGTACGAGAAAGGACTTAGCACCTCCATCCATGCTAAATTTTGCTAACTGCTTGAAATACATCGGCATACGCTTGTATGGGCCGTGTGTTTTATTATCTTCACCATCGAGTTCATATACAATACTGTCCCAGTGACTGGTTCCACCATGCATATGGTACTCTAAGTATATAGTCCTGTCGGTGTCATTAACGACAGAAACCGGCATTGAAAATTCTTTATCTCTATAGTTTAAGTTCTTATAATCACGCAAAGTGGTTATTAGTCGTGTTTTGGTTACACTACTCAACACTCTAATTAACTGTTGTTGCTCTTCGTCGCTTTCCGCAAAGGTATAATACTCATCCATAGCCAAGACATAGTCCCAAGGTTGGCTATTGGTTAAGTCCACTTCTGTGAATGTTTTACCTTGCTCTTTAAGAAATTCTATCACAGGTTCATCTACTTCTGCAATACCAAAGTTGTCTAGACTTAGGCAGAGTGGGTTAAAACCTAAAAAAAGAATTTTAGCGTTGGTCTTAGTTGCCAGTTTGCTCAAGATCTCTTGCTTTTTGGCTACGAGGTCTCGTGTGTTAGCATACTTTTGATACGCTGTGAGCAAAACATTATTATACTTCTTATAATCGCTCAATGTGTTTCCTTGTTACTATATAACTATATACTATTTACTAATTCTTTCTAAATCCAGTGTGGCACAATGTAAGCCACCACCTAGTGTACGAGCGTGTCTAAACTGCACAGGAACCACATCGAAGCCCTTACTGCTAAGTAAATCCATTAATTTTGTCTGTGTCTTTTCTATTACAACTGTAGAGGGGTTAACGGAGAGCATGTTTATCGCAATCCAGGCACTTGCGTAGGGGTAGTGCCAAAAAGTCTGAGGTTCAATCATATCTTCTGTTACGTAAATGATTTCTTTGTCCTTGAGGACGGCTGGTAGGTTAGTCTCATTTACTCTAGCAGAGTTTACGATAAACTGCTCTTCGTTAAGTGCTGTTATTGTACTATCAATGTGTGCAAAAGCATAGAGGTTATGGCAAAAATGTACAGTATAAGTTTCACCTAAAACATTTTGTAACCACCTACCACCAAGTTCATTGCCTGTGTTGCTGACAAGGTACAGTAAGTCTTTGCCTAAACGTAAAACATTTGCGGCATCGAATATAGGTTCGTCTTGTGGTATGTGTAGTGTTTTATCTTCTACACGCATTTCTTCTGTGAGTAGTCTAGGTTTAGGTGCAGATATCCAACGTGCGCCATCACGAATTGCTTCACGCCTAATATGATCGTAACATAACACTTCTTGTTGTCTACTTCTAAATGCCATAGGACATTCTATAACTGTGTTACCTATAACGAGTAAACTATCTCTGGGATTGTAGGCGTTGAAACCATCTGCTATCCAGTCGTGTCCTACAGTAATCTTACTAAACTCTAATGCTCGAGGTCTATGTACTGTTACGCCCAGTTTAACTAATGCGTTAACTAAGCCTTCAAGGTCTTCCTCAGTTTCTGATCTAACATGTTCTGGTATGTAGCCATGCCACTGTGCTGTCTTTTCCCATGTTGTAAGTTTTTCATTGTAACTATAGACTAAATCACTATTTGGGTAGTGCAAATTCTCCGCTGTTCCAACTACTACGGAAGTCAACTGGTCCCATTCGTTCTGTGAATCGATTATCATTCATTATTCCTGTTAATTGAAGTGTATACCTACAGTCGCATCCTAAGTTAGCCGCGAGATGATCGGTGTTAAATTGCCACAATATAGCGTCTCCTGCTGTCCATTTTAAAATAGGATGCCCGTCAACTTCTAAGTAATGTCCTTTTTTCCAATCTTCTAAGAACACTATGGCACGCCAGATACTAAAAGGATTTGTTATATTAAAAAGTTCTCTGTATCTTTTATATGTATCTCTATGGTATGGCAGAATACGTCCAGGTGCCATTCTATAAAAACTACTTAGACAATTTTCCCAACCCAACTGCTCACATAATGACTTTACCCAGTCTGGTTGTGGTCGTCTGGAATCATACATGTCACCTTCTGCATATTTTTGACCTTGTTCCTGCCAACGAGCTATAGTTTGTGGGTCGTTAAAAGTTTCCTTTTGGTAATCAAGTTCTTCATAACTGTTATCCCAGATAACATCGAACTTAGTTACAAAAAACTGATCACTAAAACCTATTTCTGCTGTTTCCATAATGCACTACCTTTACTTTAGGATTGTCTGTTGTATATGTGCGCCAAGGATCAACAACAATGCTACCATCTTCTATTTCACAATATAATGGTTGTTTTTCTGTTACACCAGAGTAACCATATGTAATTGTTTGGTTGTGTGCTAGTAAAACAACTCCACATACTGATTCCGGATTACTATCTTCTGTAAGTGGATCAATATAAGTAACACTATCTTTATATTCGTTTTCAATATAATGTCCTATCAATAAACTATAACTGCCATCTACGTAAGGTACGTTAGGCTTGTACGCTTTACCGTGTATATAGATAGGTAAGTTATATTCTCCTGCAAGTCTGCACAATCTTGTTGCTATATTCTTTGCTTGTATTTCCCTTGCACCCATAATGGCATCAAACAAATCATAGTTTAATCCAAGTTCTTGTGCCATATAACGTAGTGCAATATTATCTCTTGGATGACAAGGACCTGCATCTCCCATGCCTGCTGTTAGGTATTTGTGTCCTGTAATACGCATAGTAGAATGCTTTAATGCATCAGTAACTACGTCAACATTTATGTTTCCAGACTTTTCAGCAACGTCTTGTATCATGTTTACTAAGCCAATCTTTGCACTAATAAATGTATTATAAAATATCTTAATGGCTTCTGCTTCGTCCCAGGTTCCTACAACGTATCGTGGGTCATTTTGCATTATCTCTTTATAGACATCTATAAGTTCTTTAGCATCAGTAGTTTCAGATCCATCTTCTGTGCCAATAATAACCATTTCAGGATTGACCATGTCCCATGCTACTGATCCCATAGCAATAAGGTAGGGGTTGTATATAAAGCGGGTGTTCGAAAGCAAATTTACAAAGTTTTTACGTGTTGTACCGGGCAAAACTGTGCTAATTAACACAACCAATTGCTGTTTTGTAGCATGTTCATTAACTTCTTTACATACGTCAATAACAATACTGTAATCAAAGTCTTTATTCTCTAACTGGCTAATAGGTTGACTGCCATCATACTTGGGATCGTGTGGTGTAGGCACAGCAATAAAAATAATATCACTTGAATCTATCACATCCTTGATCGAAGACTTTGCCTTTACGGTGTCACTAACTACATCGGCTACATCATACCCTGATGTTTCAAACTTAGTAGCAAATGCTTCTGCACATGGCATGCCTAACTTGCCCAATCCAATAAAACCTATCTTCTTCATAATAATTTTCTGCCCTCTTCTAATTCAGGAACGTAGTCTACAAGTTTAACATTTCTTGACTTATCTAACAAGTCATTAAATTCATAAAATTTGCCTAACCAGTACATGTCTGGCTTGGGATCTTTACTGTAATATGCAAGTAACGAGTCTATAATAGACTTATTGTCCCTGGCGTCTGTGTAGTATGCTTTTGTTCGTGTAACTTTGGTTAAACTGTCCACAACAACTTCTGGTAGTGGATGATTGAACACATTCACAGTCTTGTCTGGCCAATATACCTGTTGTAAAAATACCGTACTGCCTGGAAACTCTCTGTCGTAAAACTCGTATAGTAAATGTAAGTTAGTAATGTTCCAAGGACTCGGGATACATTCTAAACTAATGTAGAATCCTTCGTCTCTCAAACGTTTTGCGTTCTCTACTGTCTTAGACCATACACTATTCCAGCGTATATACTCGTTCACTCGATCATATCCGTCAATACTAAAACTAAAATTAACCTCGTCAAACTTGTGCATTAGGTTAATTAACTTGTCATTTACTTTTTGTCCGTTAGTGTTTAGTGTAATATCTAAATCTGTTCTGCCCAGTGCTACACACTTGTCTAAAAAGTTGTAAAACTCTGGTATAATAGTAGGCTCGCCACCAGTACTGTATATTCTAGTACCAGGTAATAAGTTCTCTACATCTATGTGTTCGTAGTTACCCCACTCTTTGGTAAAACTAGGATAATGAAACTTTATTTCCTCAAATTCTTTTTGTATTAAGTGGCTGTTTTCAGGACAGCACATCCTACATTGTAAGTTACACTTGTTGCTAGGGCGTACCTCATAGTAAGTAGGCAGTGCTACTTCCAAGTCTTCTATACTTTGTATGTTCATCTTAACAGCCCAGTCCATGCTTTCATGTACACGGGTGCTGACAAAGCCTAGTTTTTCTTCTTCATAACATAATTTACAGTGGCTTACTTGCTCACCACTTTTTAGTTTACTACGCAATTCTTCAAAGTCTGGATCTGTACGCCAGTCTTGTAAATCTTTTAATTTCTTTATAGGCGTTTTACTTTTACTGCAAATTAGTACATCGCCGTATTCTTCTAGCAAGTGCATCCAGGGATAAACACAAAACGCTTTATTATCCTGTAACAAATCCCACATAAACTGGATGCTTTGTATGTTGTCATTGTTTCTAAACTCTGTGGCATATCCTAGTTTCTCTAGCTCAACCATCATTTTATACGTACTTAATAGAGCCTTCCAGTGACTCCACTCAGGTATAGGTTGATCTAATAATACTATCTTGTCAAAGTGTTCGGCAACTTCTATAATACCGCCGGCCCAAATATCTACTATTGTAGTATGATAGTATCCATCATTTGCAGGTACAAATTTACTATCAGATACTAGTCCGTAATTGTGTGTACTATTACTTGTTGCTAATTCTGATATTGTTTTATCTGTACTGACATTATTTGTTCCTAGGAACAGTACTTTATTTGACATGTATTATTGAGAAATGCTTAGTGTTTTTTATTTATCCTCGGCTAAATATATATGAGGGAATTAACAAATGGAAATATTCAAACTGATTGGGGAGCTCGGGTTTCCAATAGCGGCGGCTTGTGCCGCAGGATATTTTGTTTTTTTAAGTTTGCGGTTCATACTTGAGGGAGTTATGGGCAGTGTACGAGGATTAACAGGTATCATTAATGCGTTAGACAATCGTGTAAAAACAATGAATCACGATGTCATACGTATTGACACGTTAATGTCAAATGCTCTAAATGTCAAACCTGACTTAGACCGTATCGCAAGAGCGGATGGTAAGAATGATGCAAGGAGAGATTGATGTTATTGGAAGCGGCAATTTTAGCCGCAGTAGCCTTCGAGGATATAAACTTCAACGAACTGCGCAACTATTACTGGGACTGTGAGACCTTAAAAGTATCAGGTCAGATACAGCCACACCATGTAGAACCGTGTAAACGTATTGATGAATCTATGCGTAAAATGTTCTTTACCGAACATATATTTGTTCAGTATTGGGATATCCACAAAGAGACCGAGTGGGCTAAACGAGGATATAAAGGACACCAACACTAATGGACGTTGTAGAATTAATTAAACAATACGGGTTCCCTATTGTAGCGGCTGTGGGCCTAGGTTACTTTGTAATTTATGTCTGGAAGTGGGCTACTACACAGGTTAAACCTGTCTTAGGCGAAGCAAACACTACACTTATTGCACTTATAGATCGTATACGTATGTTAGACAACGACTTGATTAGACTTAATCAAAAGTTAAATGTTGTCTTACAGATGCGTGAGCAAGAGCAACAATCTAAGAAAGATATGTTACTGCGGGCATCTATGAAAAAGGCGGAAGCCGACAAAGTTAGAAAAGAACTTGAAGACGAAAACGACTAACACTTAAATAGTGTTATGCAAATAGGTGTAAAATTTGAGGGCTTTCCCATGCTTGAGTGTGAAATACACTCAACAAATTTAGGGAGGGCCTACTTCAATCTCGTAAAACAAAACTACGCTAACCAATCTCCCGTTTATAGAGATAGACTAAAGTTTACAAAAGACTACGTGCAGAGTCTTGCGCACCAAGCCAACGACTACTTTGGTTGGCAATGGTCTTTAAGTAATCTGAACTTGTCTGAAACTACTATAATGCACAAGGACATAGAAGCCCTTGTGGGCACAGACTTCAGTAACGTACCCGAACACCTCGACAACGTTGTTCATGACTTACATTATGGTCTGCATCTTCTACAAGACAATACACCGCTGAACAGGCTGGGCTGGATGCAGATAGAATGGTACAACGACAATGGCTTTGATGCAGATGATGTGCCGTTTACGTTGGGCATGGAAGTAGGCGATCTTAGATTACAAAACCCTTTTGTAGGACATGGCCCTTTACAAATCTACTTAGAAAACGATTACAGTAAGATTAGTCAAACTTGCAAGTTCCACAATTTTGTTAGACCCGGCATCAATATTGTTACACTAAAGTATGATGACTTTACTGCTCAGGAAGATTTAATAGCAAAGTTTAAACAGGCTGATCCCATGTTTGTAGAAGAGCATGGAGTTGAAAAGATTGTATCGTATACGGGTTATCCAGTGATAGGCAAAACACTAAATGTGGATGTGCTAAATGATATTATTGAATACCCTAATGTGTTAGAGTTTCAAAGTTTAGAATTTAGTTAACAGCGATACCAAATATAGATTGCTAGACATAAAGCCGTCAGCAGGCTTGCCAATAACATTTTATTTTAATAATTCCCTCAATTACAGATCTTGCGCTTTTTTACTTTTAAGTTCGATTTTAGAAGCGGCTTCCAGGATTACCATTATAGTAGCATAAACTACTGTTAGTGCTTTAATTAAAGCCCAGGTGATCCAAGACACAGGTACTAGTGTCAGTGTCAATAAAAGTGTTACAAGATAATACGTAAACCTAGGATATTTTTCCATTGTATCCCCCAGTTCCATTATCCATGTTTTGCGCCTCCAATGCGCCATACTGCATCCTCCATATATACTTATTTAAGTAGATCGGAAGGTATCTTAGATAATAACATTTCTAACATTTTGTCCTTAGTTGCTTGTTGGTATACTAGTAAATGTTTAGAGTTGTGTTCCCGTATATGCTTAGTTTGCTCCAACACTTGTATAGGGTCTAATGTTGCTAGGTATTCTACCTGGTCGAATGCTCGATCGAATCTATCTGGTGCTCTGTCTATTTCATCATAACTTTCGTCTATTACGTTACCAAAAGTCATAAATCCTAGACTACGTAAAAATTTAAGTGAGTGCATTGGCCCAAATGTAACAAACAAACGTTTTGCCAACAAAAACTTAGTGGTCTTTTCAGTAACAAAGAAAGGCCCGGGGCCACTATCACGCATACTGTGACTAAAAGACTCACAACATATACTATAATACGTCTTATCAAATATATGCCAGGGAGTAACTTCGCTTATTTGGTGAGGTTCTAAGTCAGTAACTTCTTCTTCAATATAGTTTTGGCTAACATGTGGCCATAATAATTCTTTTCCGTTTAAAATTTCCTGTATCCTGTTGTAAATGTAACTAGGAGCATCTCCCCAATGATTTATAAAACTGGAACGGTAATTTACAATGGACCTGGACATAAGATCGGGATTGTTTTGGAATCTTGCCATTACATGACTTCTATGAAGTTTACGAGCACCTAATAGTGCATCAAACATAAATGGCTTTCGTTTTATTTCTACATCACGACTTTTGTTTAGACGTAGGTGATGGAACATCCACCAAGGTCTGTATATAAAATTTGTGTCTGTTAAAGGATCTATAATGCCACCAACAGCAACGATATAGTTCTTTATACCTGCAGGATCAATACATGCCTCTTTAAGATACTCCTCACTATGACATTCTATGTCGGACAACACCACTAGGTCAAACATGCTAAAGTCTAGTTTACTAAGTTCTGCATTATAATACATTGTGTCTGGTGCATTGTATAACGCAGGTAGCATGGCTACCTTAAAAGGTTGTGTTAGTGCCTCTTGGTAATTTTCAGTAAAGTTCCAGTTCTCCCAGTCAGTACCTAACCAGTCACCATAAACATCTATAGCGGCTCGAGGAGTAAAGTATGTAAAAATTTTATGAGCGAACCTTGCCATATATTTCGTTAAATGTTTTTATAATCTCTACGTTTGCAGGTTTGTCCTTTTTATAGTTGGGTTCGTTAATTTGCCATTCATCTTCTGATATGTCATGTGTAACAACACAGGTATATTCATGTCCGTCTGAACTGTGTAACTTAGTTGTTTCCAGTTTGGCGGCACTAAACAATGCATCGTTAACTACACGAGCAAGTTCTTTAAGTCCAGCACGATCACCTATAATATACGCAGTTTTTCCTGGACCTTCTGGTGGGTATATTTGTATTCTACCTTTCATTGTATATGCTCTATGTCCTTTAATTTAAGTTTCTTATGAGTATATAATGTAACACACTCTGTATTGTTTTTGTAGCCTAATTTACCTCTTCCCCACAAAATTGGATGTTCGCTAAAGCTAATTGGGTGTTTTACTATGGCATCAATATATCTGCCATTACCAGTACCAAGTGTTACAAACGTTATATAATCTTTTTTGCTGGCTTTGAATACTCTGTAGTTAGCAACTAAACCAACAAACTCTACTTCTCCTGGTCTACGTCTTTCCTGACATGCTGGTATAAAACGTTGACTGTTCCATTTACCCTGTAGTTTTAGTTGTTGTACTTCGTCACCTTCTGTAACACTGGGTACTGCACCTGCTAGTTTTGCTTCGTGCCAGTATACCCAATGTGAGTATGATCCTTGACAATGCTTTAGGGCGGCTCGCCAAAAGCGTTCTGGGTTGTGTGCTTTTTGATATGCTAGTGCCCAGATAAGTCTACCCAGTTGTGTTGCATGTGCTCTGCATAATCCAAAGTGACTAAGCTCACGTAATGCTAGGAATATTTCTTCTTTGCGTGGGTGTTTGCCTACAAGTTGCATAAACTCATATATTTTTTCTTCGTCCTTTTTAGCAAAGGCCCTACGCCACATGTCTGCTTCACTATAATTACAGCCCAGTATCTCACTAATCAACACTATGGCGTCATCTTCAAATACTATGGTGTCACTAAAATTGTCTTTGGTCCAGTCCTGAAATGCTGATGCACGACGTCTACCCATGGTCGCTACAGGACGAACAAGTGCTGTTGCTAGTATACAATCTGCTCTTGACTTAGGTTGTATTGCTCTAAACAATCTTTTCATAGCAGGTGATTCTGCCTGTGTTACTCCTAACACATCACCATTGCATAATAGTTCTACAGTTTTTTCATCGTACTCGGGATAGTCTAATAAGGCACGTTCTTCACATTCCCATAACTGTGATAGTCCTCTGTTTGCTAGTATATCTATTTTAAAATGTTCTAAGTCTTCTATCTCATATTTGTCTAACAGTATTTGATTGTCGCCGTTTATTAGACTTTTAGGTACCGGTCTGTCAAATATTAGTATGCCACCACAATGTTTGGATATGCAACGTTTTTTGCCTAGCAGTTTGTTTGACAGACGTTCTGCATCTTGAACAAACTCTGGTACAACTTCCTCAAACTTAAAGTTACGTTTTAGTTTGCCTTTTGCACCATAACGTTTAGCGGCTTCTCTACGTGCAGACTTTTCCTTGTAGGTTACATAGTTAGACACTCTAGCACTTTGTCCGGGCCAGCGTCTATATATTCTGTTCATAACAGTTTCTTGTTGCCAGTGCGGAAAGTCTAAGTCAATGTCTGGTAAATCATCACGTTTAGGATTCATAAAACGTGCAAGTGGTATGTTTTCGTTTATTGGGTCTACATCACTTATATCTAGTAGCCAACATACTAGACTACAACCTGCACTACCACGTGTCATGTGTGGTATGTCTTTACATAAGTCTAGTATTTCACGTACACGCAGAAAGTGTTTAGCAAAGCCTAAGTCTGCTATTATTTCTAATTCTTCTTTGAGTCTGTCTGCGTAACGTTGATCTTCTGGTAGGGGTTTTGTAAATTTTTTAATTAATTCGTCGAGCTCTTCATATTTCTTCATACTTGCCTTTCTTCGCCTGGAGTTGGTCTCACCATAATATTTAATATGGTTGGGCAAGTATGAAAAATTTACCATTCTGTTACGTGATGCGTATCCTGTAGTAACTCTTTAGTGCATTTAGTCTTACACTCTAAGTTATCAAACTTAACAAAGTCTGTATGCCAAAAATCATCTAACAGTATTTGTTCTAATGTTCTGTTGTACAAGTTAAAACTATTTTGACTGCGCTCTATAAAGTCTTTGTTATGTTCGTATCTATTTGCTACCCAACAACAAGGATAAAACTCTCCTCGACTGTTTAAGAATACTCCCTTATTACCTATGTAGCATAGTGCAGGATAACCTTTTAAG
>Ga0196901_1001278_pt1 | contig 12764 bp, 9 predicted proteins | sample CB_VirMetaG_FD_169099 | JGI IMG/M metagenome (GOLD analysis project Ga0196901, IMG submission 169099) | Freshwater to marine saline gradient viral communities from Chesapeake Bay - CB_1504_1 Viral MetaG (v3) (version 3) | ecosystem: Environmental > Aquatic > Marine > Coastal | place: USA... | reverse complement strand
ACCTTGGTCGTTCCAATGATTAAGGAGTATCTAGAGATAGGTGTAAAGAACGATGAGCACCTCATCAAGCTTGCTACTGTAATCCAGAGAATGGAAACAGCTGCTGCCAGAGGAAGCGGAGAAGAAGACTTCTTTAACCCAGAAGAATTGCAGGCACTTCTTGAAAGCGTGGACGAATTAGAAGTACCAGATAAGAGTATCGAAGACGAGGAAGAATAAATGGCATCTTACAATTACGGCATAGGTACTTCGGGAGGATTTGGAACATCTAACTCCTCTGGAACGGGTGTTCCTATCACCTATAGGTATGGAAGAGTCGTAGATGTAGTTCTTGATAGTAAGCATCCAAGATATGCTGAATTTGGCGGATCAGTTGCACTAGGAGGAGTACTTTATAGGACATTAGGGTATCGCTCTGAGGAGGATAAGGATGTAAATACTAAATTTGCCTACAGAGGTAATTCCAAGTTTAAGGAGACTCCTCTATTAGGAGAAATAGTGGAACTATATAACGGCCCTTCTGACCAGCTAGATTTCTTTACAGTAAGCGCACAGAAGACCTATTACAGAAGTCCGATCAGTGTCTGGAACGAGACCAAAAACAACTCCCTCCCGGACTCAGTTCAAAATCCTTCAGATGATATTGACTTGGGATTTTCTTTCCAAGAAAACAACACAATACGTAGTCTTCAAGCATTTCCGGGAGATGTTAGTGTCGAAGGTAGAATAGGGCAGTCTATAAGATTCTCCGGCTGCATCCACCCTCTAAATACCTTTACAGATAACACAAATAACGGATCTCCGTTTACCATCATCAGAAACGGTCAAAGGGAGATAGGAGAAGGAGACACTCCTATAGTAGAGGATGTTAATCGCGATGATACCTCTATCTACCTTATGAGCGACCATTCAGTTCCTTTAGAGCAGGCAAATTATAAAAGGCTTTCCTACGACGACCTACCAGATGAAGCTCACGTATATAAAGGCAAGCAACTTATAATCAACTCAGGTAGAATATTTCTCAATGCTAAAGAAGAAAGTATATTACTCTCCGGCACCGAATCGGTTGGATTAAATGCTAGAACCATAAACCTGGATGGGGAAGATTATCTCGCCTTAGATGCAGACAAAATTTACTTAGGAGAAAAAGCAAGAAGAACCAATAGAAAAGAACCTGTTGTTCTAGGACTTCAATACGAAGCTTGGTTGAAAGATTTAATTGCAATTTTAAAATCTATGGCAAGGGACTTTTCTACTGTCTTGACCCCTCCTCAGGCAGCAGCTGTTCTTTCTAAGCAAGGTACTTCCATGACTTCTAAGCTACCAAGCCTCCAAGCCGCTATAGAGAATACTCTCTCTAAAAAAGTATATTCTGAGTAATGCCCTACGTTAATATAAAACAATCAAAACTAGGACCTCGTATTGCAAAAGCAGTAGGAAGATTAGAGGGTGAACTTCAAGGTAAAATTCAAAAAGATATTTCTGACTCTAGAACTAAGTTTTCTAGCCGCTGCCCGGACAATGCCGGACTTGAAAGAGTATCTAAACAAAAAGATCAGTTAGGAAGAGCAGTAAACGGTTTTGATAAGAGAATTAAGGCATTCAAGAAAATACCACCACCCCTTCGCCGTATCTCCAGAACAATTCGCCGTATTATACGGATAATCAAAAAACTTCCAATCCCTCAAGGCTTTCCAAAGCCATTTGGTCTTCCAATGTCTGTTGATATGAAGTTCGCAGACCTCCTACACAAAGTCAAAGAACTGGCAATTCAGCTAGGGGAAGACGCAGAAACTATTGATGCTATTCTCAAGAGCACAGAGGATTCAATCGCAGCTGCAAAAAGTGCCCTTTCCTCTCTTGACGGCCCTATTCAGGCCTGTACTATTGCAAATGCTCTTGGGGATGAAAATTTAAGCAATAGAGTGCCTCTTCTTCTTAATATAGATGAGGATGGAAATATACTAACAGTGGACATTAACGGATTTCCAGCTATATTCGATCCTTCTCTACTTACAGGAGATATAGGAACAAACGGAATACCCACAGTCATAAACAATCAGGATACGCCAACAATTCCTGATTCGGTTGATTCTGGAGTAGGCGGTGGAACTACTGCGGTTACCTCTAAGGAAAACTACAAAAGAACCGGACTATATAACCCGGATTTGATATACTTTGACAACAGAAATAGAAAGGATACTGTTTTTTACGAAGGCATCGAGTATATAGTTAATAACTCCTCAAAAGACGGACGAACGGGATGGGATAATCCAAAAAACGGAAAAGATTGGAAGAGATTAAACCTAGAAGAATTAAAATCTACTAAGGACCTTATAAGATGTGCTGACGGAAACCTCTACACTGAGGGAGCTCTTAGGAAAAACTTATCAGACATCCAGAATATACTTGACGATTTAAATAAATCCTCGTTAGATGATAATCAGTTGCAAGCAGTAGAGGGCTTATATAATAGGCTAAATCTAAAAGATGTAGAGGCTCCTGAGGGCGGCATTGTACCTTATAGGGATTACTTTCTTGAAGTAACAGAGGATCCTCTAGATTTTGGATTAGCTCCTCGTAGATTTGCAATTGCTAAAGACAAGGAGGGAGTAGTTGTACTTAGAGGACCAAGCTCATTCAGCTCTTCCACAGATATTCTTATTCAAGAACTAAAATTTAGAATAGATAACCAACTTCCATAAGGTAGATATTTATTAGTATGAAAATAGATGCATTAAAAAAGCTTATAAAAGAAGCTGTAAAAGAAGCCATCCAGGAAGAGCTGGCAACAAAGCCTCAGTCAATCCGTGAGACTACCTATACACCTGAGTTTAAGTCGACAGGCAATCCTATTACAGATATGCTTAATATGACTAAACAGTCGATGACTAACGAGGAGTATAGAAATGTGATGACTGCAGAGTCTTCTATGGCACAGGCTCCTGATTTTCGTTCAATGATGACAGGAATGGTAGATATGCCAAGACCTAAACCTACTTTAGAAAATGCACCCAAGGTAGGATTAGACATTTCTAACCTAGATTTTGTAAAGAAAGCAGCTACGGTATTTAAAGAAGCAGAACAAAAAAGTAAATCCAGAATGCTATAATGGCTTTTGAGGTAAAGAAAATAGACCCGCTAGACCTTCAACCAAGGAAAGCTGTAGGAGTGGACCTACCTTTCTCTGGAAAGGCTGTCTTTAACTCTACCTATCAGACCAAGGACGCTATTAGAGCAAATCTTCTTAACTTTTTTCTTACAGGCCAGGGTGAAAGATTTATGAATCCTACCTTTGGTACAGGCTTAAGAAATTTTCTTTTTGAAAATATAGACGAAGGTACTGTCCGAAAAGTTAACAATTCCATAAGGCGATCGTTAGAACTTTATTTTCCAAGAGTAATTCCAACAAGTATCTCATTAGAGGGTATCCCAGATACAAACACAGTACAGTTTTTTATGAGCTACGCTATTGCTGAGACGAATATAGAGGATGAGCTTATTATAAACATTGAAACATAATGGCCGAACAGAGAGACATAAAGTATATTAATAGGAACTTTGCTGATTTTAGAGATCAGCTTATGGAGTATGCGAAAGCGTACTTCCCGGATACCTATAACGATTTCTCTCCAACATCTCCCGGTATGATGTTTATGGAGATGGCTGCCTACGTTGGCGACGTACTCTCTTTCTACCAGGATACACAGGTTCAGGAAACCTTCGTACAGCATGCTAAGGATCCTGCGAACCTTTATACAATGGCGTACATGTTGGGCTATCGTCCAAAAGTAACAGCCGCTTCTGAGGTTGAGCTGGAAGTAACGCAAAATGTAGTTGCCGATGCTCCTAACTTTACTCCAAACTTCTCGCAAGCTCTAACAATAGCTGAGAACTCCACCGTAGTAGCTTCTTCTGGGAATAAAACCACATTTATAATTGATCGACCGATCAACTTTGCTTTTTCCAGCTCATACGATCCCACAGAGATAACGGTATCAAGAATTTCTAACGGCAATCCAGCTGAGTTTCAGTTAAAGAAAAAGGTAAAGGCGTTTTCTGGTGAAATAAAAACAATAACCCGCACTATCGGAAACGCAGAGAGGTTCCTAACTCTTAATATTGAAGAAGATAATATTATCGGAATCTTGGACATTACAGATTCAGGAGGAGGTGAATGGTATGAAGTTCCTTTCCTAGGGCAGGACAGTGTATACCTTGATACGAATAATGGATCTTCAGATTCCGGTAGAGTGCCGAAGCTGTTACAGCTCACAAAAGTTCCTAAGAGATTTATAACAAGATTTACTTCAACGGGAACGCTACAGATTCAGTTTGGAGCCGGAGTTTCTGAGAACGACGATTCTACATTCTTACCCGATCCTAGAAATGTTGGAATGGGAACTAACCAGGGAATAAGTAGATTAGATTATGCTTACGATCCCTCTAACTTTTTATTCTCGAGAACCTACGGTCTTGCTCCTTCTAATACCACTCTTACGATTAGGTACCTTGTAGGCGGAGGAGTTGCATCAAATGAAGCTTCGAATACAGTAAATACTAATGGAGCTGTTACGATCTCTGCCACGGACACTACATATCAGAATACCCTTGCATTCAATAACCCAAAGCCGGCACAAGGCGGTAGAGACGGTGATACTGTTGAGGAAATAAGACAGAATGCCATAAGGGCGTTTAATGAGCAGGGAAGAACAGTAACGGTAGAGGACTTTAATGTAAGAGCTCTATCACTTCCTCCTAGATACGGGGCAATCGCCAAGACGTATACAATCCAGGACCAGCTATCAAATACCAATTCAAGCACCGATAGAGTATTAGACTCAAATCCCCTTTCTCTTTCGATGCATGTTTTAGCATTCGATATAGACGGTAAACTAGAGACAGCTTCGGATAGCTTAAAAGCTAACCTTAAAACATACCTTTCTCAGTACATGGTCCTTACGGATGCTGTTAATATTAGAGATGCTTTTGTAGTTAATATTGGTGTTAAGTATGATATTATAGTCCTCCCCGGATCAATTGGTAGAAACGTATTGTTAGAATGTAATCTTGCTCTACGAAACTACTTTGACACCAGAAAATGGAGCATTAACCAACCTATCAACCTATCTAGGGTGTACACTCTACTGGATAGAGTAAAAGGAGTGCAGACAGTTAAAAAAATAGAGATAACTAACAAGGCCGGAGGAAGATATTCTCAGTACGCTTACGATATTGCGGGAGCTACTAAAGAAAACGTAGTTTATCCTTCTCTTGACCCATGTATTTTTGAAGTAAAATTTCCTGAGACTGATATCGAGGGTAGAATAACCACATTGTAGTATGGCAGTATATAGAATATTTTCTGACTACGACACGTTCATCTCAACGCTGTACCCTACCGCTAACAACGGTCTGGACGAAATGATTGAGGTTGGAGGCTTTCCTTTTGAAGGATCTCCTCATACTCATCGTGGCCTGATAACATTTCCTACCTCGGAAATCAGGACTCTCGTTAACAACACAATTGGGAATACAAATTTTTCGGCAAGCCTTAACTTAAAGCTAGCTACAGCCTACGAACTTCCAACGACATATTCGTTAGAATGCTACCCAGTTTACGAATCCTGGCAAAATGGTACAGGAAAGTTTGAGGATAGAGCAACAAATGAAACGGGAGCTTCATGGTACTACAGGAAGGCAAACCGGGTAGATAGGTGGAATATCAATACTGAAACATTACCCTCAGGCTCTACATTTAGAACTGGATCGATATTTCTTGGAGGAGGAAACTGGTATACGGCTTCTAATGGAATTGATCTAGCAGTTACACAGAGCCACGATATCAACTCTTCTCATGATGCCCTGTTCAATGTAACAAATGCTGTTAAACTGCACTATAGCGGATCTATTTCAAATAACGGATTCTTAATAAAACTAGAAGACGGATTAGAATTCTCTCAGACAGCCTCCGTACTTCTACAGTATTTTAGTAGAGACACTCACACCCTCTATCCACCTTATCTCGATATAAAGTGGAACGACTTTACTTATACAACAGGATCTAATACTATAGTAAGCGTTACTAATCCGATTGTAAACGTAAAAAATAATAGAGGAACTTACCCAGATATTGGAAAGCAAAGATTTAGAATCTCAGCAAGAGATAGATACCCGACCAGAACATTTACCACTTCTTCTATTTATTTAACGGAAAAATACCTGCCAAAAGCATCTTACTGGGGATTGAGAGATGAATATACAGAAGAGATGGTTATTCCTTTCGATACAACATATACGCAGATTAGTGGAGATTCTGAAGGAAATTATTTTGATATATACATGAACGGGTTGCAACCTGAGAGATATTATCGTATCTTAATCAAGACTACTCTGGATAGTAGTACTACCATTCTTAGTGATACTAATATTTTTAAAGTTATAAGACATGGCTAATAATCTACCAATCCGGAAAACAGTTTACAACCGAGAGAAGTACGGAAAAGTAGTAAACAGAGAGTTCTCTACATTCGTTCCTCCCCCGCCTGATGCTGATCCAACAGTCGAAGACTTCTTCAATCTATATGAAGCTCTATTCTACGAGATCCCGGCAGATGGAGAGACTGGGTCGCATAGATATTTAATACAAAGAAGTTCTGAACTTGTAGATTTTGAAAAAGATACTCTAGACATTCAACCACTTCTTGATGAGATAGCATCTCTTAGAGAAGAATTATTAGAAGCGAATACGGCAATATTAGAATTAGAAATAGCAGCTGCAGGACAAGAGGTAGGTCCTAGCACAACCGAAGAACTTCAGCTTCTTCAACAAGAATTAAATAATTAAAAAGAGGATTGGCTTTAACTAAGTACATAGTAACACAGGACACATCAGGTGAGATTGAATCCAATCTAGACATCTCTGCTGAAGATCGAGTTTTAGTAGACTCTTTCAAGGTAAATAATCAGTTTGTTGAAACCAAGCATTACATTAATCTTGGTATATTTTCTCTTTCAAACGATCTCCTTGAAACTATCCCCAACTATACCAGGTACCAAGTTCTTCAAGCTGGAGCAAATGTAGATAGAACAGGAGTATCTGAAGTTACTATCATCCCTGAATCCGATGCTCAGTTCTACGGATATATCAACGGGGATGTTAAGTTAAAGTATTCGTTTAGAAATAATCTCTTTGCAGAGGGCAAAACCGGTGGACAGCTCTATGTTCATAGTATATCTGCAGATAGAACAGAAATTAGAGCCCTATCGACTGAAGTTTCTAATGAAAATCTCGTAAAGTACGCCAATCTTCTTAGATCAAATCTTCTAGATCAATCCTATTTTAGCGATTTCAATTTAGAATTTGGATCAGAAATTTTCTCCGTTGGTGTTAACGTCGATATACTGGATTTCAATGGGGAGCCATCCGTAGTATTTAAACTTTACGAACCTCTTCCAGCCGGTATAGGAGTAAAAACTCCTTTCATAGTTACCGAGGACGTCTCGGATGATGTTGTCTTTGAAGTAAGAACGGAGATCACCCCGGACGCATTAACTGTACCAAAGCTAAGACCGCCAAACTTTGCTGTTGAGACCGTAGAGGAAAATTTTAATCCAACAGAGTATTTAGACTATAACGAACTTTTCGGATATAGTGTTACCGGTTCTTACTATGAATTGAGATCTCTATTTAATGAGAAAAGTGCTCAAATTAGTATCGACCACAGGGATTATTCTCAGTTTATCCATTTCTCCTCGGCAGAGGAACGTCTTCGTAATTTTAAGTACAAGCTAGACCTTTTAGATACTTATCAATCCGCCATTTCATCTTCTCTATTTGCGGTTTCTTCTAGCGCTACCGGAAGTGTAAAGTACTACGAAGGACTAATTGAGGGAGTAGTAAGAAACTTTGACCACTACGACAGGTTCCTCTACTACGAATCAGGAAGTTACTCTTGGCCTAAATCTAATACAACTAGACCTTACCTTAATCAGAAGTCTACAACTGGAGAAGCAACTACTTGGTTCTCAAACCAAATTACATCTGCCTCCAATTACGACACCTCAAACGTTGACGTTCTGACTAACGCTATCCCTTCTTTCATTAGAGAAGATAGTACTAATGATCCGCTGAACTTGTTTGTTCATATGTTGGGTCAGCATTTTGATAATCTATGGATTTACTTCAAAGCTGTTTCGGATAAGTACGATGGAGATAATAGGATAAACTACGGGATATCCAAGGACCTTGTACGGGATGCTCTTCAGAGCTTTGGGGTAAAGCTCTATAACAGTAACAGGTCGTTAGAGGATCTGTTTAAAATGTTCAGCGGAGGACTGTACTATACCTCCGGCAGCGAGCAGGTAGATAATCTAATTATTGCTACAAGCGGATCAGCATCTGGATCAGCAAGCTCATACTTGCAACCTATGCCGATGGACAATTATGAGAAGGAAGTATACAAGCGAATCTACCATAACCTCCCTCTTCTCATAAAATCTAAAGGTACCGAGAGAGGTCTGCGAGCACTTATAAACTGCTACGGAATACCTTCAGATATTTTCGATATAAAACTCTATGGTGGTGCCAATACCGACACTACACCTTTCTACGGACCTTACGTAGAGCTAACGAGCTCAATTGATAAAATAAGATTAGATAATACCGGCAGCGTACCTTCCGGTAACACCTTATCAAGGCATGTTAACGTTGTAAAACTTGGAGATCAGTATTCACAGGATATTCATAAAGTTGAACTAGGATTTTCTCCGGCAGATAATCTTAACAAGTTTATAAGAACTCAAATAAGCTCTAGCTTTAATATTGATGACTATATTGGTGACCCAAGAGGAGCTCAAAGTGGAAGCTATGCTGAGTTAGAAAAGCTTTCTAGGGACGTTTTTGTAAACGCAACTAGGTACGATCTATTTGATTTTGTAAGACTTATAAAATTCTTTGATAATTCTATATTCAGAATCGTTAAAGATTTTGTACCTGCTAGGGCTGCAATAAACACAGGTATTGTAATCAAGCCAAACATACTTGATAGGAGTAAGGTAAAACAACCAGATGTAAGCTTTACCCAACATTACTATACCGGATCGGCAGTTCAGGTTGGAAGCATTTCTGGTTCTTCCGGAGATACTTTTGGAGGAAGGAATCAGTATAGAACTACCTCAGGATCTGCTTATACGATTACAGTAGGATCTCCTAGTGGAAGCTTAATTACAAAGGTTATTAACGATGAATCTCCTAAGTTTACAGGAGAGTTTTCTGGTAGTAGAATTGAGGTAGCAAACGGTGAATTAAACGCAGCTAATGTAACAAAAACACCAAGACTTACAGAGTATAAATTTTTTGTAAGCTTATTTAACTCCCTACCGTCCCCTACACCGACTTCTACTCCGACGCCTACACCTACCCTCACAGCAACCCCTACTCCGACGAATACACCTACGCTCACTCGCACAGTTACACCTACTCCTACAAGCACTCCAACGCTTACTGCTACAAATACTCCTACGCAGACAGCACCGTCTACTCCTACGCTTACCGCTACACCAACTCGCACCGCAACCCCCACCCCGACCCCTACAAATACCCCTACACTTACCGCTACAAGTACTCCAACAGCTACAGCCGGTTCAACACCAACCGCTACCCCTACGCTTACAGCAACGAACACTCCCACACTAACTCCTACACTCACACCAACAAACACTCCAACACTTACAAACACCCCTACACTTACCCCCACCCTAACGCGTACACTTACGCCTACACCTACGCCCTCTCCTGTAACGTCTGTTGATATAGAAGCAAGTCAGGTTATAGACTATACTGCACAGCAGGTTCAGTTTTCTGTTGATATTACTCCAGACGGAGAAAGCTGGGAAGGTACTATTGATGTGGCCTGGGCTACCTTCAACTCTACCGGTATAGATACTGTTACAGGAACCGGCGACGCCGCTGCACTCTTAGTTGATGTGACCCAGAACAACACAGGGGTACAGCGTGTAGCCACTATTGAAATAGTTGCCGATCAAGGAGGAGGTTCCGACACAGTAACTATTACGCAAAACCCCATAGCTACACCTACCCCCACTGCAACCCGTACTCTAACACCTACGCCAACCCCAACAATCACGCCAACTACGACCCCGGCAAGCTTTTATCTGGACCCCACCAACCAGACTGTCAACTTTAGTGGACAGGAAGCTACAATTAGTGTTGTATGTACCGATCAGAATCTTACTTGGGAGTTCGATTCACCATTGGTCTTTATTGACGGATCTGGATGGGCATCCTGGACCTCTCCGGTAGCGGAATCAGGAACAGGGGATGGAGACATTACTATTACTTTAGATCAGAATAACTCAGGTGCCATAAGACGAGTTGATGTTACTGTTCAAGCAACGGGAGCTTACGCTATAGCTGGTTCTAAAACACATAGGATTACCCAGGATCCAGCACCAACTCCTACACCAACTCCTACACCAACTCCTACAGCTACACCTGAAACAATTACACTAAGTCCGACAAGTATTACATTTGACTATAGTGGAACTCCATCTGGAGACAATACAGTAGATATTACCTGCTCCGATCCTAACCTTACTTGGTCGATGGATACAAATGCTGCGTGGTGCGATGTTGATGGCTCTAAAACAAAATCCGGAACTGGTAATGCGACGGTAACTATTACAGCCGATTCAACAGCCGGTCCTGATAGAAGTACTACTATTACGATTGACGGTATTGGAGGCTACGTAGGAGTAGGGCAGAAGACGGTAAGCGTAGTTCAGAATAATATATAAAAATGAGCACCTTTAACGAATTTAGGAGACAGTTTATAAGAGGTAACATGAGAGATGTCCTCGGAGATGGAGCGATAGGTGTATTTATTTCTCAATCTGCTGAAACTTCTTCTGCATTCCCTGCCGGTAAAGTGTTTATTGCAGGAATAAGTGTTCCCTACCTTTCTGGCTCTAATAATTTTGGTAGTTCACTAAAAGATACGAATACCATCTACCTAGAATACACAGTTACTAGTTCGATAGATCAATCCGGAGGAGGTAGATTTCCTTATACGAATGCATCCGGATCGCTACCTGTATCATCCTCAGTTTACCCCTACTTGCCCGGTGAGACAAACTTCACATACGCTTCCGGTTCTAAAGGATATTCAGTACGAACTATAGAGATACCGGTTAGAGAGGTTCAAGCACGTGATAGCGGTTACTTTTTTGATCCTAAATATAGAATAGAGATACCAGTCCTTCTAGCTCAGTTTGGTAAGCTATCATACTTACCCATGAGGGTAGCCTTTAGCGGCCCAGAAAACTTCTACAAGGACGACTATAACGCTATTATCGGAAACTATACTGAAGGAAGAAAATCACGTAAAGCTATAACGGTAGATAGATCTACGGTTTCACCTAGAGCTGGTGCGTATACGGGAACAACACTTCCCGGTAATTACCCGGTGATTCTGAAATACATTGAGACTCAGAACCTCTATAACAGCGGATCTGGCTCTACAGGAGAATTTGGTACTCCTACTCCTGCTACCGATGGATATTTCTCATCCTCTCTACGTAGTTTTGAAAATGTGGATGCGGCTTTATTTGCTCCGATCCAGGATTCTAGTTATTCTTCTAAGGCCTGGAGAAATTTAAGATACGATGGAGTTGTAGAAACGAACCTTAATATAATAGGCAATGAACCTGCTCTATCATTTCAGGAGTTTGAAGGAACTACCTACCCCTCAGATGCTGCAGCGGCTACGGTAAAGGATATCTTAGATGCAGATAGAGAAATAGTAACTATTTACTATGTAAACTTCAATAAAGCTAATGAGTTAAGAGGTAAGAACCCAGGAGGTACATCAACGCTTCCTACCTTTACCTACGATACGGTACAGATAGTAACATCTCCGACAGTTAAGAGATTTACAATTTTATATGAAGAACAAGATAGCTCAGGAAGACTGATACCAATCTCGTCTAAGAAAGTATACTCTGTGGATAAGGGGGTAGTGTATGCTACCGACGAAGATGGAAAAGTTTCCGGAGTAGAGTAAACATTAATCGTACATATTTATAGTATATAAACTAAGCTTAAAAAATGGGATACTTAGACAATACAATTGTTACCGTTGACGCCATTCTTACAAAAAAGGGAAGAGAACTTCTTGCCCGCGGAGACGGATCCTTCAACATTACACAATTTGCACTCGCTGATGATGAGGTAGATTATACTCTTTATAATCCAAACCATCCTTCAGGATCTGTGTACTATGGCCAGGCTATCGAAAATATGCCGGTTCTAGAAGCATTTCCGGATGAGACGCAGATTATGAAGTATAAGCTTGCTACCCTTCCAAGAGGTACTTCTAAGCTCCCTATTCTCAATATTGGATACTCGGCTATTACGGTTAAGCAGGGCGCTTCGATTGCTATTACGCCGCAGACACTTAACTACCTAGGAGCTACATCAACGTTTGAGACAAGCGGATATAATGCTACTATCGCAGATGTTAGACTTCTAAGCACATTCGAAGGAGTAGGAATCAACACAGACGAAGCTGCCAGATTAAATAGAACAACAACGGTAGGAACAAACGTTTCCAAAACAGTGATTGGATCTACGATCAACCTTACAGCAACTACGGTCAACACCCTATTTGGATCCAGAACACAGCTTCAGACAACAATCACATTTATCGGTAGAGATAGCGGTGCTAGAGTCTCCATACCAGTAA